>TARA_R110001599_G_scaffold45036_1_pt1 | contig 20326 bp, 20 predicted proteins | sample TARA_R110001599 | Tara Oceans TARA_R110001599 (sample SAMEA4398360) | marine metagenome | biome: Polar Biome; feature: [MES] marine water layer (ENVO:01000295) within the mesopelagic zone...; material: water (ENVO:00002006), including particulate matter (ENVO:01000060) such as......
ACATTTGGGGTGATTTTCTAAAACAACAACTCAAAATAAAATACAACGATAATGAAAAAGCAATTCAACATACTTTTGATTGCCATGGCACTCCTTTTGGTAAATCAAAGCCTCAGCGCCCAATGGTCATGGGGTAAACAAGATGATCTCGAACGATTAGATACAGTAGTAAGTATTCCAAGAAAGAACGCAAACAGTATTTTCATCAACGACAATGATTTTTACCTACGCATGGGCTTCTTAGGAATCAATATTGAAATAGAAGATGATTGGGATTCAGATTGGAGATCGATGCGCAACAGGCCTAGAAATTTCGAATATATTGAGCAGCACGATCATGGCACACTAAAAAGCCTTGATTTCGAAATTGGCTTCAATAATTATTTGAATAATGGGAGCTTCCCTTCATCCAGTGACCTTTATCAAGTAAAGCCTTTGGGCTCTGTTTATGTAGGCCTAAACTGGAACCATACTACTTATGTGAGTGGCCCATTGTACTTAGATTGGGGTGGAGGGTTTAGCTGGTATAATTACAAATTCGAAAACTCAGCAACCCGCTTGGATCCGAATGGTGGTCAGCTCAACTTTGTAGAAGAAACCAATATTGGAAGTGCTCTAAAAAGCAAACTCAAAGTATCCTACCTCAATGTAAAAGCCGTCCCTATGTTCGACTTTAGCAGAGGAAAGAGAATTGTAAGAAAGTATGAAGAAGACGATGTTCGCGTTGCGTTTAGCCACAAAACGGGCTTCAGAATTGGAGTTGGTCCTTATGCTGGTCTGCGCTTAGGCAACAAAGCCAAATACATAGACCGCACAGATGGCGACCGTGATAAAGTAAAAAGCAAAGGTGGTTTCTTTGTGAATGACTTTAGGTATGGCGCCAGGCTTCAAGTAGGCATCAACGGTTTCGATATGTTTATGACTTATGATTTCAACGAGCTATTTGAAAACGGAAAAGGGCCAGAACTTAACCCAATCACTATTGGAGTAACTTTCTAAAAGAAAATCTTAATCAAGACCGGGCCGAATGAAGAAATTTATTCGGCCTTTTTTTTTTGCTTCAAGCCTCCTTTTCACATAAGCCTTTGCCCAAAAAGGAGCAATAAGGAACAGAGAGAACAGAGCCAAAGCAACAGAAGCACAAGCAATCCTCCACTCCTCTCCTTCAACTCCATAATTATTGACAATTAAGCGGATTGACTGTAATGCCATACCCCCAAAAACAATGTAAGGCAGAATAAGCCCATTAAAGGCGGATTTTAATGAAAAAATATGTTTAGCAGAATCCATTTCACTCATAAAATAAATGTAATCATTCTAGTCATTTATTCCTCCATCCACTTTCGCTCTTCTCCTTTTAAGCCAAAGAAGTTCGCGAAATATTTTGGGCTTGGACGATTAGCCGTAATTAAAACCAAGAACAAACTGAACACAAGTGCGTAAACCATATCCCCTTTCTCATACAAACCAAAAGCGCCAATTATACCACCAAAAGACCACATTAGGTTTCTATAAAGGATAGATTTTCGGAGCTTTATTAACTTCATATCCAACTCTGGTATTTGCTTTAAAACTTTAAGCGCATCCTTTTTCCAAGTCGTCAAGGTTCTCATCAGCACATAACCAATACCAGCAGCCATTACGGTATGGAACATAAGATCGGGGTTTTCATAAAACACAGATCGAAGCTCTCCGTTTGCCTCGCGTTCCAAAAAAGCGTAGCCAAAAAAAGCAAGAGGCAACACAAACATTAAATATATAGTGGTTTCAAGCTTTTTGATGAATGCACTTTTATCAAAATTAGGGTCGTTCAATTGCATGGTTTGTGTAAATTGTGGGTAATAACAATCTCTTGCTAACGAACGTTAGTGTGTTTATATTCGCAGCAAATGAAAACTGTCGTAAAGAAAAGCAGAAAGCAACAAATAGAAGAAAAAGCAACCACTCTTTTTCAATCTAGAGGCTACGCTGCCACGTCAATGCGCAATTTAGCGCAAGATTTGGGAATTGAAGCCGCAAGTCTCTATTCTCATATCAAGTCAAAAGAAGAAATTTTGCAGCGTATATGCTTTCGCATGGCCGAAGAATTTTACAGTGCTTGGCAGGAAGTAGATGAAGAAACTGGTGGTAATGCAGCGAAAATGGAAAAAGCCATGATCGCTCATGTAAAAGTAATTACGAAAGACACGAATGCCTCTGCCGTTTTCTTTAACGAATGGAGGCATTTAAGCGAACCATCCCTAAGTGAGTTTTTAGCCATGCGCGATGACTACGAAGGGAGATTCAAAAAGATATTAAGGGATGGAATGGCCTCTGGCGAATTCAAGCTAGTAGATGATAAATTCATGATGCTAACCATTCTTTCTTCGTTAAACTGGACTCACAATTGGTATAAGCCTGATGGTAGCTTGAGTCCAGAAGAAGTAGGAAAAAGACTATCGGGCCTATTGTTAAACGGACTAAAAAATAATTAATATGTACGGAGGTGGAAACTCATTCGAAGCCATGAAAGCTACGGCCCTTACTGACGAGGATCCGATAAAATTGGCAGAATTTGAAGCAAGAATCGACAGAGGCGAGAAAATCGAGCCCTCAGATTGGATGCCTCAATTGTATAGAAAGCAACTGACCCGAATGATTGAGCAGCATGCGCATTCAGAAATCATCGGGGCTTTACCAGAAGGCACTTGGATTACCCGCGCCCCTGGTTTCAAAAGGAAATTAGCCCTTATGGCGAAGGTACAGGATGAAGTTGGGCATGCCCAGTTACTTTACTCTGCTGCCGAAACCCTAGGCAAACCGAGAGAAGAAATGATTACCGATTTGATTAATGGCAAATCGAAGTACTCCAACATATTTAACTACCCAGCCTTTACTTGGGCCGATTCATGCTTTATTTCATGGCTGGTAGATGCAGGCGCAATCGTTAATCAAATCGCCAATTCTAAAGGAAGTTACGGCCCCTACTGCCGCGCCCTAGAAAGAATTTGTGCCGAAGAATCTTTCCATTTAAAATACGGTCACCACTGCGTAATCCATTTGGCAACAGGCACAAAAGTGCAGCGCGAAATGATGCAAGAAGCTTTCAACAGATGGTGGACGCCAATGATGCACTTCTTTGGCCCTTCAGATAAAATCTCGGTTCATTCAGAAATTTTGATGCGTTGGAAAGTGAAGATGTCATCTAACGATGAGTGTCGCCAGCAATTCTTGGACATGTATGTACCAAAAATTTGGGAGCTAGGTTTAACCCTTCCTGACGAAAATTTGAGAAAAGATCCAGAAACAGGTGAGTGGCAATTCACAGAACCAGACTGGGAAGAGTTCAAAAGAGTAATCAATGGAGATGGCCCTTGCAACAAAGAACGCTTGGCGGTTAGACGTGTGGCCGAAGAAAGAGGCGCATGGGTAAGACAAGCCTTATTGGCGCCAAAAGCAAAATATATAGCTCCACTTGCGTAAACCATTAGCATGAACTTAAAATCTTTAGACCCAAGGGTAACCCGATTGGGCATTAGCGAATCGACTGATCAGGAAATCATTGAAAAAGGTGAGCTTGACCAATTCGAAACCTACGAGGCATTTATAGAAACTAAAGAAGGAAAACCTTTTGAACACGCTGGGTCCATTCACGCACCCAATGAAGAAATGGCTTTCCTTTTTGCCAAGGAACAATACAGCCGTAGAGGCATGTTTTGCAACGCTTTGTGCGTGGTGAAAACCGAAAACATCAGAGTTTCGGATTATACCGACAATGGTGAAGATGTATACAGTTTGGTAAGCGCCAAACCCAGTGGAGTAGAACGAGACAGCTTCGAGGTTTTCCATTTAGCAAAGAGAGGTAAGCATCACAAATACGAAGGCAGTGTAATGGCCAAAGATTTTGAAGATGCACTTGCCAAAGCAAAAGCAGATTTTCAATCAGAGAAGCCTGTATTTAATGTTTGGATTGTGAAGTCAGAGCATATTTTAGCTTCTGATGAAGATGACCGTGACATTTGGGATACGCTGAAAGAGAAAAAATATCGAGACGCTATTGATTACAAAGCGGGCGATAAGATTAAAGCATTTAAGGAACAACAAGCCTAAATATGAACACCGAAGCACTTAAGGATTTACTTTATAAAATGGCTGACGATCAGCTCATTTTAGGCCATCGTAACTCAGAATGGACGGGTTTTGGGCCATTACTGGAAGAAGACATTGCCTTTTCATCCATGGCACAAGACAAAGTGGGCCAAAGCTGGCAGATCTATAAGCTGCTTCATGAGCTTGGCGAATCTGAACCTGACATGGTTGCTTTTATGCGAAATGCAGACCAGTTCCATAATTGTCAATTGGTAGAATTACCCAACGGTGAATATGACTTCAGTTTAATCAGGCATTTTTTGTTTGACATGGCGGAACAAATCAGGTTTACACATTTGGCAAGCTCATCTTATGAGCCTTTGGCGCTGTTGTCCAAAAAGATTAAAGGTGAAATCAAGTACCACACCATGCACGCCAAAATCTGGATGAAGCAATTGGGTTCTGCTACCGAAGAAAGTATTTCTAGGCTTCAGAACTCACTAGAGGAAGCCATGCCTTATGCCTTGGGTATTTTCGAACCTTCTAAGTTCGAAGACGAATTAATCAAGGAAGATATCTTCCGTGGTGAGGCAGCAATTAAAGAAGAGTGGATCGAACAAATTACGGCCATTCTAAAAGAAACCAGTCTGAAAATGCCAGACATTAATAGCATCCAACCAATTTATGGTGGCCGTTACGGGCAGCACACTGACAACCTTCAGCCATTACTGGATGAAATGTCAGAGGTGTTTAATTTAGACCCTACAGCCGACTGGTAGATAGTCATTTGTCATTTGTCATTTGTCATTTGTCATTTGTCATTTGTCATTTGGGAGAACTTTTGATCAGACATAAGGTTGTAAAAGCACAATGAGTAAAACGAAAGATATATCGGTGGAAGAGATTAGGTCATGGCTGAATGAAGTCATGGACCCTGAAATTCCTGTGCTTTCGTTAAACGATCTGGGGGTAATTACCGGAATTGAAATTCAGGAATCCGGGAAAGTTAAAGTAAACATGACCCCGACCTTTTCGGGTTGCCCTGCCATGGATTACATGAAGCGGGATGTTGAAGAAACGCTTCAAAAGAATGGAATTGACGACTTCGATGTCCATCTCTCTTTCGAAACTCAGTGGAATTCTAACATGATTTCCGATAAAGGCAGAGCTGCTCTAAAGAAATTTGGCCTTGCTCCTCCTCCAAAACACAATCTGATAGTTGATATTGAATTAATAGAGCATTCAAAATGCCCTAATTGCGACAGTACCAATACAGAAATGAAAACGCCTTTTGGCCCAGCGCTTTGTCGATCACTGCATTTCTGCCATAACTGCAATCAGGCTTTTGAGCAGTTTAAACCGCTTTAGACTTTCTCCCAAAGCGAGTCTACATAGAATTCATTTTCATCTGTAAAGTTCTTTACCACTTTAAACCCAGCTTGCTCTGCAAACTGATGAATGGTTTTCAGGCTGTACTTCTGCGACACTTCCGTATGGATCGCTTCCCAGGCATCGAACGAATAGGTTTCGCCAGTGGCTTCGATATAGACCTTCTGTTCCTTTAGGCTTATTAAATGGCTCTTAGTTTCGCCTGTTATTGGGTTGTACGTTGGGAAATGGCCATAGGATTCAACATCGAAATCAGCTCCCAGCTCTCTATTGATTCTGGTCAGTAGGTTTAGGTTGAATGCCTTTGTAACGCCCATCTTATCATTATAGGCACTCAATATCACGCTAGGATCTTTCATCAAATCGAAACCAATAAACAGAAGGTCGCCTGTACCCAAATTATCCCCCAGTCTTGTCAGAAACTTTGGAGCAGATCCGTTCGAGAAATTCCCAATATTTGAGCCGAGAAACATAACCACTTCTTTCTGAAAATGGTTTTCATTGAGTTTGGCCAATGCATCAAAATAATCACCTTGAATAGCATTTACCTCTAGCGCTGGCTCAGATTTTCTCAAATCTTCGGAGAGAACATCCAGCACATGCTGCGAAATATCGATTGGTGAGTAGGAGAAGTCTACTCCTTCTTTTACAAAGTGATTTAGTAACACTTTGGTTTTTGTGCCATCTCCAGCACCTAATTCAACAAGGTTAAAACTCGAGTCGTTTCCCAGAAAGCTCTTAAGAATCTCTTCTTTTTGCTGATCAAATATTTCGAATTCGCAGCGGGTAAGGTAGTATTCACCTAAGCCCATAATGGCTTGAAAAAGCTGATCCCCCTTTTCATCATAAAAATATTTGGACGAAAGGCATTTAGGATTTGAGGTAAGTCCTGAATGAATGTCTTTTGCAAAAGTTGAAAGTGCAGCGGTAGTTTCGCTCATTGGTTAAAAATTTTCTGCTAGTCGGATTCCTGTGAACTGCCAACGTAAATGTGGGTGAAAAAAGTTTCGGTAAGTGGAGCGGATATGATTACGACTCGTAGCATAAGAACCACCCTTGAGTACCATAGTATTGATCATAAACTTGCCATTGTACTCTCCCAGCGCCCCTTCTGGCTTTTCGTAAAAGGGATAAGCTAAATAGGCGCTATTTGTCCATTCCCAGACATCTCCGTAGAATTGCGTGTTTGTCCCTTGCCTAGGCATAGGTCTAAAATTCCGCTCATCTACAAAGTTGGCTGCCTCAGGGACTTCCGGTTCATGCATTTTGCAGGCCACTTCCCATTCAAATTCCGTAGGTAAACGTTTGCCTTTCCACTTCGCAAAGGCATCTGCCTCATAAAAGCTCACATGGCTTACGGGTTCATCTGGATTGATGTCTTCCAAACCGGCTAAAGTATAATGCTTCCAAACGCCCTCATGCTTTAACCAGTAAAAAGGAGCTCGTATGTTCTCCTTCTTCACCCATTCAAAACCTTCCATTAACCAATGGCTGAAGTTTTTGTAGCCGCCAGCTTCAATAAATTCCATAAACTCACCATTAGTGATGAGTCTATCTTGAATCTGGTAACGATGGAGAAAAACCTTGTGAACGCCTTTCTCATTATCAAAAGAGAATTCCTTTCCTTGGTACCCAATGGTATAAACTCCTTCTTCTACTTCGAGAAATTTTTCTTCAAGATTAGGCTGAATTTCTTCAGACTGAAACGATTTATAGGCAGGGAAAAGCGGATTGATTCCGAGGATGTGCTTAATGTCGTACACCAATAATTCCTGATGTTGCTGTTCGTGATGAAGGCCTATATCCAGCACTCCGATTATCTCGTCATCAATTTCTTCCTCACTGGAAAGAAAATGTTTCATGTGCTCATCTACATAAGCACGATAAGCCATAATCTCTTTTACCCAAGGTCGAGATAGAGCGCCTCGTTCGGAGCGAATCCAGCGATCTCCTTCAGTTTCGTAATAGCTATTAAACAGGAAATGATAATCCTTATCGAACACTTGATAGTCATCCATATTAGGCTTGAGTACAAAGTTTTCGAAAAACCAGGTGGTGTGAGCCAAATGCCATTTTGGTGGGCTTACATCCACCACGGGCTGAACTACAAAGTCTTCTGGCTGTAGAGGCTCGCAAAGTTCGTTTGTCAAGGCCCTAACCTTCAGGAAGTTCTCCAGTATTGAAGTTTGGGATACAGTCTGGTTAGTAGAAATGCTCATATCATAGTAGCTAGGCCACAATATTAGTTTTTATGAATGTCGGAAATGCAGATTAGACTATCAATCTAAACCTGCATTATATAAGACCTACATCTCCCACTAAAAGTTCTGAAAAATCAGATTTATATTAGCCAATCTCGATGACGACATCATCGGTAAGCGGATGACTCACACAAGGAAGTACATAACCTTCATTCAATTCCGCTTCTGAAAGTCCTTCATCTTCGTCCATTTTCACTTTTCCAGAAAGGCACTTTCCACGACAAGCCGTACATAAGCCACTTTGGCAAGAGAAAGGCAAATCAATATCTTCCTCTAAGCCTTTTTCTAGAATGGTTTCGCCCGGCTTCACTGTGTACTTGTATTCCTCACCGTCATAGATAACAGTGACTTCGCGCGCAACAATTTCATTACTTACTGCAGCCTTCTCTTTCTTCTTACCTGCATCCGAAGTAAAGCTTTCCTTATGAACTTGAGCTTTTGGAATATTCAGGTTCGATAATGACAATTCCACAATGTCCATCATCGGGCCTGGGCCACACATAAAGAACTCCGTTTGATCAGCTGCCGATTTCGGTAAAATATCGAGCGCTTCCTTTATAATATTCTGAGTAAGCAATCCAGTGTACCCTTTCCACTCCGGAGGAGCTTCTCCCAAAACATGAACTACTTTAAATCGATCTGAATGATCTGATTCCAACTTCTCTAAAGTTGATTTGAAGATAATAGAGTCAGAATCTCTATTGGCATAAATTAGAGAGATTTTAGACTTAGGTTCTTGGCTTAATGCCGATTTAGCAATTGAGATTAATGGTGTAATTCCACTTCCACCACCAAAAAGCACAATGTGTCTTTCGTTCTTTGAATCAAAAGTAGTAGTAAAGTTACCGATCGGCTCCAGTACCTCCATTACATCTCCAGCTTTCAAATTATCACCGAGGTGATTTGACATTAAACCGCCTTCTACTCTTTTAACTGTTACGGCAGGCTGTGGATCAACAAAGGGAGAAGTACAAAGCGAATAGGCCCTGCGCTCCTTCTTCCCATTAATTTCTGCAATAAGGGTGAAGAATTGACCTGATTTATAGGTGATAGTTCCAGAAGCTGGTTGCTCAAAATAAATACTGATAGCGTCAGCCGTTTCGTTTACTACTTCCTTTACTGTTAAGTTCAAATGCCCTGCTTTCACCGAAGGAATTTCACTTTTCTCTGTCTGCTTTTTTTTGAATAATCCGAATGCCATGCTTAAAATTCTGTTTATAGAAATTGTCAGTGTAACAACACCAATGCGTAGAAAGTAGTTTAAAAGAATGCAAAAGTAATCATCATCTGTTGAACTATGAATTGTTATGTCAATTTAGATGCAGAAACAGGGGAAGAGATACAAAAATGAAGGCTCAAGCCCGTACATTTTTGTATCTTTGCGCTTTCTTTTTAAACCGAAAACATGGATTTGAATACACTCACGGCAATTTCGCCAATTGACGGTCGCTACAGAAGGGTAACTAATGCACTAACAGATTATTTTTCTGAATTTGCCTTGATTAAATACCGCGTTGAAGTAGAAGTAGAATATTTCATTGCTTTGTGCGAAATTCCTCTTCCACAGTTATCAGATGTGGATCACAAAATATTTGACTCACTTAGGTCTATTTACACAAACTTCACTGAGGCCGATGCGCTTAGCATCAAGGAAATTGAGAAAACCACAAATCATGATGTAAAGGCGGTTGAATACTTTCTGAAAGATAAGTTTGAAGCCCTTGGCCTTACAAAGCACATCGAATTCATTCATTTCGGTTTAACATCTCAAGACATTAATAACACTGCCATTCCATTATCATTGAAAAGGGCGATGCACGAGGTGATTGAGCCTTCAATTTTGGAGGTAAAGAACACAATTAATGAAATGGCCGAGGCATGGAAAAACATTTCTATGCTGGCCAAAACACATGGCCAACCAGCATCTCCAACGAGATTGGGTAAAGAAATGCAGGTGTTTAGCAGTCGTATTGAAGAGCAAATGATTCTGTTGGGCGATATTCCTTTTGCTGCAAAATTTGGCGGTGCAACTGGTAACTTCAATGCCCATCATGTAGCCTACCCTGCTATTGACTGGATTGACTTTGGAAATGAATTTGTAAAAGAATCGCTTGGCTTACAACGCAGCCATCCTACCACACAGATTGAGCATTATGACCATATTGCAGCCATTTTCGATAACCTGAAAAGGATTAACACCATCCTCATCGATTTCTCTCGTGACGTATGGCAGTATGTGTCCATGAACTATTTCAAGCAGAGGATTAAAGCAGGTGAAGTGGGATCATCGGCCATGCCGCACAAGGTGAATCCAATTGACTTTGAGAATGCTGAAGGAAACCTGGGAATCGCCAATGCGATCTTCGAGCACCTTTCTGCCAAATTACCGATTTCAAGACTACAGAGAGACTTAACTGACTCTACTGTATTACGGAACATTGGAGTGCCTTTAGGGCATACGCTAATCGCTTTAAAATCACTTGAAAAAGGAATTAAGAAGCTGGAGTTAAACCAAGCGGCCATTGATGCAGATTTGGAAGATAACTGGGCAGTAGTAGCTGAGGCTATCCAAACCATACTTCGTAGAGAAGGCTATCCAAAACCATACGAAGCCCTAAAAGGCTTGACGAGAACCAATCAAAAAATCACTGCTGAAGTGATGAAGGAATTTATACAAACCCTAGAGGTTTCAGCAGAAATAAAAAATGAACTGATGCAAATCAGTCCATTTAATTATACTGGTCTATAAGTAAAAAGCCCCTTACGGGGCTTTTTTTTTATTGTTTAGCTTTCTCTATCATTGAATCCGTTTTGGGATCATACTCCAATAGCTCGTTATATAAAAGCACATCATTCTTAAAGTCATACAAGGTCAATGTTCTTAGCTCATAATAAGCATCCCAGTATTGCTGCAAAGAAGCTACATAACTTCTAATTGCCTGATCCTTACCTGTTCTTGCTCTTGCTAGTTCGAGAATACCCACTTTACCGGCCAAGTATCTTCCATTGGTGATCTCAAATCCCCTTAATGCAATCTCCTCACTCTTCTTGGCTAAAGTTATCTGTTCAATGATTTGCTTAAAGTTTCTTACCGCATTGGAAATTTCCTGCTCAAACGTAACCATGTTTTGATCCACAGTAAATTCCGTTAACTTCTGTTGCTCATACGCCACATTCATTCGGGCTTTATTCCTTCCTCCATCAAGAATAGGCACATTAAAGTCCAGTCTCAATTGAGAACCCGCTGCAACAAACTGAGATTCATAAACACCCCCCAAATAATCTGTTTGAGCACTGTTATAGCCATAAGAGGCAGTTACTGAAACATTAAAGCGCCTTGCCCTCGCATCCGCCACTGATCGTTGTGCATTTAATCTCTCCAATTGAAAATCCAAATATTCTGCCCTGTTGTCTTTTGCATACTGTAAAGCTGTTTCATAATCAATGTCAAAATCAGCCACCTCCATAGGAGCTACTAATTGTAAGTCCACATTTTCAGTAAGACCAATAAAGTTTCTCAACTCTAAAGAAAGCGATTGAGTTTCCAATTGGGCTTGTTGGGCATCACTCTGAGAAGTTAATAATTCTAGTTCCGTTTGGAGTAACTGATCCTCTGTTGAGGTTCCTATATTATATCGGCCTTGTTCAACTTTAAATACAGTATCATTTGCTTGTGCATTTTGTAATGCAATCTGTAAGTTCCTCTGTTGTACAAGAAGTCTAAAGAACAAATTCGCTGCTGTTTTTGAGGTCTGCTCCATAGATTGCACATAAGCCTTTTTTGATTGCTCATATTGCAATGGTTGAATTTTCTTATCCCATTTAAAAGGATTTACAGAAAAAAGCGGTTGTTCTATTGAAATACCAATGGGGTCACCTTGATAGCGGGTTGTACTTCTCTCATAATCATCAAATCGTGCCAACCTCGTATCAAAAGAAACTGTAGTATTCGTCCATGGAAGCACTTGCTCAAGACCTAAACTTAAATTTGAATTATTCTGATTTACCGTATTGAAAACAACCGTACCGTCATTCTGAACCGTTGGAATGGTCTTATTCTGATAACCAGGCAAAGCACCTCTTAATAAAAGTTGAGGCTTTAATCCAGACTTATAAACACTGTAGCTCCAATAGCCCAAAGTTCTTACCGTTTCGGCTCTTTTTGCGCTTTGAGAGTTTTGTTTGGCCAACTGAATAACCTCTTCCAGAGTTAACACTCTTTTTTCTTGGGAAAAGGATACCTGAGCTAGACCAATAAGTAGTAATGATAATAATATGACCTTTTTCATAATGTATTTTAATCTCTTATTCGTGTCTTAATGATTCAATAGGATTTTGGCTCGCAGCTCTTCTCGCAGGAGTAATCCCAAAAACAAGCCCTACAGTAGCAGCCACACCAAATGAAATGATAATGGAAGAAGCACTTATTTCAGTCGGAAAATCAGCCAAAGATGATACCGAAAAGGCTAACACTATACCTAATATTACACCTATAATACCACCCGTTACTGAAATTAACACAGCTTCAAATAAAAATTGTGATACAATATCAGAAGATTTTGCTCCAATCGAAAGCCTCAAACCAATTTCTTTGATTCTTTCCATTACAGAAGCCAACATGATATTCATAATCCCAATACCACCCACCAAAAGTGAAATAGCGGCAATAGCGGCTAACACGATATTAAAAATATTCTGAGTTCGTTGTTGTTGTTTCAATAACAACTCTGGAATAGTAATTTCATAATCAATCACTCCATAATGCCTCCTTTCTAACATTCGAGAAAGTACTTCAGCAGTGGAACTCAATTTAGCCGATTCAGTTACCTGTACAACCAAACGGTCAATTTGATGGTAGTTTGAAGGTGCAGCATCTTCTGTGGCAGTTGAAGCACCCGAGATTGTAATGTTCCCCCCACCTCTTCCGAAATTAAACATATTAAACCCGCCTCCACCAAAGCTCTTCTTGAGCCCAGAACCAGTTACCAAGTCACGGTTTACGTACCTTACTAAAACTGTTTGGATTGGCGTATAAACATCCATGTTGTAATCACGAATCCCTAGATTAGAAATGGCCTGTTCAGAAATAAATCTTTCTTTAAGCACGCCAATTACTTCTAACCACTGAGAACCTACTTTGATCTTCTTACCGATTGGGTTCTCTTGAGGAAAGAATTTACTTTGAATTCCTTTTCCGATAATACAAACAGGTGCTCCAACTCTCAATTGGGTTTCGTTAAAAATCTCTCCTCCATCCAATTCAAAATTGGCCACTTCAAAATAGCTAGGCTCTACCCCTACAAGTTTTGAAGACCTTCTGATTCCGTTCTTGATGATGTAAGTTTCCAGTAGGATTTCAGGACTTAGCCTTGACACCCCTGGGATGCTTTCACGTATACTTTCAACATCCAGTAACTTCAAGCCAGGTGAGAACTTCTTACTCTCGTTCTCATCAGATTCTCCTAGTCGCTGCTCCGTTTGCTCTACTACCGGCTGAATAATAATATTATTCACCCCTACCAATTCAATCTGCTCTAAAATTTCCTTCTGAGCACCATTTCCAATGGCAAGCATAGCGATTACCGCAGCCACCCCGAAAATGATTCCCAAAGCAGTCAGTAAAGAGCGTAACTGATTGGCAAGCACTGCTTCCAGTGCGATATAAAAATTAGATAATAAACTCTGCTTATTCATAATTGAATTTACTGATTTGGTTGACCTGAACTTGCTCCAGCACCAGCACCACCGGCACCACCACGAGTTCCTCCTCCAGCACCACCGGCACCGCCACGAGTTCCGCCACCACGAGTACCGCCACCAGCGCCACTAATCGTTGTTTTAGCTACTTCAGGATCCGTAATTCCTCTATCTTTAAATCCTTGAATCATTCTTTCTGACATTTGAGAGCCATCAGGCATTAACCATTTGCTATCGTCCCGTAAAGAATTTTCATTAGGGTTGGTCTCATACTTTTGCATTCTAGTACCGTTCAACTCAGGTATTAAGTTTGGTTCTTTACCATCAGCGAATTCAGGCCTGCTAAGGTATAATACATCACCTTCTTCAACTCCCATTTCAATAACGGCTCCATTGCTGTTGGTCAAACCCACCTTCACTTCTTGAAGTGAACCGTTTTTCTTGACAACATAGTTAATAGAATCATTGTACACATGTAAGCATTCTAACGGAACGTGAACAACACCAGTAAGCTTCTGAGTCACTACAACATTACTAGTTGTCATTGACGGTCTAAGTTCACCATCGCTTTCATTTACTCTTATAATCACTTCAAATACTTTCGCATCTGAGTTCGGGTTTTGTTGACCAACTCGAGCCACTCTAGTTACTTTTCCTGAAAGTCTTTTATCTGGGAATGCATCTAAGCCAATTTGAACAGGCTGTCCGATCTGTACTTTTCTAATATCTACCTCGTTAATATAAGTAGTAGAAATCATGGATGATAAATCTGGCAATTCGGCTACTTCAGGGCTATAAGTATTGATTTGAGCCCCTTCAACAATACGCTCACCGCTAAATCCTTTAGCGTAAATAACCATACCATCTTGTGGAGCATAAATTGTAAAACTTTGCAACAATTCTAGGCCACTATTATACCTAGTTCTTCTTCTGTTCAAATCAGAAGTTTCTTCGATCATATTGGCCTTAGCTTGAGAAACCTTAAGCCCGTAGTTGTCTACAGCACGCTCTTTATCTCTTAAAAGCTTGTCTAACTCATTTTGATATTTCTTCACCGTTGCTGGTGGCTCATACTGAGATTGCTCAATTTGCAATTTCTTCTCTTCAATTGAATAGTCGAGGTTTAATAGTTTATCTCTCTCTCCACCCAAAGTTAAAGCTGTATCGATCTTAGCATTCGTATATTCTGCTATTTGTCCATCAAGCTGCTCTTTCTCAGTTTGAATTTTCTCAAAAAGCTCACTCTTATCCAAGTCAGCAATATAATCACCTTGTTTAACCTGAGTTCCTTCTTCAACCAATTTGGTTATGGTCATGTTTCGGATATTGAAATCTCTGGCGGCAGTTGGCCCCATGATTTTTGTAGATTTTTCAGCAGAAAGTTCACCTGTTGTGGTTACTTCTACTGTGAAATCGCCTTTTTCAGCAGTGGCAAATAATGCCGCTGTATCCTCAATGGCATCTGTTTTGAAAACGGTAAGGGTAACTACGATAGCAGTAACTACAACCAGGCCGATAATAATGAGTTTTTTTCTCATGACTCTTTTTATAATTGTTTTAAAATATGTGCAAAACTAGGGCTAATAACCGTCTCTGCAATTCCATATATAGAAATATGCAGCCACTAACGTAAAAGCCAAAAAGACCCGAAATGTTTAAAAATCACTGAATTACGATTGTTTTAAACAACGAAACCCATACGGTTTCTCGAATTCCTTCTTCTTGTCTTAGATGACCCTTACACACGTTTAGTTTAACCGAACTATGGTTCATTTATAAAAACGGTAGATATTCTGTTCAGACAACTTCATGTTCCTTTCAGTGGCAAGGCTGGGATTTAATCTTATCTTCTATCTTTGCGCAAATCGTGCGAATGAAAAGGTTCATCAGTTTTGTCATCAGAAAGGTACCTAGAAAATACCTTCAACTATTTAGTCACCACCTCCTTAAGGTTGTCAGTCTCTTTATGCGAGGCAACAATGTAACCTGCCCTATTTGCGAAATCAGCTACCGTAAATTCCTCCCTTATGGAAGGTTAAACCCCAGGGAAAACGCACTTTGTCCCGATTCTCTCTCATTAGAGAGGCATCGTTTGATGTGGTTGTACATGAAAGAAAAGACGACTTTTTTCACTTCCCCCCATAAACTTTTACACATTGCCCCCGAACTATGTTTTATCGACAAGTTCAAGGCCATGCCCAATATTGATTACACATCAGCCGATTTGGAATCTCCATTGGCTGATGTCAAAATGGACGTTCATGATATTCCTTTTGAAGACAATACTTACGATGTCGTTTTTTGTAATCATGTAATGGAACATGTAGACGATGATATCAGGGCCATGAGTGAAATTCATAGGGTATTAAAGCCTGGAGGCTGGGCCATTATTCAATCTCCACAAGATTATAGCAGAGCTGAAACCCTAGAAGACCCTACCATTACCGACCCTAAAGAAAGGGAGCGTGTCTATTGGCAGAATGACCACGTGCGTTTGTTTGGTTTAGATTATGGTAAGCGATTGGAAAAGGCTGGTTTTAAAGTAACGGAAGACCGATTTGTAATGGAGTTACCTGCCGAAACCGTGCGGAAATATGCACTTCCGGCCAATGAGATTATTTATTTTTGCGAAAAGGGTTGATTGCCTCTTGGCTTCAAAACTTCTGAGATCATTCCCATACCATAACCTGTCAGCTGAGTAAAAGCAGCCGAGATGCTCAGTATCCCTACATCTATACTTTTATTTAGGATGGAAGAATGAACAAAAATTGCAAATGTAAATAGCGTAAGCAGTGCTCCTCCGAGTGCAAATAGAATGGTGGAATAGAAAATTGTGGAAACCCATATAAACAAGCCAACCACAAAAACAGCTGGCAAAGCATGAATTGCTTTTAGTTCGCCAGGAAAAAATCGGTTTACGTTAATTCGTGCCCTCCCGAAAAAATGCAACTGCTTATAAAAGTGAGAGAAGCTGGTCCTACGCTTATGGTAAACAAAGGCATCGGGAATTAAACCTGTTTTAAAACCTGCTTGAATCACACGAATGCTAAACTCTATGTCTTCACCCATTCGGGTAATTTTGTAGCCCTTTGTCTTTTCAAACACTCCTCTAGAAATCCCCATGTTGAAACTTCTAGGATGGAAAGTGCCCACATGATTCTTACTCCCTCTTATTCCACCTGTAGTAAAAGGCGAAGTCATGGAATAGCTAATGGCTTTTTGTAATGGTGAAAATGAAGGATGTGCTTTATCAGGGCCTCCAAAAGCGTCCAATGGTGTATGATCTAAAAACTCATTTACCTTCTCAAAATAGTCTTCGGGAATAAGGCAATCAGAATCGAAAACCACAAAGTAATCTCCTTTGGCTCTTTCAAAACCATAGTTTCTCGAAAAGCCTTGGCCCGAGTTTTCCTTAAAATAATACTGAATGGAGAGCTGACTTTGATAAGACTCAACTACTTGATCACATTTTTCAGTAGAGCCGTCCTCCACTATAATTACATCAAAGTTAGTGTAGGTTTGAAGTGTCAAAGACTTGAGAAGTTCATCCACTTCGTCAGGCCGATTGTAAACAGGTATGACTACCGAAAAAAACCTCATTTCTTCTCTAAACCGATCTGGTCTTCAAGTATATAATCGTTTTTGTTTTGGGAGTTCATGGTCATCATTTCGCCCAAAAAGCCTGCTAAAAACAACTGAACACCGATAATGATAGCAGCAATGGCCAAGAAGAAAAGCGGCTGATCCACCACATCTCTATATACATTGCTCTTCGAGATATAGATTGCATAAATCTTCTGCCAAGAGATCCAACCAACGAAAGCAAAACCTACCAGAAAAGACAAAGTGCCCAAAGTACCAAAAAAGTGCATTGGTCTTTTCTTATAACGAGACACGAAGGAAATGGAAATCAAATCAAGGAAACCATTGATAAAACGCTCAAGACCAAATTTGGTAGTACCGTATTTCCTGGCCCTGTGCTCTACTACTTTCTCTCCAATTTTAGTAAAGCCATTGCGCTTAGCAATTACGGGGATGTAACGGTGCATTTCGCCATAAACTTCGAGCGTTTTCACCAGTTTATGATCGTAAGCTTTTAAACCACAATTGAAATCATGGAGTTTAATGCCCGATAAAATTCGGGTAATCCGATTAAAAAATTTAGAAGGAATGGTTTTAGAAATTGGATCGTGGCGCGTCTTCTTCCAGCCAGATACCAAATGATAGCCTTCTTTAATCATCGCATACAAACCCGGAATTTCGTCAGGACTATCTTGCAAATCAGCATCCATAGTAATGACCACATCACCTTCACAATGTTTGAAGCCTACATTGAGTGCAGCGGATTTTCCATAATTACGATTGAACTTCAACCCTTTGATAGGGAAATCTACAGATAGCTTTTGGATCTGCTCCCAAGAACTATCATTACTGCCATCGTCTATCATGACCAGTTCATAAGATAAGCCGTGTTCAATCATGACACGGCTTATCCAATTTACTAGTTCAGGCAACGACTCTTCTTCGTTATAAAGCGGTATTACTACTGAAACTTGTATCAATTTCTTCTAAAATTCGTCTTCCTCGTTTTTCATTATGGCAGAAACAATCGCTCCCCATATTAAGCCTCCCAAAACAACAACAACAACACCCAAGATTAAGGTAACTTCAGGACTTGAAAAACCATCCATAAAGCCTGATGCTTGTCCTATTTGTTCTTCTGACATTCCCTGAGCTCGCCATGTCTCGTTTACGATCTCTTTCATTCTACCCAAATATTCGGTATCAATAAATTTCACATACACATAAACAACTACCGATCTCATAACACCAGCAATAGCCGCTGCTCCCAGACTTATTTTAAAACCTTCTCCGAAGGACATTAACCCTCCATTTTCAGTTCTAAATTCCTTACATGCCAAAATAAACATAGCAAAGGCGATTGCAATATTTACAATTTGAATCCATGAGATTTGAATATCCATGAGCATTGGAGTCACATTAACAATAATGGCAACCGCTCCGTAAATAATGCCCCATTTTTTGATTACTTGACCCGTGGTGATTTGTTCTTCCATAATTTCTAATTTTAAGGTTGATGGATTGAAATTAATAATTTTTAGGAAGTAATAGAGAATTAATGAATGTTAAGATTCAATTTACTTAAGCGAATCATTTTCAGGATTAGCGAACTATATCAAGCTCGACTCGACCTTAAAATGATACTGAAGATTGGAGTGACCACTAAACCAATCAATAGTTTTTTGATGAAAACATCGAATACCAACACGTTTTTAGTGGTATTGGCGATCATTTCATATTGCTCCATATAACTCTCTTCACTCAACGCAGAAACAATCATGTCCTTTCTATTCACCAAGTCTTCCTGAGCAGTAAGGATGTATTCACTCAAGAAATCAGGATTACCCCAATAAATAAAGACCAAATAGAAGAGCGCAAAAACAGCTGCTGCAGTTACGTAGACAATAAATCCAATCGTCATCCCATGATAGAACCTGAATTCTCCTCCACCAACATTGTCTTTATAATCCTTTAAGGCTAGAAAAAGGAAGGTCACAATGATCATTATATCCAGTAAAAAGGAAAGGAGGTTACGCCAAGGCTGGAGCCCCATAAAATAGAACACCAAAAATGCGATAATGGTGAAAAGCGCAGTTACAACACCATACTTAAGTGATAGGCGAGTAAGCTTAGGATTGACTTTAATCATTAGAAATAAACCTTCCGTTATTAACTATTCCAACTACTTTACCTGTCATTTCTTGATTGAAGAACGGAGAAGCCACTGATTTAGACTTATTCGTTTTCCCATTATAACTCCATTTCACTGTTGGTGAGAAAACCGTTAGAGAACCTCCCCCTTCCGTAACGGAGGCCTGATCAATTCCCAAGATCTTTCTAGGAGCCGCTGTAACTCTTTCAATACAGTTCTCGGTTTTATTCCCCAAAGCACTGAGTAAGGCTGGATAAAAAGTTTGCAAACCGATAATTCCAAAATCAGCCAAATCAAACTCTAGCTGCTTGCTTTCTTGGTCGTGCGGCTGATGGTCGCTTACTACCACATCAATGGTTCCATCTTTCAAGCCTTCAATCAAGGCAAGTCTATCTTTTTCATTTCTGAAAGGAGGGTTTACTTTAAAACTGGTATCGTAATCCATCAAGTTCTCATCAGTGAAAAGCAAATGGTGAATTCCGACATCGGCTGTTACGTTTAAACCTTCCGCTTTGGCCCTTCTAATTCTTTCTACTGCTCCGGCTGAAGAAATCAAACTGAAGTGGATTTTCCCTCCTGCATATTTCAGCAGTTCTAAATCCCTGTCGATCATTACTTCTTCTGCCAATTCAGGCATTCCTTTCATTCCCAAGATCGTACTCACTTGCCCTTCATGCATCGTACCGAAGGCAGTCAGCATTCTGTCCTCAGGTCTGTTGATCAATACCCCATCAAAAGTTTGGAGGTATTGTAAGCTCTTTAAAAGGATGTCCGTATGCCAAATCGGTTCAATGCCGTCCGTAAAAGCGACTGCACCTGCGGTGTGCAAGTCAATCATTTCAGTAAGCTCTTTGCCTTGGCAACCCAAAGTTATGGCAGCTGCAGGATGCAAATTCACATCGGCTCCTTTGTTCCACTTAAGGTAATAGCTAATGCTATTCTTATTCGCAGTAACGGGCTCGGTGTTGGGTAGCAGCAATACATCGGTAAAACCGCCAGCAGCCGCAGCCGCAGAACCTGATTCTAAATCTTCTTTGTGTTCTTTTCCTGGATCAGTAAAATGAGCCCGCATATCGAACCAACCTGGTGAAACCATAAGGTTTTCATGTTCAATTACAGTTCCATCAAAACTAATCTGGTTTTCAATTTTTTTAATGACACCATCTTGAATAAGGAT
>TARA_R110001599_G_scaffold146321_2_pt1 | contig 20312 bp, 21 predicted proteins | sample TARA_R110001599 | Tara Oceans TARA_R110001599 (sample SAMEA4398360) | marine metagenome | biome: Polar Biome; feature: [MES] marine water layer (ENVO:01000295) within the mesopelagic zone...; material: water (ENVO:00002006), including particulate matter (ENVO:01000060) such...
CGATTATAGCAACCCGCGCTGTTCCTGCAATGATTTTCCTTAACCTTCAGGCGGTTTGCGGGTAGACTTCGCCCGGCTTGTGCGGATTGACGCGCGGGCATGGGTGGCGCCTCCGGGGCCGACATTCTGAGTATCGAAGGAGAAAAGAGCATGGCAATGAAATTGGTCAAGAAGACGGACGAGTACAGCATTTTCCAGCGTGGTGACGAGCGCTACGCAGTGAAAGATGCCAACCGCAAGCCGGTCAACGGCGAGGAAAAAGTGCGGATTCTGTCTGCTGAAGGCCTGGTGAAAGCGCCGGCACCGAAGCCGGTGGAAGCACCCGCAGAGGAAGCAACCGAAGAAGCGACCGAGGAAGCGACTGCCGAGGCAGACGCACCCGCGGCGGAAGGCGATGCCGAAGCCTGAGCGTCCACTCGGAGCAGGGAGCCGGCTTGAGGCCGGCTTTTTTTTCGATGCAACTTGACGAATTCCACTACGCACTGCCACCGGAGCTGATCGCCCAGTATCCGCTGCAGGACCGCAGCGCGAGCCGCTTGCTGGCGCTTGACGGCGCTTCCGGGGCCACGCGTCACCTGGCGTTTACGGATGTGCCCGGCTGCCTGCAGCCCGGTGACCTGCTGGTATTCAATAATACGCGGGTGATTCCGGCGCGGCTCTGGGGGCAGAAAGCTACCGGAGGCCGGGTGGAAATACTCATCGAGCGTGTTACCGGTGAGCATACGGCGCTGGCCCATATTCGCAGCAGCAAGTCGCCCAGGCCCGGGGGGGTGATCCACCTTTCCGCCCAGCCCGGTGAGGCCCCCGGCCCACTGCAGCTTACGGTAACCGGACGGGACGGGGCTCTGTTCAAGCTGTTATCGCCGCCGGGCGTTCCGCTGCACGCCATACTGGCAGATATCGGCCATATGCCCTTGCCGCCCTATATAGAGAGGGCCGATGAGGTCGCCGACCAGGAGCGCTATCAGACAGTTTACGCGGAGCGCGCCGGTGCCGTTGCCGCGCCCACGGCGGGCCTGCACTTTACGCAGGCTCTGCTTGAGCAGCTTGACGCCGCGGGTATCGAGCGCGGCACGGTCACGCTGCATGTGGGGGCCGGCACGTTTCAGCCGGTAAGAGTCGACAACATCCGCGACCATCACATGCACGCCGAGTACCTGGAAGTGGATGCCGACTTGTGCGCTGCGGTGGAGGCGACCCGCGCCCGCGGCGGCCGCGTGGTGGCGGTGGGCACAACAGCGGTACGTTCGCTGGAGTCTGCCGCCTGCGGTCACGGCCGGGTGGCACCGCAAACCGGCGACACCCAAATCTTCATTTATCCCGGTTACCGCTTTCAGGTCGTTGACGCCATGATCACCAACTTTCATTTGCCGGAGTCGACGCTGTTGATGCTGGTCAGCGCTTTTTCCGGCCGCGAGGCGATTCTCGCCGCCTACCGCGAGGCGATTGAGCAGCGCTACCGGTTTTTCAGTTACGGGGATGCCATGTTCCTGACGCCTCAGCCCGATGCCGTGGGGCCACGATGAGCCGCGAGTGCCATATGCAGTTTGAACAGCTGGGCACCGATGGCGCAGCGCGCCGCGGGCGTCTCACCTTCCCGCGTGGCACCGTGGAAACACCGGCATTCATGCCGGTGGGCACTTACGGTACCGTCAAGGGCATGCTGCCGCGCGATATTCACGCGGTGGGCGCCGAGATCATTCTGGGCAACACGTTTCACCTCTGGCTGCGGCCGGGCACCGACATCATTGAGCAGCACGGTGACCTGCACGACTTCATGGGCTGGAATGGGCCCATCCTTACGGATTCAGGCGGCTTCCAGGTGTTCAGTCTGGGCGCCATGCGCAAGATTTCCGAGCAGGGGGTGCGTTTTCAGTCGCCGGTGGACGGATCCAAAGTGTTTCTCGATCCGGAAACCTCGATGGCCATCCAGCGCAAGCTGGGTTCCGATATTGTGATGATCTTTGACGAGTGCACACCGTATCCGGCAACGGAGGCGGAGGCGCGTGCGTCCATGGAGCTCTCCTTACGCTGGGCGCAGCGCAGCCGCGCCGCACATGGCGCTAGCGCAGCTGCCCTGTTCGGCATTGTTCAGGGGGGGATGTACGAGAGCCTGCGCGCCGAATCCCTGGCCGGGCTGGAGGCCATCGGTTTCGACGGTTACGCCATCGGCGGGCTTTCGGTCGGGGAACCCAAGGAGGATATGATCGCGGTGCTTGAGGCCCTGCAGTACAGCCTGCCGGCGCATAAACCGCGGTACCTCATGGGTGTGGGCACACCCTCCGACTTGCTGCAGGGCGTGCTGCGCGGCGTGGACATGTTTGACTGCGTGATGCCCACCCGCAACGCACGCAACGGTTTCATTTTCACCTCCCGGGGTGTGCTCAAGCTGCGCAATGCGCGGCACAAAACCAGCACCTTGCCGCTGGATGAGCACTGCGATTGCTACACCTGCCAGAACTTTTCCCGCGCCTACCTGCACCACCTCGACAAGTGCAATGAGATACTCGGCTCGCAGCTCAACACCCTGCACAATTTGCGGTATTACCAGAACCACATGGCCGGCATTCGCGCCGCAATTGAGCAGGGCCGGCTGGCGGAGTTTGCAGCTGACTTTTACGCGGGGCAGGCCGAGGGTGTTTAGTTCGTGAGCACGTCCGCGCAGCTGTTTGAGCGGTTGCGGCAGGCCTTGCCCATGCTGCGCGCGCCCTGGGCCGGCAGTGGGCGTCAGGCGGGCGTGCTGGTGGCGCTGACCGACGAGGAGAATCCCCGTGTGCTGCTGGGCAGGCGCGCCCTGCATTTGCCTCTGCACCCGGGTGAAATCGCTTTTCCCGGTGGCAAGCGGGAAGTGCACGATGCCGGCCCCTGGGATACCGCCCTGCGCGAGGCCTTCGAGGAGGTGGCGTGCCCGCCCGAAGCGGTGTGCCCTCTGGGGGAGTTGCCGCCCCTGCTCACGCGCAGCGGTTATACCATTCATCCCTGTGTAGCGATAATTCCAGCCTCGCTGACACTGCGTGCGGACCCCGGTGAAGTTGCCGAGCTGATATTGCCGCGGCTGGATTGTTTTACCAACCCTGCAGGCTGGCACGTACGCTATATGAACGAACCCACCAGCGGTCAGGCATTGCCGGTGCCACATTTTCGCCTGCCGCATGATACGGTATGGGGCACATCGGCCCGCGCACTGTTGCTACTGGTCAACCTGGGCCTGCAGGCAGAGCTGGATGTGTCGACATTCAAGGAGAATTTGGAATGAAGTACAGCCTCGATGGGCAGTCGGTAACGCTGGTAGGCGCCGGGCACTTTATTGCGCCCAATGCGGCCGTTATTGGTGATGTCACCCTGCACGAGAACAGCAGTGTGTGGTTTAGCTGTGTGCTGCGCGGTGACGCGGAGCGCATTGAAGTGGGCGCCGGCAGCAACATTCAGGACGGCGCCGTGCTACACGCGGACCCGGGATTCCCGACGGTCGTCGGCGCCAACGTTACCGTTGGCCACAAGGCCATGCTGCACGGTTGCACGATCGGCGATGGGGCGCTGGTGGGTATCGGTGCTATCGTGCTCAACGGGGCGAAAGTGGGGCGGAACTGCCTGATAGGCGCGGGAGCGCTGGTAACGGAAGGTATGGAAATACCGGATGGCAGCTTGGTACTGGGTGCGCCGGCGAAAGTGAAGCGGCAGTTTTCCGCCGACGAGCAGGCGGCGGTGGGCCTCAATGCCGAACATTATGTGCAGAATGCGGCGCGTTTCCTGCGCGGCCTGCAGGAGCAGGCGTGATGGCGCAGGACGAACCCGCGTCGCCCTGCATTTCGGTCTGTTTGCTGGATGAGAACGACATTTGCCTGGGCTGCTATCGCAGCGCCGATGAAATTACCGACTGGTTCATGGCCAGCCCGCAGCAGAAGCGCGACATGCTGCTGCGCGCTGCAGACCGGCGTCTGGCGGACGATAAGCCGCAGTTGCGCTAGTCAGTCAATGTCGGGTTTTGCCTTTGGCGTCAACGGCTGAAGCGAGCACCGACTGCACCACGTTGCCCTGCAACTCCAGAATCTCCAGCCGGTAACCGGCGATCGCCAGACAGGCGTTGCCGGCAGGGAATGACTCCAGGTATTCCAGAATCAGACCACTCAGGGTCTTGGGTCCGTCGGTGGGCAGGTCCCAGTCCAGCGCCTTGTTGACGTCGCGCAGGTTGGCGTTGCCCGCAATGATATAGCTGCCGTCGCGTTGGGCGAAAATGCTGTCCCCGGTGTCGCTCATGCGCGATGTGAATTCGCCGACGATCTCTTCGAGAATATCTTCCAGGGCGACAATGCCCATCACTTCGCCGTATTCGTCCACCACAATCGCCAGGCGCAGCTTGTTCTTCTGGAAGTGCAGCAATTGCGTGTGCAGGGGCGTACTTTCGGGGATGAAGTAGGAGTCGTCCATTTCCCGTTCCAGGGCACCCCGGTCCAGACCGTGCTTATCGATCACCCGGCTGAGGTTGCGCAGGTGCAGCACGCCGACAATATTGTTGATGTCGTCGCGCCATACGGGGAGGCGGGTGTGCGTGGAGGCCTGCAGGCAACGCAGGATCTCGTCGTCGCTGTCGTCGAGGTCGATGCCGTAGACGTCATTGCGCGGCACCATCACATCATCGACCGAGACCTCCTCCAGATCGAGAATGTTCAGCAGCATGCCGCGGTGGCGCGGCGGAATCAGCGCACCCGCCTCGGTGACGATGGTGCGCAATTCCTCGGAGGACACATGCTCTTCTTTGGCGGCCCCCGCGTCGACCCCGAGCAGGCGCAGCAGGCCATTGGTCACACCGTTCACCAGCCACACCACGGGATACATGGCCTTCATCAGGGGCAGCAGAATGACGCTGGCAGGGAAGGCGACGCGTTCCGGATAGAGCGCTGCGATGGTCTTGGGCGTGATTTCGGCGAACACCAGTATCACCAGGGTCAGGCAGATGGTGGCGATGGCGATGCCGGCGTCGCCCCACAGGCGTATGGCGATAACCGTGGCGATAGCCGAGGCAAGGATGTTGACCAGATTGTTGCCGATCAGGATCAGGCCGATCAGGCGATCAGGTCGTTCCAGCAATTTGCTGGCACGACGCGCGCCGCGATGCCTCTGTTTCCTGAGGTGCTTCAGCCGGTAACGGTTGAGGGACATCATGCCGGTTTCCGAGCTGGAAAAGAAACCAGACAAAAGAATGAGAACAACCAGAATGGAGGACAGGAGACCCAGCGGGGCTTCGTTCAAAGCGGGGGCGAACCTTTGGCGTGAGCGGACTGATCATCTTGAAGAAAAAGACAGTTCGGGGCAACCCCTGTGGTTCATTGAGCCGGCACGGGGATTATCCGCGTTGCAGGAGCAGTTCCAGAACCAGTTTGGAGCCGAGAAAAGCCAGCATCAGCAGCAGGAAGCCGCCAATGGTGAAGCGCGCTGCGGTCTGGCTGCGCCAGCCGAGTTGGTAGCGGCCCCAGAGAAGCGTGGAGTAGATGACCCAGGCGACCAGCGTCAGCACGGTTTTGTGCACCAGGTGCTGGGCAAAGAAATCGTCGACGAAGAGGAAACCGGTGGCAATGGCCACGGTGAGTAGTACAACCCCCATCCACACCAGCTCAAAAAGCATGGTTTCCATGAGTTGCAGCGGTGGCAGGAAACTGACAATGCCGGTGGCGCGGTGCTGTTTCAGTTGCCGGTCCTGTATCGCGACCAGTACGGCCTGCACCGCGGCGAGGGTCAGCACCGCATAGGCCAGAATGGAGGACGCAATATGCAGCAGCAGGCCGTGGCCGAGTGCCTCGGGTGTGCTGCCGGTCTGCGGTGCAAAGGCCGAAATCAGCACTGTGGAGGCGGACAGGGGCAGCAGCACAATCAGCAGATTCTGCAGCGGCCAGCGCACCAGCCAGGAGATGCAGGCAAGGTTGATGACAAACGAGATCAGCGCGAGGATGCGGTAGAGGCCCAGGTGCACGCTGTGCTCGTCGAAAATGCTCGACCACGCCACCAGGGCGTGGCAGACCAGCGCAATGGCGCCCAGCGCGATGACCGAGGTGCTGAGGCGCGGCTTGCGCTGCAGGATGTGCATCAGGTGCAGCCCCGCGGCTGCCAGGTAGAGCAGCGCGGCAGCAATGGCGAGCAGTGGCAGTGGCATGGTTGGGGCTTGGACCCGGGTGGCGTATACTGCGCTCCTTTGTACCGATTTGTCCGGCCATTGGCAATAGTGGCCGCTTGCTGCCGAGAGTTCCGCTGATGTTCGAGAGTCTGTCCGATCGCCTGTCCCAGAGTTTGCGCGCCATTACTGGCAAGGCGCGCCTGACCGAGGACAACATTCAGGAAACGCTGCGCGAAGTGCGCATGGCGCTGCTGGAAGCTGACGTTGCGCTGCCCGTGGTCAAGGATTTTGTTGAGGCGGTGAAGCAACGCGCGCTGGGGCAGGAGGTCAGCAAGAGCCTGAGTCCGGGCCAGGCGTTCCTGCGCATCGTGCAGGCAGAGCTGGAAGCGGTGATGGGCACCGCCAACGAAGGGCTGAACCTCGCCACGCAGCCGCCGGCAATCATTCTGATGGCCGGCCTGCAGGGGGCGGGCAAGACCACTTCGGTCGCCAAGCTGGCGCGTCTGCTCAAGGAGCGCGACAAGAAATCGGTCACCGTGGTGAGCGCCGACGTGTATCGCCCGGCGGCGATCAAGCAGCTGGAGACCCTGGCGGCGGAGGTCGGTGTCGACTTCTTTCCCAGCGAGGCTCAGCAGGCGCCGGTGGACATCGCTCGCGCCGCCATGGAGCATGCCCGCATCCGTTTCAGCGATGTGCTGATTGTGGATACCGCGGGCCGCCTGGCGGTCGACGAGGCCATGATGGCCGAGATCGCTGAACTGCACAGGGTAACGCAGCCGGTGGAAACCCTGTTCGTGGTCGATGCCATGACCGGGCAGGATGCGGCCAACACGGCGAAGGCGTTTGGCGAGGCGCTGCCACTCACGGGCGTGATTCTGACCAAAGTCGATGCAGACACCCGTGGTGGCGCCGCACTGTCGGTGCGCACCATCACTGGCAAGCCGATCAAGTTCCTGGGGGTGGGTGAGAAAACCCAGGCGTTGGACCCCTTCCACCCGGACCGGTTGGCATCGCGTATTCTCGGCATGGGCGATGTGCTCTCGCTGATCGAGGAGGCGGAGCAGAAGGTCGACAAGCAGAAAGCCGAGCGGCTCGCGCGCAAGGTGAAGAAGGGCGGTCGTTTCGACCTGGAAGATTTCCGCGATCAGCTGCAGCAGATGAACAACATGGGCGGCATCACCGGCATGCTCGACAAATTGCCGGGTATGGGCAACATGGCCCAGATGGCGCAGCAGAACCTCGACATGAAGATGTTTGCGCGCATGGAGGCCATGATCAACTCCATGACGGTGAAGGAGCGGCGCAACCCGGACCTGATTGCGGGTTCGCGCAAGCGCCGCATCTGCCTGGGTTCGGGCACCCAGGTGCAGGACCTCAATCGCCTGCTCAAGCAGCACAAGCAAATGCAGAAAATGATGAAAAAGATGAAGGGTGGCGGCATGGAGCGCATGATGCGCGGCCTCGGTGGCATGATGCCGCCGGGCGGCGGCGGTGGGGGCGGCTACCCCTTCCGATAAGCCCGCAGAATCCTTGAAAAATTCCGCTGTGCGGGGCTTTCAAAACCTGCCGAAGTTCCGTATGATACGCCACCTTTGCGGCCGTAGTGCCGGTGTTTGTCGTGGATGAGGCGGCAGGTTAGCCGCAGATCCCGACTCATTTTCAGGAAATTACGGAATATGGTAACAATTCGTCTTTCTCGTGGTGGTGCCAAGAAGCGCCCTTTCTATCATTTGACGGTGACTGACAGCCGCAAGTCACGCGACGGTCGTTTCATCGAGCGCGTGGGCTTCTTCAACCCGGTCGCCCGTGGTCAGGAAGTGCGTCTCAATGTCGACGCCGAGCGTGTGGCGTTCTGGCAGAGCCAGGGTGCGCAGCTGTCCGAGCGCGTGGCCAAGCTGGTCAAGGAAGCGGGCGCAGCAGCAGCGGCCTGAGCCAGCGTCGCCGGGCATGAGTGAGGCCGCTGAGCGCCTGGTCATCGGCCGTATAACCGGCTGTTATGGCGTCAAGGGCTGGGTACGGATCCACTCATATACTGAGCCGATGGAGAATTTCCTCGAGTTCAGCGGGTTCAAGGTACAGCGGCGCGGCGCTTATGAAACCATCGAGTTCGATGGCGGGCGCAGGCAGGGCAAGGGGCTGGTGGCCCATATTCGCGGTGTTGATGATCGCGATCTTGCCGAGAGCTTCCAGGGGCTGGAGGTGAGCGTTGCCAGCAACGCGTTGCCCGAGCTCGAAGATGGCGATTACTACTGGCACCAGCTGCAGGGTTTGCAGGTGTGGTGTCATACGGATAACGGACAGGTGTTGCTCGGCGCAGTCGACTACCTGATCGAGACCGGAGCAAACGATGTGCTGGTGGTGAAGCCCTGTGAGGGCAGTATCGACCAGCGGGAACGGCTCATTCCCTGGCTGCCCGGCACGACGGTGCGGCAGGTGGACGAGGAGTCGGGACGGATCGAGGTGGACTGGTTCCCGGAAGACTAGGAGCCGTTCACGGGAGGCGGGTGGCACACATGCATATTGCTTTGGTGAGCCTGTTTCCGGAGATGTTCAGCGCGGTCAGCGAGCACGGTATCACCGGGCGCGCGGTGCAGCAGGGGCTGGTGGGCCTGAGCCACAGCAACCCCAGGGACTTCACCGAAGACCGCCACCGCACGGTGGACGATCGCCCGTTTGGCGGCGGCCCCGGCATGGTGATGAAAGTGGCACCTCTCGAGCAGGCGATTCGCGCTGCCAGGGAGCAGGCGAAGCAGCCAGCGCGGGTGATTTATCTGTCTCCCCAGGGGCGCAGGTTTGATCATCGCAGGGCGGTCAGCCTGGCGCGGGAGTCCGCCCTGGTGTTGATTGCGGGGCGCTATGAAGGCATTGACGAGCGCCTGATTGAGCGCGAGGTCGACGAGGAGTTATCCATCGGCGATTACGTGCTCTCAGGTGGCGAGCTGGCGGCCATGGTGGTCATGGACGCGGTGATCCGGCAGTTGCCGGGTGTGTTGGGCCACGCGCTATCGGCGCAGGAGGATTCCTTCGCCGACGGACTGCTGGATTGCCCGCATTACACCCGCCCGGAGAACTACCGGGAGCAGGCGGTTCCGGAGGTTTTGTTGAGCGGCGATCACGAACGGATTCGTCGCTGGCGTCTCAAGCAGGCGCTGGGTCGCACGCTGGAGCGGCGCCCGGATCTGCTCGAGGGCAGGGCCCTGACGGCCGAGGAACAGGAATTGCTGGCACTGTACTGCCAGGAACGGGATTTGAGTTGATTCGCTAGCTGTGAAGCTACGCACGGTAAATGACAGGAGCGCACCATGAGCACCAACAAGATTATCTCTCAGCTTGACGCTGAACAGATGCAAAAAGATCTGCCCGAGTTCAGCCCCGGTGACACGGTGGTGGTGCAGGTAAAAGTGAAGGAAGGCAACCGCGAGCGTCTGCAGGCGTTCGAGGGCGTGTGCATCGCCAAGCGCAGCCGCGGCCTGAACTCTGCCTTCACCGTGCGCAAGATCTCCCACGGTGTGGGCGTCGAGCGTACCTTCCAGGCTTACAGCCCCCTGGTGGACAGTGTGACCGTCAAGCGTCGCGGTGACGTGCGTCAGGCCAAGCTGTACTACCTGCGCGAACTGTCCGGTAAAGCGGCTCGTATCAAGGAAAAGCTGACCGCCAAATAAGGCGTGCAAGCAGCAGCGAAAGCGGCCCACCTGGCCGCTTTTTTTGTGCCTGCGTATCCGGCAGTTCTGTGCCGTGGCAAACGGTGCTAGGCTAGCGGCCCATGCGTGCCCACCCTGATTCACTCGACCCAGCCATAGAGCAATACCTCGATGCGCTGTGGTTGGAGAAAGGCCTGAGTGGCAATACCCTGGACGCCTACCGCCGCGACCTCGGGCACTATCAGCAGTGGCTTGCGGGCCGCAAGGCGAGGCTCCTCGAAGCCGATCGCGTCGACTTGCAGGCCTACCTCGCCGCACGCCTCGGCAAGGGGCAATCACCGCGGTCGACAGCGCGTTTCATGTCCTGCGCGCGCGGATTCTATCGCTACCTGCTGCGCGAAGGGCGCCTCGACGCGGACCCGACACTGGATATCGACAGTCCGCAGCTGGGGCGCCCGTTGCCCAAGTCGTTGTCGGAACAGGATGTGGAGCGCCTGTTGGCGGCGCCGGATACCGGTGATGCCCTGGAGTTTCGCGACCGCGCCATGCTGGAGCTGCTTTATGCCTGCGGTTTGCGGGTGTCGGAGCTGACCGGGTTACAGCTGGTGCAGATCAGCCTGAACCAGGGCGTGCTACGGGTATTTGGCAAGGGCAGCAAGGAGCGGCTGGTACCCATGGGGGAGGAAGCGTTGAGCTGGTTACAGCGTTTTCTGGTGGGCCCGCGGCAGGAACTGCTCAGGGGTGTGCCCAGCGAGGCCGTGTTTCCCAGCCGTCGCGGCAGTATGATGACTCGCCAAGCCTTCTGGTATCGTATTAAAATCTACGCGCGGCGTGCCGGGATCAGTAAACCGCTATCGCCGCACACGCTGCGTCACGCGTTTGCCACGCACCTGCTGAACCACGGCGCAGACCTGCGTGTGGTGCAGATGTTGCTGGGGCACAGCGACCTGACCACAACCCAGATTTACACCCACGTCGCCCGGCAGCGCATGCAGGAACTGCACGCCCGGCATCACCCGCGCGGGTGAACAAGCCGTGTGGAACTTGTCATAAGCGGTGTGTTCCAAACTGCCGCGGCACCACGAACTCCGGCGGCAGAGGCCGCCCGTAACCGAGGAATGTTCATGATCAACCGAGTCCTAACTGTTCTGCTGGCCTGCCTGTTTGCGGGTGCTGTTGTGTCCGCCAGAGCTGCCGACCCCGTGCCTGCGGACGTAGCGGACTCCCTGCGCCAGATGCTGGAAAGCCCGGCCGATGGGCTCAAGGTGGCGACGATTGAACCCAGTGAAATCGAGGGCATGTACGCGGTACAGCTGGTCGACGGTCCGCTGGTCTACGCCAACCGTACGGGTCAGTTCTTTATTGTGGGCGACCTGTTCACGGTGGGGCCTGCGGGTTATGTGAACCTCGCGGAGAAGCGCCGCGATGGCGAACGCGCCGAGCGGCTCGCAACGCTCTCGCCCGCCGACATGATCATATTCCCGGCCAAGGGGGAAACGCGGTCCCATATCACGGTGTTCACCGATGTCACCTGTTTCTACTGCCAGAAGCTGCACCGCGAAGTGCCGGAACTGAACAAGCGCGGCGTGGAGGTGCGCTACCTCGCCTACCCGCGTTCCGGGCTGGCCTCCGAGGGGTATCGCAAGCTGGCAACGGCGTGGTGTGCAAACGACCGCGCCGATGCCCTCACGCGTCTGAAAAACGGCGAGTCAGTCACCGAGAACGTGTGTCAGGGTTCACCTGTGGCTGACCAGTACCAGCTCGGCCAGTCGATGGGCGTGCGCGGTACGCCGGCCATTATCACGGCCAGCGGCCAGATGATTCCCGGTTACCAGCCGGCGGACGAGCTGATGGGTACGCTCGGCCTGCAATAGCGCGCAGCCGGCGTGTTTAGCCGGCTCCCTCCGTTGACAGCCACGGGTGTACTCAGTACTGTTTGCCACCTTTTTAGTTTGCAGCCCGTAATGGGCTGCCCAACCGAGTCCCTGTGCCGTGGAAGACCAGTTTCAGCGCATTCAGCGCTTGCCCCCCTATGTGTTCAACATTATCGGTGAACTGAAGCAGCAGGCGCGTGCGGCAGGTGAAGACATCATTGATTTCGGTATGGGCAATCCCGATCAGCCAACGCCTTCGCACATCGTCGACAAGCTGGTAGAAACAGCGCGCCGCGGCGACACCCACCGCTATTCCCAGTCCAAGGGCATACCGCGCCTGCGCAAGGCTATCTGCGACTGGTATCAGCGCCGCTACGACGTGACGCTGGACCCGAGCACCGAGGCGATTGTTACCCTGGGGTCCAAAGAGGGTCTGGCGCACCTGGCGCTCGCCACCACGGGCCCGGGCGATGCGATTCTGGTGCCGAATCCGGCTTATCCCATTCACCCCTACGGTTTCGTGATATCGGGCGCGGATATCCGCCACGTGCCGATGGGCGACGAAAACAGCTTCTTCGACGAGCTGGAGAACGCCATCCGCAACAGCTGGCCACGGCCCAAGATGCTGGTGCTGAGCTTTCCCTCCAACCCTACCGGGCAGGTGGTGGAGCTGGAGTTTTTTGAGCGTGTTATCGCTGTTGCCCGTGAACACCAGATCTGGGTGGTGCAGGACCTCGCCTACGCCGATCTCTGCTACGACGGCTACGTCGCGCCGTCGATTCTGCAGGTAGAGGGCGCACGAGAAGTGGCGGTGGAATTCTTCAGTATGTCCAAGAGTTACAACATGCCGGGTTGGCGGGTGGGCTTCTGCTGCGGCAACAAGCAGTTGGTCGGTGCGCTGGGGCGCATGAAGTCCTACCTCGACTATGGGATGTTCACGCCCATCCAGGTGGCGGCGATTGCGGCGCTGGAGGGTGACCAGACCTGTGTGCAGGAAATCACTGCCATGTATAAAGCGCGCCGTGATGTGCTGTGCAGCGGCCTCAATGCACTGGGTTGGCCGGTCACGCCGCCCCGGGCGACCATGTTTGTCTGGGCACGCATTCCTGACTTCTATCAGGCTATGGGGTCGCTGGAATTCAGCAAGAAGCTGTTGCAGGAGGCGCAGGTGGCGGTGTCGCCGGGCGTCGGTTTTGGTGAATACGGTGAGGGCTACGTACGTTTTGGCCTGATTGAAAATGAACACCGCACGCGTCAGGCCCTGCGTAATATCAAGCGCATGTTTCGCGCCGATGGCCACGTGGGAACGGTGTGACGATGCATCATGAAGGAACAGGGGGAACTCCAGTGCAACCCGTGAGAATCGGAATCTGCGGCCTGGGTACAGTAGGCGGCGGCACCTTCAACCTGCTGCAGGAAAACGCCGAGGCGATCGCTGCGCGCGCGCAGGCGCCTCTGGCCGTTGTGCACATTGGTGCGCGGCGCGACAATCCTGCCTGCGATACCGGCAGTGTGCGAGTCAGCCGGGACATTTTCGATGTTGTGGCCGACCCGGACGTTGACGTGCTGGTGGAATTGATCGGCGGCACGACGGTTGCCCGTGAGCTGGTGGAAGCGGCCATCCGCGCCGGCAAGCACGTGGTAACGGCCAACAAGGCGCTCATCGCCGAACACGGCAATGCGCTGTTTGCGCTGGCGGCGGAGCACAACGTTGCAGTGCGCTATGAAGCCGCGGTTGCCGGTGGTATCCCTATCATCAAGGCGCTGCGCGAGGGCCTGGCGGGCAACCATATCGAGTGGCTGGCAGGCATCATCAACGGTACGGGCAACTTCATTCTCAGCGAGATGCGCGAGCACCGTCGGGAGTTTTCCGATGTGCTGGCGGAGGCGCAGGCCCTGGGTTACGCCGAGGCAGACCCTACCTTCGATGTGGAGGGCATTGATGCCGCGCACAAACTGGTGATTCTTGCCTCCATTGCCTTCGGCATCCCGCTGCAGTTTGCGTCCGTGTACACCGAGGGCATTACGCGCCTCACGCCCCAGGATCTGGATTACGCCGAAGAGCTGGGGTATCGGGTGAAGCACCTGGGTATTGCCAAACAGGGGCCGAGCGGGGTGGAGTTACGCGTGCACCCCACGCTGATTCCCGAAGACCGTCTGCTGGCCAACGTCAATGGTGTCAAAAACGCCGTGTTGGTCGAGGGCAGCGCGGTCGGCCCCACGCTCTATTATGGTGCGGGTGCGGGCGGCAAGCCGACCGCGTCGGCAGTCGTGGCGGATCTGGTAGATCTGGCGCGCGACCTCAGCGCCGGCCAGGTGAGTCGGGTGCCGTCCCTGTCGTTCTCCAATGAAGCGCTGCGCGATCTGCCGATTGTGCCGATGGCCGAAGTGGAAACACCCTGGTACCTGCGTATGGAGGCGGAGGACCGCACCGGCGTGTTGTCGCGCATCGCCACCATCTTCAGCGACCACGGTATCAGCATCGAGGCGCTGATCCAGAAGGCGCCGGCAGCGGGGCAGGCGACGGTCCCGCTCATCGTGCTGACCAATCGCGCGGCACAGGGCCGCGTGGACGCGGCCGTGGCAGAAATCGAGGCGCTGGACACGATCACCGGTCAGGTGGTCAGGATCCGGGTCGAGCCGCTGGACGGCTAACAGGAGCGAACATGCAATACATCAGCACCCGGGGCCAGGCCCCCGCCCTGAACTTCGAAGAGGTCCTGCTGACCGGTCTGGCCTCTGATGGCGGCCTGTACGTGCCGGCAACACTGCCGCGGTTCAGCCGCGACGAGATCGCCGCCATGGCGGGCATGGACTACCCGCAGCTGGCGCAGCGCATCATTGAACCGTTCGTGGGTGACTGCATTCCTCGCGAGGATCTGCGCGAGATTATCGCCGATACCTACGCGGTGTTTCGCCATGGCGCGGTCGCCCCGCTGGTGCAGATTGGCCACAATCAATGGGTGCTGGAACTGTTCCACGGGCCCACTCTGGCTTTCAAGGACTTCGCGCTGCAGCTGCTGGGCCGCCTGCTGGATTACGTGCTGGAACGTCGCCACCAGAAAGTGGTGATCATGGGGGCAACCTCCGGAGATACCGGTTCCGCGGCGATTGAAGGCTGCAAGCGCTGCAAGAACATCGACATTTTCATCCTGCACCCGCACGACCGCGTATCCGAAGTGCAGCGGCGGCAGATGACCACGGTGGTGGGTGACAACATTCACAACATCGCCGTGCAGGGCAACTTCGATGACTGCCAGGCCATGGTCAAGGCCAGTTTTGGTGACCGCAGTTTCCTGCCGGAAGACCGCCACCTGGTGGCCGTCAACTCGATCAACTGGGCGCGCATCATGGCGCAGATCGTGTATTACTTCTATGCAGCGGTTGCCTTGGGCGGTCCGGCGCGGCCCGTGGCGTTTTCGGTGCCGACGGGTAACTTCGGTGATATTTTTGCCGGCTACCTGGCGCACCAGATGGGCCTGCCTGTTGCGCAGCTGATCATCGCCACCAACCGCAACGACGTGCTGCACCGGGTGATGACCACCGCCACCTACGGCCGGCAGTCGCTGGAGCACACCCTGTCGCCAAGTATGGACATCACCGTATCCAGTAATTTCGAACGCCTGCTGTTTGATTTGTACGACCGTGATGGCGCTACCGTGGCTGCCATGATGCGAGACTTCGATCGCGGCGATATTCATTTCTCGGATACCGCGATGCAGCGCGCCCGCGCCCTGTTTTCCAGCTATCGTGTGCCCGACGAGGAAACCTGTGCGCAAATTGCCGCCGTGTGGCAGGATTCCGAGTATCTGCTCGACCCGCACAGCGCGATCGGGGTGAAGGCAGCGCTGGCCTCGGGCATCGGTGACGGCATTCCGGTGGTGACTCTCGCCACTGCGCACCCGGCGAAGTTCCCACAGGCGATCCAACGCGCGGTGGTGGGTTGTGAGCCACCATTGCCGTTGCATCTCTCTGACCTGTTTGACCGCACAGAGCGCTTTGAAGTGCTGCCCTGCGACCTGGCCGCCGTGCAGGCCTTCATGGCGAACAACCTCGGCGCCTGAGCGCCCACCGGATGAATCGACGGGTGGTTCGCCGCGCGCCGGAAGCGGTGCCGCTGCTCTCCTCGGGTGAATTGTCGCCGCTGTTGGCTCGGGTGTACGCCAACCGCGGCATCAGGCAATCCGCCGAGTTGCGGATGTCCCTGCAGGAGCTGCTGCCACCGGATACGCTGACGGGAGCCGATGCCGCAGCGCACCTGCTGGCCGACGCGCTCGCCGCTGGACAGCGGCTGCTGGTGATCGGTGATTTCGACGCTGACGGCGCAACCAGCACGGCACTGGCGCTCGGCGCGTTGCGCGCGCTCGGTGCCGCGCATGTTGACTACCTGGTACCCAACCGTTTCGAGTACGGTTACGGCCTCACCCCCGAAATCGTAGCGCTCGCGGCGGACCGACAGCCGGACCTGATCATCACCGTGGACAATGGCATCGCCAGCATTGACGGCGTGCTGGCGGCGCGCGCGCTGGGTATTGCCACGCTGGTCACCGATCATCACCTCGCAGGCAGCGAGCTGCCGGCCGCAGAGGTCATCGTCAACCCGAACCAGCCGGGTTGTGGCTTCGCCAGCAAGGCACTGGCCGGCGTGGGCGTGATCTTCTACGTCATGCTGGCGCTGCGCGCCGAGCTGCGCCGTCGTGGCTGGTTTCAACAACAGGCGCTGCCCGAACCGAACCTGGCCGAGTATCTGGACCTGGTGGCGCTGGGCACCGTGGCCGATGTGGTGCCACTGGATCGCAACAACCGTATTCTGGTGGCTGCGGGGTTGCAGCGTATTCGACGCGGCCAGGCGCGTCCCGGCGTTCTCGCCCTGCTGGAGGTGGCCGGCCGCGACCCCGGCAATGCCGTGGCCTCCGACCTTGGTTTCACGGTGGGGCCGCGTCTCAATGCCGCCGGACGGCTGGATGACATGTCCATCGGCATCGAATGCCTGCTGGCGCCCGGTCGAGCGGTTGCCAATGACTATGCGGGCCGCTTGCAGCGCTTGAATGAAGAGCGCCGCAGCATAGAGCAGGGCATGCAGGAGGAAGCGCTGGCACTGCTGGAGGGCCTGGGGCCTATGTCCCGCGAGGGCGATGTGCCGGCGGGCATTACGCTTTATGAACCCGGCTGGCATCAGGGCGTGATCGGCATCCTCGCTTCGCGGGTGAAGGAGCGCCTGCACCGGCCGACGGTGGTGTTTGCCGACGCCGGCGCCGAGAGTGACGACCTGAAGGGCTCTGCGCGGTCGATTCAGGGCATTCATGTGCGCGATGTGCTGGATGCTATCGCAACGCGCCACCCTGGGCTGCTGACACGCTTTGGCGGCCACGCCATGGCCGCCGGCCTCACCTTGCCACGGGCTCACTATGCCGCATTCGCGGCGGCTTTCGTGGCAGAAGTTGAGCGACACGGGCGCGACTTGGACCTGGAGGCGGTGTTGGAGTCGGATGGCGAACTCGACGCGGCGGACTTTGATCTTTCGCTCGCTGAAACCCTGCGCCTGGGTGGGCCCTGGGGGCAGCACTTTCCGGAACCGCTGTTCGATGGCCGGTTCCGTATCGTGCAGCAGCGGCTGGTGGGGGGTAAACACCTCAAGCTGGTGCTGGGCCGGCCGGGGTCGGGCGACGTATTCGACGCCATCGCCTTCAACGTCGACCTGGACCTGTGGCCGGACGAGGGCAGGGAATGGGTGCATGCCGCTTTCCGGCTGGATGTAAACGCCTTCCGCGGGCGGCGTACCTTGCAGCTCATGATCGAGCAGCTGGAGGCGCTGTAGCCTGTTTTTCCTCGCTACGGTACACTGCGCGCCTTTTCCCGCAGGACTCGCTCACCATGTTAGAGATCAACCCGCTGTTACAGACCCTCAAGGATATCGAGGCACGCACCGCCGTGCTGAGGGGGTATCTTTGACTTCGATACCCGCAAGGAACGTCTCGCCGAAGTAGAGCTGGAGCTCGCCGAACCCAGCGTATGGGACAAGCCTGAGCGCGCGCAGGAGCTGGGCCGTGAGCGCGCCGCGCTGGAGAAAATCGTCACCACCATTGACCACCTTGACGGTGCTACCGGTGATGCCGCCGACCTGCTGGAACTGGCAGCGGTAGAAGATGACGAGGGAACGGTCGCCGAAGTGCGTGCCGATATCGAAGCGCTGGTTAAACAGTTGGAGCAGCTGGAGTTCCGGCGCATGTTCTCCGGCGAAATGGACCCCAACAACGCCTACCTGGATGTCCAGTCCGGCTCTGGCGGCACGGAGGCTCAGGACTGGGCGGAAATGCTGCTGCGCATGTACCTGCGCTGGGGCGAAGCGAGCGGCTTTAAAACCGACCTGATCGAAGTGTCGGCCGGGGAAGTGGCCGGCATCAAGAGCGCGACGATTCATTTTGAGGGTGAGTACGCCTTCGGCTGGTTGCGCACGGAAACCGGTGTGCACCGTCTGGTGCGCAAATCACCCTTCGATTCCGGCAACCGGCGGCACACGTCATTCGTGTCGGTATTCGTGGCGCCTGAAATCGATGACGATATCGAAATCGATATTAACCCCGCGGACTTGCGCGTCGATACCTACCGCTCCAGCGGCGCGGGTGGGCAGCACGTGAACAAGACCGATTCCGCCGTGCGTATCACGCACAACCCGACCGGTGTTGTGGTGTCCTGCCAGACCGAGCGCTCGCAGCACCAGAACCGGGACCGGGCGATGAAAATGTTGCGCGCCAAACTGTACGAGCTGGAGATGCACAAGCGCAGCGAGGCCAAGCAGGCCACCGAAGACAGCAAGGCCGATATCGGCTGGGGCAGCCAGATCCGCTCCTACGTACTGGACCAGTCGCGTATCAAGGACTTGCGCACCGGCGTGGAGACGAGCAATACCCAGGCTGTGCTGGACGGGGATATCGATCTGTTTATCGAAGCCTCATTGAAGAAAGGGCTGTAGGACACCATTATGAAAGAGCAGGATCAGGCCGTGCGCGGCCCGGACGAGGAGAACAAGCTGGTCGCCGAGCGGCGCGGCAAGCTGCGACAGCTGCGCACGCAGCGCAACGCCTTCCCCAACGATTTCCGGCGCACGGGCTGGGCGGCTGACCTGCAGCGCGAATACGGCGCGAGCAGCAAGGAGCAGCTCGAAGAGGACGACCAGCGCTTCGCTGTTGCCGGGCGTTTGATTCGCAACCGCGGCGCGTTTCTGCTGATTCAGGATGGCTCCGGCCAGATCCAGCTGTACCTCAACCGCAAGGGCCTCGACGAGGCGACCCTGGCCGAGATCAAGAGCTGGGACCTGGGGGATATCGTCTGTGCCGAAGGGCCCGTGCACAAGTCGGGCAAGGGCGACCTGTACATCAACATGAACAGCGCGCGCCTGCTGACCAAGGCCCTGCGCCCGCTGCCGGACAAATACCACGGCCTGTCAGACCAGGAGCTGCGCTACCGTCAGCGTTATGTGGACCTGATTGTGAACGCCGAGTCCCGCGCCGTGTTTACCCTGCGTTCGCGCATTGTGCGCTTCATCCGCGACTACATGGACGGGCGCGGTTTCATGGAGGTGGAAACCCCCATGATGCAGGTGATTCCGGGCGGTGCCGCGGCCAAGCCCTTCGTCACCCATCACAATGCGCTGGACCTGGATATGTACCTGCGTATCGCACCAGAGCTGTACCTCAAGCGCCTGGTGGTGGGCGGGTTCGAGCAGGTGTATGAAATCAATCGCAACTTCCGCAATGAAGGGCTGTCGACCCGGCACAACCCTGAATTCACCATGCTCGAGTTCTACTGGGCCTACGCCGACTACCGCGATGCCATGGACCTCACCGAGGACATGCTGCGGCAGCTCACGGCCAGCGTGCTGGGTGATACGCGGGTGGTCTACCAGGGCTCGGAGTACGACTTCTCGCGGCCCTTCCAGCGCATGACGGTGTTCGACGCCATTCTCAGCCACAACCCCGGTATGCACGCCGAAGCGCTGGCGGATGAGCATGGCGCGCGCGCCATTGCCGAGGAACTGGGTATCCCGCTCAAGCCGAGCTGGGGGCTGGGCAAGGTGCAAATCGAGATCTTCGAGAAAACCGTTGAGCACCGGCTGGACCAGCCGACCTTTATCACCGCTTATCCCACCGAGGTCTCGCCGCTTGCCCGGCGCAGCGATGCCGACCCCTTCGTCACCGATCGCTTCGAGTTTTTCGTCGGCGGACGCGAGATCGCCAATGGCTTTTCGGAACTGAATGACGCCGAGGACCAGGCGGAACGTTTCCGCGCCCAGGTCGCAGAGAAAGATGCCGGTGATGAAGAGGCCATGCATTACGATGCGGATTACATTCGGGCACTGGAGTACGGCATGCCACCAACCGCGGGTGAAGGTATCGGCATCGACCGGCTGGTCATGCTGCTGACCGATGCGCCTTCCATTCGCGATGTATTGCTGTTTCCGCACCTGCGCCCGGAATGAGGCCAGCCCTACCTGCCTGCGCCTTAGCGGTGTTCATGCCGCGGTGTTACACTGATGCCCTGAGGCTCAGTGCGAGGGTATTCCCGTGAGTAATCTGCCGGCGTCGCTGTTGTTGGCGAGTGTAATGCTTGGCTTGGCGGCCTGCGCCACCGTGCCGGAAGCGGCCGATCCGCCGCAGCAGGTGCCAGCGGCTGAGACCGGCGCGGCGG
>TARA_R110001599_G_scaffold3464_3_pt1 | contig 20303 bp, 23 predicted proteins | sample TARA_R110001599 | Tara Oceans TARA_R110001599 (sample SAMEA4398360) | marine metagenome | biome: Polar Biome; feature: [MES] marine water layer (ENVO:01000295) within the mesopelagic zone...; material: water (ENVO:00002006), including particulate matter (ENVO:01000060) such as......
ACAGGATTAGAAGCAGTTTCGCTCTGCTTTTGCGACAGAAAGGGGGCTTTGACTCAATACAGACTTCTGACAAGCGTCCCAGGGTGCGGCGCTAGTGTATTTGTCTGCCTCTGTTTCGAGTTTTGCTGCCTCAAGAACGGGCGCTACGGTCCTGTGCATAGACCACTGGGTGTCTGAGCTCGAAGAAGCTGAACAAGGGTAATGGGAGGCTTTTCTGGGCGGTTACGGGTCAGGCCAATGGCGACCCGAAAGAGCCGCCATCATTACGTGTTACCAAGCCAAGCTAGGCAGACGCTTCTGACTCGTAGTTGGCATACGAGTGTTTCAGAGTGGCATGGTTGAGCAGCATTTGCGCCTTGAGGGTTTCTCCGCTGGCATCATAAATGCTTGATAACACCCAGTAGGATTCAGTGCGTTTACTCTCGGACAGTGCAACGATTTCACGCCGAATGAGATAGTCCTCACCAACAAAAAGCGGTCCGTCGATCATGCGGATCTCCTGATCGGCGAACAAACCAATGACCGGCTGCTTTACCGGGAACTCAGCCTCCTTGCTGGTGTACTCGGCCAGCACGCTGATCATTTCCATTGGTATGATGGCGCGGCCCCAGGGCGCGCTGCCTGGATCGGAATACCACGGGGAATTTTCGGTGATGCCTTCAAGTTTCTGCGCGAGCGAAAAGGGATAGAGGTTGCCCATATGCTGCTGGGGATCCATGCGTACCTTTTCGTCCCGAGCGCCAGTCATACCGACGTGCAGGTCAGAGAGGATGATCAGTTTCTCCGGCGGGCGCAGTTTTGCCATACGCTGATCCAGCAGGCTTTCACCCGCTTCCGGACTCAGGCTGGCGCTGGCTTCGAGCACGGGCGTGCCGTCAGCTTTTTCTGCCCAGGCTCTAACTTTAGTGGCCCCAGGTGCTGGACGCTCGACGAACGCACGAACCTGTTCACCTTCAACGACCATATTCTGAAAGTGTGCTGAAAAACACCCACGCTCGAACCAGGCCTGTCCCCATATCTCTGCGAGCAAGGGGGCAAACTGACTAAAGTGGGTAGGGCCTTCGATAGGGCCTGCTCTGAACCCCAGTTTTTCAGCCATGCTGTCGTCGTGGATGGAGGTGTGACCGCTGTATTCCTGATCGGCCAGCATTTGTTTGGGCTCACGGACTGGGCCGCACAGAAATAGGGGAGTATTGAAGCTCATCGGAAATCCTTGATATGGCTATTGAATTCAAACACACCAAGTTTAGGCGCCACTGGACATAGGCGGCAAATGGCCTGTTATTGCGGCATTCAGGGTATTTATGCAGTTGTGTTACTGGGTCAGCGCAATTGATCTTTTCTGCTCTGCATGACTGACCCGCTCGTACGCCTTGGTCAGCGATGCGGCAACGTCAGGCGCATCGAAAAGTTGGCGGGAAATGACGTAAACCAGGGGCCAGCGATCAATGGCTTCGCATTTGGAGCCAGGCTGAGGGTTATCCAGCAGGACGTGCTCTATAGGGTCGTTGTAACTGATCAGATAGTCGGCACGACCTTTCTCCAATAGCTGCATGGCTGAATCATGATCCGGGGTGACTATGGGTTCGCGGACACTGTTCTGGAAAATGTCGTCCAGTTGCGCGCGATAGGTATAGCCTCTTATCAGCACCAGTTGGCTGCGGCTCAAGTCTTCGAGCGTGTCGAGCAGTGGCGTCCCTTCGAGTGAAAACGCGCACAGAGTGATTTCGATACCGATGGAGGGGGTTTCCAGGGTAGCGTCGCTCAAAGCAGGAACCGCCTGAGAGCCTGGCCAGATATCGATTTCGCCGTTTCGCAGGCCCTTGTAGATGCGTTTGATCGGGTAGACCTTCCAATCAAGCTTCAGGCCACTTTGCGCAGCGAGACTGTTGGTCAAATCAATAACACTTCCCGCTGCTTCACCATTCTCGTCGAGATAGGCCAGCGGTGGGTAATGGAGAAACGCTGCGTTGAGGGTGCGCATCGGCTCCTCCGCACGCGGATAGCTGGTCACCAGTGCAAGGGTCAGCCCCAGAAAAAGGGAGCGTCCCAACGGATTGTCTAGAAGCGCTTTTACATTCATTTTTATATTAACAGTTCAGTTATTTAGCTTCGCCCATCAGCCTAGCTGCCAATTCCAGCGTCGTCGACAGGGAGATTGAACCCATTCGGGTTAGACTGCGCAGTTAGTGGGCGATGCAGGTTGCAGGTGAGACCGCTAGCTCAACGCGTCTTAGTATGGAAAACAGGTTTCGACTCAAGGTGACATTAAACAATCCGTTAACCGAGATTTATCGGGATCAATGGCTTCTGGTTGTGCACAAGCCCGCTGGTTTACTGGTCCATCGCAGTCCTATAGACAGGCATGAGACCGAATTTGCCCTTCAATATGCTCGCTCCTTGAACGGGGGCGAGCACGTTTACCCCGTACACCGTCTGGATCGTCCCACATCTGGATTGTTGCTTTTTGCCCGTGATCCCGAGTCGGCTAGCGTACTGGGGAAAATGTTCATGGACGGGCTTGTGCAAAAAACTTACCTGGCCATGGTGCGAGGTTGGCCGCACGAGTCGGGCGTTATTGACCATCCTCTACGCGAGCATCCAACTGACCGACGTCTCAAGCACGAAGAGCAGCCTTTAAGGGAAGCGCAAAGTTGCTACCAGCGTTTGGCTACGGTGGAAATCCCGATCGAGATTGAAGGTTACCCTGCTAGCCGCTACAGCCTGGTGGAGTTGTCTCCACAGACGGGTCGCAAGCATCAGTTACGTCGGCATATGCAGCACATAAGTCATCCGATCATTGGCGACACCAATTACGGCAGGACTCGCCACAATCATTATTTTGCCAAGCGCTTCGGACAAGGCCGCTTGATGCTGGCGGCAACTGCAATGGAGTTCATACACCCATGCACAGGGACTCCATTGGCGTTGAGCTCAATGCCAGAGGCTTCTTTTATTCAGGTGTTATCGGTTTTCGGTGAGGGATTGCCGATGCTTGACCTGATGCATCAAAGCAATCAGCTCTGATACACCAGATCTTTACACCAGCGCTGGAGCACGTGGGGGCGTCAGCGTCTTGCGGTCAGAGCTTGGTTACAAAGGTACGCGCCTGGTAAAGGGCAAGGCCACTAAGCACGATGATGACGGCGACGGCGAGCACGTCAGCCCCCGGAAAACCCCAGAAATCAGACATGTTATCTCCTAGTTGTGGATATCAAATGGCACTGGCTATGAGGCCAGTGCGGTATCGAGCATGCGTTGACGACCAAAGTCATTGAGCCTGAACTTGAACAGCACGCGACCGAGACCAAAATAGGCCTGGTCATCGAGTGTTTCTTCAACGCTCTCGATGATGCCGCTGGAGAACAGGTCGGTCAGCGTGACGCGGGTATTACCGCGCCAGTAGGCACCGCTGAGACCATATTCACCCATTAACGCGTCGGTGACTTGCCAGTCCCAAATACCCTCTTCCTGCCACTCATTGATCAGCTGGAGAATGCGGCCTTTCATATGTAGTTTGCTCATGGGTAGCTCCTTTTATCAGGTGTTGGCCGCGCTGACGGCGGGTGAGTTGCTGTCGCTTTTCACGGCACGAACGACTTCGAGCACTTCATCGCTTTCCGTGAACATGACAAACCCGCCCGTGACGAACAGGGCCAGACCTGCAAGGAAGTTCCACGCGGGAAACTCGAGGGTGAATGCGGCGAGAAAGATAACCGCAAAAAGTCCATACAACGCCGCAATCGCTTGTCCACGTCCAACCCCTATCAAAGGGAAGGACTTGTACCAGGAGACATAGCAGAAGGCGAAGGTGACGCCAGCCAGTGATAACCAGCCTATGGCTGCCCAGTTGAACGTCGCTACGACCATTTCCACGACCGGTTGGTCGGTGAACAGATAGATGGCTGGTAGAATCAGCACGATCCAGTACAGGACTTCGGCCGAGAAGCGTACGGTAATACCCACATCCGGGTCTGCGACATCCAGCCCGCGACCTGCGATTGCGCCCTCGACACCCCAGCCAATCGCCGCCATGGCGCCGCCGAGATAACCCAGCCAGCCAGAGTCCCCGGTACCGGTGAATTCACCGATGATGCCGGGTGCATAAACGGTTATGCCCCCCGCCAGGATAATGAAAATACCCACAGCTGCTCGACGGGTTATCTTCTCCTGATACCAGAGTCTGGCGAGGGTGGCGCCAACAATGGGATACATCAGCGCAGATATGGCCGCGAAAGCGCCGCCAATAAAGCCTATCGCCAGATACGAGCCAAAGATCGCCATTGGTCCACCGAAAATGGCACCAATGAAAAACCACTTGGATATGTAGCGCATCTGCCGGATGGTGCGAATGTATTCGCCCCATTTGCCCAGTACGGCATTCCAGACGAACAGAAAGAACAGCACGGCAATCGCATTGAAGGTGGTCAGTACTGCGGCGGCCAGCAGGAACTGCGCGTTGGTGTCGTAGCTCAGGTCGACATAGGGTGCTTCAAACCAGACTGCAGAGCCTGGTAAATACCAGGCACCCCACAGCACCGCGCACCACATGGCCCACATGAAGCCCCAGCGTATGCTGCTTGAAGTAAAGCGCGAACGAGCCTGGCTCAGGCCTTGTTGGCTCATGCGCTCACCTTTGTTGGCTGGATGGTCTGCCCCTCGTCAAGAAAAGCTTCGAGCGAGTCGTCCATCGCGTCCATCCATGGCGTGTGGTGGACTGGCGCCAGGGTGCCGGTCAACGTGGAGCGATAGCTCTTGTTGCGATAGCCGAGAATGTCCGCTTCCTTGTCGTGTTCCCATTGCTTGAATATGGCGGCAACAGCGGTCACATCAAAGGCGGGGTAGTCGGTCGGCTCAAGCAGATCAATTATATAAGCTGCCTGGAAGTCGATTTCATCGACGGGGTTTGCGAGTTTCAATTCGCGGTCTACCCATTCGCTGCTATCGGCGGCCATCGCTTCACCTGACGGTAGTGCAATGCGGTCAAGCATCACATCACGGGCATACCAGGCCTGGGCGTCAAACATGTTGAAGGTGTAGTACTGATCCTGCATGCCAAGGAAGAACAGCTTTGGATTGGCTAGGGACACGATTCCCTTGTACAAACCTTCCGGGTACATACGGTTGTGGGTAGTCAGTGTCATCTCGTTTGGCAGAAACGGGAAGTGATGCTGATAGCCCGTGCACAGGATGATTGCATCAACCGCTTTGCTGGTGCCGTCTTTAAAGTGTGCAGTTTTGCCGATCACTTCGGTGAGCAAGGGTACTTCGTTGAAGGACTCCGGCCAGTCGAAGCCCATGGGCTGAGAGCGGTAGCTGAATGTAACCGACCTGGCGCCGTACTTGTGGCACTGGGTGCCGATATCTTCCGCCGAGTAGCTGCTGCCAATCAGTAGCAAATCCTTGCCCTGAAACTCACAAGCATCGCGGAAATCGTGGGCATGCAGTACACGACCGGGGAACTGCTCGAGACCTTCGAAATAGGGCGCGTTGGGCGTCGAGAAGTGCCCGGTAGCCACAATAACGTGATCGAACTCTTCGGTGCTCAGCTCGTCCTGCTTGAGGTCGCGCACGGTGACTGCAAACTTGCTGGTAGCCTCGTCGTAAGCAACCCAATGCACTGCCGTATTAAAGCGAATGTGCTGCCGCATATTACTCTTGGCGACGCGCCCCATGATGTAGTCGCGCAATACAGCGCGTGGCGGATAGGAGGGAATCGGACGACCAAAATGCTCCTCGAAGCTGTAGTCGGCGAATTCCAGACACTCCTTGGGGCCGTTCGACCAGAGATACCGATACATGCTGCCATGTACTGGCTCGCCATAGGCATCAAGGCCTGTGCGCCACGTGTAATTCCACAGGCCGCCCCAATCGCTTTGCTTTTCATAACAAACGATCTCGGGGATTTCAGCACCGTCGCGTCGGGCTGCTTCGAAAGCACGTAGTTGGGCCAAGCCGCTTGGGCCAGCGCCTAGAATGGCAACTCTAAAAGTCATATAGATTCCTGATTTCAGGCGATGCACCGTGCGCCGAGCTGGATTCAGCCCGCCGACGATTTAACGCGGAGAAGAGCGCGGCTCAGACCATCAAGGGTCAAGCCATCAAGCTCTGTAGTGATGCGCACTGAGGTCGGATTTACCGATGGCGCGATGTTATGAAGGCTGCATCTGTCGTTGAAACAGAAGGCCGGGGGCGGGCTGGCCACCAATGAAACGCGAGATTTCGAGAAAACGCCGGAGGGAAGCGCTCGAACTGGTCAAGCAGCAGAAAAATACTTTGTAACTCGTATGCCAGGTCCCCACCATAACACGGTCGAGGTGTTCACCTTCCCGCTGCGTTGGGTTCGCCGCCCGGCGCATCGTTACGACGACGGCCGCGGGGCATTATGAGCGTTTGATTAGTCCGTTAAGTGCCACCCGGTTTTGAACGGGCTCCTGGCAAGGATGCTAGGCTTCTATTCTTCAAAGCCATCAATGGGAACCCTTCAATGAACAATGTACTTATTACAGGTGCCAACCGCGGAATCGGGCTGGAACTGGCTCGCTTGTATGCTAGCCGGGGTGACCAGGTAACGGGTGTCTGCCGCGAGTCATCCCCAGAACTTGACGCTGTTGCGGCAAGGGTCGTGGAGGGCATCGATGTGACCAGTGAAGCCGACGTCCAGCGTCTGGCGGATGGGCTTGCTGGGGGCTGCGTTGATCTTCTGATTAACAATGCAGGCCTTTTGCAGGATGAAAAGCTTGGCTCAATAGATTTTGATTCCCTACGCACCCAGATGGAGATCAACGCCTATGCTCCTTTACGGATGGCGCAGGCTTTGCTTCCGCTGATACCCAAGGGCGGCAAGATCGCTAATATCACCAGCCGTATGGGCTCCATAGCTGATAATGACTCGGGTGGACGCTATGGATATCGTGCTTCCAAGGCGGCCCTGAATGCCTTCGGCAAGTCCCTGGCCATGGACCTCAAGCCGAGGGGAGTTGCGGTGGCACAATTGCACCCGGGTTATGTGCAGACACGCATGGTCGGCTTTGGCGGGCATATCACGCCAGTGGAGTCTGCCCGCGGCTTGGCTGAGCGAGTTGACGCTCTGACGCTGGAGAATACCGGGGGCTTCTGGCATAGCAATGGAGACGAGCTGCCGTGGTAATACCACCCGCCAATGGATCCCCGCGTTCGCGAGGATGACGGGTATGGGGGAGCGGATTGTTCGGTTGGGCCGTAGTGCCCAAGGTCCCCGAAGCCCTGGCATACCCCGTGGCACCGCCCGTAAACACCCCGTCATTCCCGCGCACGCGGGAATCCAAACGGTGTTTCAGGGCTAACTCCCATGGGCTGTCAATGAGGTCATTCCCGCGCGCATGACTTCATTTGGATCTAGCGACAGAAGCCGTAGTTACTGGTGTCCAGATGAAAATGGTTGGCGTGGGCCTGGTTGTATTCCGGGCCCAGTACGGTGCCGAAGTAATCACAGGCGCTATCCTGAAATGCCCGCAGGAAATTTGCGGAGCCCGACTCCCCGGTTTCAGCCCAGTCATCAAGTACCGATACGCGCTCACCGTTGGCAAGACGAAAGCCTGCTATGTCAAAGGCCGAAGCTGTCGCATGCTGGCTGCGACGTCCCTCGGAACGGTTGTAAACATTACGGCAGGCAAAGCTGCCGTAGTGGTCGATTCTCTCCACTCGACTATCCATATGCGTCAATGCCAGGCGCTGCAGTTCATTCCGCTCGAACATGGTCCAGGCCACAGCCCAGGGGCAACTGACGGTGAAGGGCGAACTGAACGTGATGTCGCTGCGCTCGATCCTGACCACGTTTTCCAGGGGACACCCTGTCACCGGCGTGTAGTCGTCCAGCGAGGTATAACTGAGCGCTTTTCCAGAGGCTGTGGCCAGCGCAGCACTGCATTCAGTGGGGCTGTTGATAAGTTGCGACAGTTTCAAGCGTGTCACGGGTGTCAGGGGATGATCCACTGACAGCGGCGCCCATGGGTTCCATTCTGCAGGCAGGGCCTCCCAAGGACGCAGCAGATATATCAGCAGACACAACAGGACAAAGGCGAGGAGTTTCGATAGTCGTAAAAGGGTGGTTTTCAAATAGCGCCTCATGATGCTTTTTGCGCGTTACTGGTTAGCCGTTGTACAGGTAATAGACTCGTTTGCGTGCCGGCGCGACAAGGATCATGCCGATGCGGCCATAGGCGTAATAACTGCCTGGGGCGTTAACCAGTTCGTTGGCTTCGTCGACATAGTGCTGGCTGATCTCAATACAGAAACCATAAGCACAGATATAGTCCATTACATTCAGAGTGCTGTCTGCTTGCTGTGGTTCCCAAGGTCGCTTGGGCGCCACCGGCGTTTCTTGCCAATCTGTGTAATACCCTCGCCAGCGACGCTCCTGTTGGTCAGGGTTGGCCGGCATCGCTTCGAGATAGGTCACTCCCTCGGTGCTGATCGCATTCGCGACTGCTTCGGGTAGCGGATAGACTCGGATTCCCGCTTCGTTACCACCCGGTCCGAATCCCCAGGCTTCTTCCTTGCTATATTCCACTGTTGTCACGTTGAGGGCGTCGGGTACCGCGCTTAACTGGAAGTCGCGTTCGTAGGATTTGAATGCGATGTAAGGCCCACCGACGATCAACAGAATCACCGGCAGGGTGACACGCCACGGCAGCTTCACCAGCAGGTAAAAGGCAGCACACAACAGGGCCGCGAGCAGCAGGAAAAAACCGATAACAATCACATAAACCATGTATTCATAACGCCTATTCGTCTTGCTTACAGGACAATCTCTGCTTATAACTGCCCGACGCATAACACCAACCCGAGGGAGTCGACCGAGCATGCATACCGATAACACACCTTACATACTCTACGGCGCGCCGCATTCCCTTTATACCGGCAAGGCCCGTTGTTACCTGCGCAACCAGGGTATCCCCTATATGGAACGTGCGACTACTCATCCTGATTTCGCGGCGCGCATTCTGCCGCAGATTGGCCGAGGCATCATTCCTGTACTGGAAACACCCGATGGCCAGGTCATTCAGGATACCGTCGATATCATCGACTACTTCGAAAAACGCGGTGTGCCATATCCGGTGTATCCCGACGGGCCGCTGCAACGTGTGATCGCGGTCATCGTCGAGTATTACGGCGGTCAGTCGATGCTCAAGCATGCAATGCATTATCGCTGGTCTTACCTTGAGCAGCAGGAGAACTTTCTGGTTCATGCGTTCGCCAGCGGATCAGGTGCCGCTATGGCAGAGAAGATCATGGGGCGCATGCAGGCCTATCTACCTCGCCTGGGTGTCACCGAGCAAAGCATCCCTGAAATTGAAGCTTCCTACGAAGCGCTGCTGGCTATCCTGGACGCGCACTTCGAGCAGATGCCTTACCTGCTCGGCGATCGGCCTTGCATAGGCGACTACGGTCTGATCGGCACTCTGTTCGCGCACCTGGGGCGCGATCCGGTGCCCGCCCAGATCATGAAGCTGCAAGCACCGCGGGTATATCGTTGGGTCGAGCGGATGACGGCGCCTGGTCTGGATGTGGTTGAGTATCCAGAGCGAGACGCGCACTTCTGGCCGGGAGACGCCATACCGCCGACCCTGGAGCCTCTGCTTGAGCACATCGCCAGCGAGATTTTCCCTGAGCTGAGCGACAAGCTTGCTTTCATCGCTGAATGGGTTGCAAGGACTCGGCCAGCTGATGGCGAGCCGGTAACGGAAAAACCGCAACAACGGCAACTGGGTATGGTAAATACAACCTTCAAGGGTATACCGCTTGAGGTCGGTGTAGAGCCCTATCTGCTGTTTCTTTTGCAGCGTGCTGCGGATGTGCTGGCGGAGCTGGCCCCGACAGAATCCGAGCGTGTTGAAGCTTATCTGGAGCGCTTCGGATTAATGGCAGCGGTGCCGCAGGGGTTGGCGTACAGCGTTGCAAGGCGGAACAATATCGAGGTGTGGGCGGTGAAGTGAACCCTTAGTCGCTTTCGAACCAGTTGCCCAGATGAATCTTGCCTTTCCCTGGGCTTTTATTCGATGTGACTTTGGGTTTCTTGGGTTTTTTCGGCTTCTTGATAATCTGGCCGCCGGACACCGTCGCCGGCAAGCGGTGCACAGGCAAGAAACCGGGCTCATCGTGACGGGGTAAAATTTGATTGGTCAGTGCTTCAATCGCCGCCAATTGATCAACCTCGTCGGCACTGACCAGTGACACCGCCTCGCCACTGGCGCCAGCGCGGCCTGTGCGGCCTATACGATGCACATAATCCTCAGCGACAATGGGAAGATCAATATTGACGACTTGGGGCAGGTCGTCAATATCCAGGCCGCGCGCCGCGACATCCGTTGCGACCAGCACCTGGACTTCTCCCGTCTTGAAGCGGGCGAGGGCGCGCAAGCGGGCCGGTTGAGGTCGATCCCCATGAATGGCGTCGGCACTCAGGCCGATGGATTGCAGTGTCTGGACCAGTTGGTCCACCGCATTGCGGGTTTTGGCAAACACCAGGACCTGGCCCCATCGACGATTCGCCAACAAATGCACGAAGAGCTCTACCTTGCGTTTCTTGTCCACAGGTATAACCGATTGTGTGACTGTGGCTGCGGTCATGGTGTCTGGACTGATATCGATAATCAGCGGGTCGCGCAGCAGGTTCGCTGCCAGGGTACGAATGGCTGCTGAAAAAGTGGCGGAAAAGAGCAGGGTCTGGCGTTTGCTTGGCAGCGCGCAAAACACCTGTTGCAGCTCGTCTGCGAAACCCAGGTCCAGCATTCGATCGGCTTCGTCCAGAACCAGTATCTGCAGCTGACCGAAAGTCACCGCATTCTGACGATAGAGGTCCAGCAGCCGCCCCGGTGTTGCCACCAGTACATCCACACCCTTGCGCAAAGCCATCATCTGGGGATTGATGGAGACGCCGCCATAGACGGCGTAACTGCGCAGAGGCAATTGATCGCCGTAGGTGATAAAGCTCTGCAAAACCTGCTCGGCCAGTTCACGGGTAGGTACCAGAATCAGTGCGCGCGTCTGGTTGCTGGCAACCCGGGGACCTTCCTGCAGCAACTTGTGCAGGACCGGGAGGGCGAAACCAGCGGTTTTGCCTGTGCCCGTCTGCGCAGCTGTCATCAGATCCCGGCCTTTTAGAATGGCCGGGATAGCCTCGGTCTGGACTGCGGTAGGCGAGCTGTAATTGAGTCGGTCAAGTGTGCGCAGAAGTGGATCGAGCAGACCCAGGGAGGAAAACGTCATGGATGACATGCCAGCAAAGGAGAATCTTTACAGTTTACCCGTGGCCTGCAGGGGAAAGCGAACGCAGCAACCATTAAGGGTCGATCAAGCTTGGCCCGGCTTTGGTCTATCGTTGAATAGCGCGGAGTCTCGTCCTGATTTGTTGCAATAGAACCTTTGCGGGTTGTTCGTGTCGCCTTTCAACCCAGCCTCTTTTATGTTCTGCTCTTCATGCCGTGATGTGAATGCTCACGGACGCGATGCCGTGCAAGGCAAACGTTAATGGAATGGATAGCACAACATGCCCACTCAGTCTTTACGAATTACCTGGCAAATGACACTTGTCCTTCTGCTTGGCAGCCTGCTCGCAGGCTGTGGCATAAACAACATTCCTACCTATGACGAGCAGGTCAAATCAGCCTGGTCTCAGGTAGAGAATCAGTACCAGAGGCGTGCAGATCTGATACCCAACCTCGTTGAAACCGTCAAGGGCTTCGCTCGTCAGGAACGCGAAACATTGACCGCGGTTGTCGAGGCCCGGGCCAAGGCTACGTCGATCCAGATCAGTGCCGATGACTTGAACGATCCAGCCAAGATGCGGCAGTTCGAGCAGGCACAATCTCAGTTAACAGGTGCGCTCAGTCGTTTGATGGCTGTGTCGGAGCGTTATCCGGATCTCAAGTCCAACCAGAATTTTCTGACACTGCAGTCGCAACTTGAGGGCACCGAAAATCGTATTGCGGTGGCCAGGCGCGATTACATTGCCTCTGTGCAGCAGTACAACACTGAAATTCGCACTTTCCCGGGGCGTATCTGGCATAGCCTGATGTACGGGGACATGCCTATCAGAGAAAATTTCGAGGCCACTACCGAGGGTGCAGAGCAGGCCCCAGCAGTGCAGTTCGAATGAGTGTGCGCAAACTACTCGCGCCCTTCCAGCTGCTTGCGCTGCTGTTGTTCAGTAGCGCCGTTGTTGCTCAGGTGCCAGCTGCAGAGGTGACGCTTCCGGAGTTGACCGGCCGTGTGGTTGATCAAGCGGAGATGGTTGGACCGCAAACCGAAGCGCGCCTTACCCAAATGTTGGCGGCCCATGAGCAGGCAACGGGAGAACAAGTGGTAATTGTGACCGTGCCTGACCTTCAGGGCCGCAGTATCGAAGAGTTTGGTGTTGATCTTGGCCGTGCCTGGGGTATCGGTGAGGCTGACGAAGACACCGGGGCATTACTGATCGTGGCACGCGACGACCGCAAGATTCGTATTGAGGTGGGGTATGGACTCGAGGGTCGTCTGACCGATGCGCAGTCATCGGCCATCATCAACAGCATCATAACTCCGGCTTTCCGCGCGGGTAACTTCGAGCAGGGTATTGCCGAGGGCAGCGCCGCGATGGTCCAGGTTCTGGGTGGCGACCCGCTAAAGACTGCCAGCGGTCGACCGGTCTCCGCAGACGGTGACAAGCCGCCAGGTGGGTTATTTGTCATTCTGTTTTTCGTCGTGATTTCGCTGATACGTGGGGCCTTTGGTGGTCGCGGTGGCCGCGGCGGCGGAGGATTTGGTAGTGCCGTTCTGGCTGGCGCTCTGCTCGGCGGCATGGGTCGCGGCGGTGGTGGAGGCGGAGGTTTCGGTGGTGGCGGAGGCGGCTTCGGTGGCGGTGGCGCCTCGGGCGGCTGGTAAACTCAATCATGGATTCCAAATGACACTTCTTACGCAAGATGAACAACAGCAGGTCGCGGATGCGATTGATCGTATCGAGCTCGAGACCGACGCGGAGGTGGTAACCGTGCTTGCGGCCCGCGCCGACGATTATTATTACATTCCATTGTTATGGGCCGGGGTGCTTGCTCTGCTCATTCCGGGCCTGGTGGTACTTCTCACTGGCTGGCTGGGTGCCGCTGAGCTACTGCTCGCGCAATGGGTGACTTTCATTGTTCTTGCTTTGGTCTTTCGGCTACCGCCGGTAATTACCCGGTTGATCCCGCGCTCGGTAAGACACTGGCGCGCCAGCAATCTCGCTCGGCGTCAGTTCATAGAGCTCAATCTACATCACACCGATGGTGCTACAGGCATGCTGATATTCGTATCTGAAGCCGAGCGTTATGTGGAGATTCTGGTTGATCGGGGTATCTCCGGGCATATTGATAATGCAGTGTGGGAGTCGATTGTCGAAGCCTTCACTTTCAAGGTCCGCGAGGGCAAGGTGCTCGAAGGGTTTCTGGGCTGTATTGACTCGTGTGGCATTCAATTAAGTCAGCATGTGCCGGGTACGCATGACCGTAACGAGCTGTCCAACCGTCTGGTGGTGCTGTCCTGAACCGTCGAACGATAGGCCTCATTCTGATTGGCGATGAACTGCTCAATGGTCGCAAGCAGGATGCGCACCTGCCGGCCATGATTCCGCGCTTCGCCCAGCGAGGCCTGGAAATCGATTGGGTCAGCGTCGTAGGCGATAACCCGGGGCTTATAACGCGTGCGCTACAGGATTCACTTGGCCGGGGGGATATCGTTTTCTGTTTCGGTGGCATAGGTGCGACACCGGATGACCTTACCCGGCAGTGCGCCGCAGCAGCCCTGGGCGTGGATATCGAGTTACATCCCGAAGCGGAGCAGGAAATCCGTGCCCAGTTGGGCGAGAGGTTGAACGCCAATCACCTGCGTATGGGCGAATTTCCCTCGGGTTCTCGCATTATCCCCAATCCGATCAACCGTATACCCGGTTTTTCGATGAGAGATCACCATTTTGTACCCGGTTTTCCACGAATGGCCTGGCCAATGGTCGAGTGGGTTCTTGATCACGATTACGCCGATCTGCAGGCTCCGGGTCAGCAAGTTACTCAGACCCTTGTGCTTACTGATACGTCTGAGGGTCCGTTGATCCCACTTATGGAACAACTCTTGACCGAGTTTGCCCATCTGCGTCTTGCCTGTCTGCCCAACGCTGATGGCCGCCAGGAAGTCGAACTGAGTCTTCGGGGCACCCCCGAGCATGTGGTGGCGGGAATGGACCGGCTGCGCGAGTTATTGATTCTGCGCGAAAAGTAAATGCTAAGCTGGCGGTTAAAATCAAGCAGTGGAGGAGCTGAACATGGGTGAGTCAAAGCGTCGTCAGGCAACGGGGGAGGCGAGCCCTCCGAGGCGCAAGGAGAAAAGCCGAAACGCTATCGTGTGGGGCCTTGTGGTAGTGGTTGTAGTCGCTGCTCTGGCCCTGACCTTCTATTTGGCTACCCCTGGTACTGGCCCGATTGCACTGCCATCGGTTCCAGATGATCAGCCTGCGTTTCCCGCCGAGGTAGACCGCTTTGGAATGCAATTGGGCGATCCCGACGCACCCGTGGTAGTCCGTGAATTTGCCGATTATCAATGCCCGGCTTGCGCGCGCTTTTCAGGTGTTCTTGAGCAACTGAAAAGTGAATACATAGATACCGGCAAAGTTCGTCTGGTGTTTTTTGAAATGCCTCTGGCCCAGCACAAAAACGCAGTACCCGCCGCAATTGCAGCACGCTGCGCCGGTGAACAGGATGCGTACTGGGGCATGCACGATGCGTTGTTCACAAACCAGGCTAGCTGGAGCACATCGAGCGACCCACAGCCTTTGTTTGCTGGGTATGCCCAGGAGCTGGAGCTGCATGAGGGGCGTTTTCAACGTTGTACCTCGACCGAGCAAACACGCTCCGCCGTCGAGGACAGCCTGGCTGTGGCGAAGCAGCTGAGGGTCGTCAGCACGCCCACAGTGATTGTTGACAACATCCCGTTGACACGAAGCAACTGGGAACAGCTTTCGGGTGTTATCGAGCAACAGCTCGATAGGGACTAACACTCCGAGTCGGGGCGATGACTGGCAGGCTGCTGGTCATCGTCCATGAAACCAAGGCTATCAGATATGTCCGATAAACCGATCGCAGCTCGTTCCGATCGTAACTCGATCGATGCCTTCATCAATCAGGTGCGCTCTCTGCCTGCTCGTCCTGAGAAGGAAGGCAGGCTGATCTTTGCCCTGGATGCGACTGCCAGCCGTGAGGCTACCTGGGACCAGGCTTGCGACCTGCAAAGCGAGCTTTTTGTGACAGCGCAAGGCCTGGGCGGTTTGTCGATTCAGCTTTGCTATTATCGAGGCTTCCGCGAATTCAAGGCCACGGGCTTTGTAGGTCAGACGAGTCAATTGCTGGGTTTGATGAGCGGTGTCCGTTGTCTGGGCGGTATTACCCAGATCGGGCGGGTGTTGGGCCATGCTCTGCAGGAAACTCGCAGCAGGCCAGTCAAAGCCGTTGTGTTCATTGGTGATTGTTGCGAAGAGTCTGTTGATGAGCTGTGTCACGCAGCAGGGGAGCTGGGTATGTTGCGTACCCCGGTCTTCATGTTCCAGGAGGGCGGAGATCCCCATGCGCAAGCCGTGTTCCGTCAAGTGAGCAAGCTGTCAGGGGGCGCCTATGCACCTTTCGACCGAAGCAGCCCGCAGTTGCTGAGGGAATTACTTGCTGCAGTGGCCGTTTATGCCTCAGGAGGTGCCAAAGCCTTGCGAGATTATTCCAATAAGAGCTCCGCAGAAGTGAAACGCCTCACGCAGCAGATAAAGTAAACGTAATGCCGCGATAATATTTTTATTTGATGGAGCGTTTATGTCTGCATTCTTGCTTTTGGGGCTTCTCGTTGGCGTTGGTGGCTGGCTCTGGATACGCTCCACTCCAGCAGGCCAGCGTAAACCGGTCATTCTCAAGCTGGTGATTATAGGTACCGTTGCAGTGGTTGCCCTTCTTGCGCTGACTGGACGTTTTTACCTGGTGCTAGCACTTCTGGCCGGTTTGTTCCCACTGCTGCGCAGGATGCTTCCAGGCCTGCTGTTGGGACGATTTTTCCGGGGATTTGGTCTGCCGGGAATGGGGTCTGGCCGCAGCAAGGCCAGTACCGGCAACCAGTCCCGGGTATCCAGTCAGATTCTTGAAATGACACTGGATCATGACAGCGGCGATATGAGCGGCAGGGTGCTTGAGGGACCTTTTGCAGATCAACAACTGGCCGATCTGAGTGAAGCGCAATTTATCGAACTGCTAGGCTATTGCAGGCAGAACGACAACGACTCGGCGCGTTTGCTCGAGAGCTATCTGGATCGACGCTTTGGTGATTCCTGGCGTGCCGATGATTCAAGTGGCGAAACTGGCGGTGACTCCCGCGAGCAGGGAAGCAAAGCAGGTGCCGGATCACTGACCGAAGCCGAGGCTCTTGAGGTACTCGGATTGGAAGCGGGTGCAACGCAGGAAGAGATTATTCAGGCGCACCGTCTGATGATGCAGAAAATGCACCCTGACCGCGGCGGTAGTACCTACCTTGCCTCATTGATCAACGAGGCGAAAGACGTACTTCTCGGTTAGCCTGAGCGATTCGACGAATTCTCGGGTCCGCTTGCGGGCTCGTATTCCTTGCAGCGGACGCCGCCGGAGGAAAGACAATGCGTCACCCAGCTGGAGTCTGGCTTGATATCGAAGGGCATCTGGGGCCCGGTCAGAATAGCCTGTTTTGCATCTTCACTATTATCAAACCGCACCGGAAGATGATAGCCAGCTTGCGCTACCTGTTCGGGAAAGACGATTTGCGTACCTGGGCCGTCTGCAATACTCCAACCGTTATCGCGTAGTTTGACCGCGTAAAGCGCACGGTCGACGGGTATGGCTTCGCTGTAATCGTTGACTATATGCAATGCGATCTCCACTCAAAGCCCCCTGTAGGCAGGGGGCCATTCATGTTCAGCCCTCGACCTGAAAGGTCAGGCCGGCGTTTTTCTCCAGACGCTCAATCAGCAGCGAGCCAAGGGCCGATGCCGGTGTCCATATACCACCGGAGGCAGCGCCCGGATTTTTAACCAGACACACAGCGCTTTCGGCGATCATTTTTGATGTAGACCCGTATCCAGGATCCTTGTCACCCTTGACGCTGACCCTGAGGCTGTCGCCCTTGTCATTGGAGCCGGCAAAGAGTACGTCGTAGTAGCCGTTCTCACGCTCTTCCTTGGATGGTCCTTCCCCTGGTTTGCGTGGGTCGTTAGCCATGGATTTGTCGGCGGCTACCGCCTTCGCAGTGGCTTCACCTTTTTCGCCAGGTCCGGTCAGCATCATCTCATCGTAAACAAAGCCCTCGCCATATTCATGGCCGAGCAGGAAATTGGAACGATGGATGTTCTTGGTATTGATGGTGGCCATGACAAAAGGGGCAGACCAGCTGTTAAGGTCCTCGTCGTAGCTTGGAGCGTTACCTGAGGGCTGATCGGCGCCGGTGAAGCCCGGAGTCAGCGCGAAAGGATTGCCCAGTACTTTCATCATCTCCGGTTTTTTGGCGGCTGCGGCCATGGTGGCCTTGAAGCTGGCCAGGGTGCCACCAGAGAAGGTGCCTTTCATCGCACGAACGCGGCCTTTGATACGGGGCATGGACGAACCGAACTTTTTCTTGGCAGCTTCCTGAAGAAAGAAGGCTCCCAGATCAAATGGCACAGAATCAAAACCGCAAGAAAATACTATGCGCGCGCCGCTAGCCTTGGCGTCGTCCTGATGCTTGGCGATCATTTCGTGCATCCAGGCCGGCTCGCCACACAGATCCACATAGTCGGTGCCAGCCTTGGCGCAAGCGGCAACCACATCAGATCCGTAGAGCTGATAAGGACCCACAGTGGTCAGCAATACCTTGGTCTTTTCCACCATGGCCTTGATTGAAGCGGGCTCATTGGCATCTGCGAGCACGGTGGGAACGTCAGCGGGAATGCCCATTTCCTCACGAACACTATCAATCTTGTCCTGGCTGCGGCCAGCCATGGCCCATTTGACCTCGCCGTTGACGCCATACTGCTTGTTCAGATATTCGCATACCAGCCGCCCGGTGTAGCCGGTGGCGCCATATACGATGATGTCCAGTTCTCTATCAGCTGACATGGTTTTTCCTCTATTGCGAAGGGTGTATGAATCAATCCTAGACCAGCTCCTGCATCCATCAAGAAAAGTAGATCAGGGAGTTGCTGGCTCTGTGAGTCGACAATAGGCTGAACAGAGTCATTGCTGAAGCACTATCGTTTTGCGCCATTGGCGGATATAGATAATGGGAATTGGAGGTAGGAAAGGGTGAGCCTGGGGGGAGTGGATCAGGGGTTAGGGGACTGGAGGAGAGCAACCAGCCTGGCTGCTCTCCTTGTACCTTTGTATCAGAGCAGTTGTTCTTTTTCGAGAAACTCTTCTTCCAACAATGCATCACGATTCTCGCGGGCGGCTTCGTCATCAACTGAAGCTTCAGCCATTTTTATGGGATTACCACGTACGTCCAATTTGCCCATCAGGTGCTCCAGAGCATGCCGAGCCTTTTCTGCTGCCCCGTTGACCGCCAACTCAAGGGATTCGTCATGGTTGGTGACCGAAAGAGGCTGGTGACCACGGGGACGCATTTCAATTTGGCAGCGCTTATCTCGCGCGCCGGATTTATGACCGTTCTCATCGCTTACATGCACTTCAACTCGAGTCAGAAAGTCGTCAAAGCGCTCCAGTTCGTTTACTACGGCCGCAGTGACCCATTCCTGGAACGAGACGCTGGCAGTTTCAATCTGATGACTATTAATCAGTACTTGCATCATAGTGTAGTTCCATTTTTCCGCTGTGAAATCGTTTGGCTCATGTCACCACCGTAGAGCAGCCAAGACGGATTGGCAACTGCTCTGCACAGTCTCTTTGATGCTCGTCAGTGAAAGCTGTTTTCTGGCATCTTAATGTCTACTCCGTCGACTCGCCAGCGTTGATAACAGAAGCCAGTGTGGACCGAAAAATTGATCAACCGGCACCGACAGACACCGACCAATCTCATTACCTTGGACGATCAATTACAGAGAAAAATTCATGTTATCTGCGCGAAAAAAATCAGTAGCCCTTGGCGTCTATGATTGTTCGCTAAATACACCGACGTGCTCTACACGGTTACCTGAAAAGTCTGGTGAGTTAGCCGAAGGCATCCCTGAGCAGTATGGGTAATATCTCGGCGGCGGGTCCCTGGATTGATGATTCCCGCGGATGACTCAGAACGGGTTGCGGGTTGATATGCACCACTGAAGCGCCGTTCTTCAAAGCAATATCCGGAATCAAGGCGGCAGGCTGGACGACTCCGGAGGTGCCAATGGATAAAACCAGATCGCAATCGCCCGCTGCATCGAACGCCTGCTGGAAAGCTCGCTCTGGCAGCGACTCACCGAACCAGACAACGCCGGGCCTGACGGGATTATTGCATCGCAGACACCTGGGAGGACTGATGCTGCGATTTTCTTGCGGATTCTCCAGCCATAGCTCAGCATCAAATCGATGCGGCGCAGCGCAGACAGAACAGCGCGGGGATTGCAAATCACCGTGCAGGTGTATGACGTTACTGCTTCCTGCACGTTCATGCAGATCGTCCACATTCTGGGTAATCAGTGTGAGGCGAGGCACCCGGCTCTCAAGCTGTGCTATTGCGTTATGAGCGCGATTGGGTTGTGTGCGGTGTATCTGCCAGCGGCGCCACTCGTACCAGCTCCACACCAGGTCTGGATCACGTGCGAATGCCTCCGGCGTGGCGAGGTCCATCGGGTCATGTTTTGCCCACAGACCTGTGAGCGCATCGCGAAACGTGGGTATGCCACTTTCTGCCGAAACTCCGGCGCCGGTAAACACAACCACGTGCTCTGCCTGCTTTAACAGAGGTAAAGAGTATGCAATGTCGTCTTGGTTCATGCTTACCGGATCCTGGCATAAGACGTCTTGCTTTTTAGCTTAGACCTTGTTCGGCAAGCTTCAAAGCAGGGGTGGGTTGAACCGATGGCACACCCTGTCTCTAGCTCCTGAAGCTTTACTGCCAAGTTTTAATAAAAAAAGGGCCCTCTCGGGCCCTTTTTAGTACCTATTGCAGCAGCTCACTTTACTCGCCAACTTCAGACTCTGCGGGATAGGTCTTCTTGTACGCACTGCTATGAACCGCATCATCGGTGCCGGGCACTTCGCTGCGGGCCTTTGCATCTTCTGCCATTGACTCGGTTTCGACGCCTACGTCCGTGCCAGCACGCGGGCTCTCTTCATGGATAGTGG
>TARA_R110001599_G_scaffold39444_8_pt1 | contig 20218 bp, 18 predicted proteins | sample TARA_R110001599 | Tara Oceans TARA_R110001599 (sample SAMEA4398360) | marine metagenome | biome: Polar Biome; feature: [MES] marine water layer (ENVO:01000295) within the mesopelagic zone...; material: water (ENVO:00002006), including particulate matter (ENVO:01000060) such as......
ATCAATGCGCCTTCCTTCGCCAGATGACGACGAATGCATTTGAGGTTTTCTCTGGACGTTGTCCCCCCCATGTTGTTCACCGGCAGCAGCAGAGGAGCCAGCGGTTTGACGGCGGTCAGCAGGTCATTGGCGACGACCTTAACGTCGCTGCGGATCTGCCCGACCTGTTGCAGCAGTGCGAGACCATCCAGTGAGCCCAGTGGATGGTTGGCGATAATCACCACCCGACCTTTGGCGGGAATCCGGGAACGCTCTCTGGGGCTTATATTGATCGCGAAGTCGAAGTATTCGAGCGCCCCGTGTACGAAAGCCATGCCCTCAAGGCCGGGGAAATCTCGCGAGAACTGGGCGAATCGCGACTCATAAAACAGGTAGCCGAGAAAACGCATGAGGCTGCGCGCCATGCGCTGGTGGCGTGCCACGAATCTCGGGTAACGCGCCTGCACGATCTCGCGAATATCCAGCATGTGCCTCGCCCCTAGGGGTAGATCAGGTTGAGTGAATCGTCCTGATCCTGCTGCCAGGCGAACGCCATACCCGGAAACGCGCGCTCCCCGGCTCGTTCGATCACGCTAATCCTGCCCCCGCGCTGGATGAAGTTATCGATCTGGCGCTGAATTTCGCGGCGTTCCCGTTCTTTCTGGGTCAGGTTCGTCTGGCGTGTCTGTTGCTGCATGGTTATGCCTCCACGGTGGGTTTGCCGGCAACTCTGCACAGTGGGTATTGCAGTCCTGCGACAGCGCGATGAAGTTTTCTTGACTGTCCACGTGGGGCAGGAAGGGCAGGACGTATCGTGGGGACTGCAACAAAAACGTCACAGTTCAATCACACAACTGTCATTAAGCATCTCTATTCTTGCCCCTGTCCTGAGCGGGGCGCGTTGCTTGCAGCCCTGGCTCGAATGTCGCTCATGCATCGGGAAGCAAGAATGAAGCCATCGTTTTCTCAAATCGGCGCCGCGGCCGTCCTCATATGTTCCAGTGCGCTGGTGCAGGCGGCAGATGAACTCGTTGTGCAGGTCAGTCGCGTGGGCGCCTCCGCGGCGGGCTTGACCGTGGTGCTTGACGGTGAAGTCAGCAAGCCCCTCGACGCCGGCGGTTTTGCCTATTTCGACCTGGCCTCTGGCGCGCACAGCGTGCAGATTCTCGACGGCGGACGCACCCTGCACAGCTTCCGCTTCAATACGGCCGATGGGCAGTTGGCGGATGTCCTGGTCACCCTTGATGCGGAGTCTGAGGCATCCACGTCAGTTGAATCCTATTTTGCTGCGGAAACCGCCGCCCAGCGCAGTCGCGCGGTGACCGGCCGGATAACCGGGCGCGTGGAGTCGCGCGGTGCACCTGTCGTGGGTGCGGTGGTCGCGCTCAGCGGCGGTGTTGAACGCAGTGCCGTGACAGATCAGAACGGGGTTTACGCACTGGAGGCGCCACGCGGCATCTATAGCCTGAGCATCAGCCATCCGGACCTCGGTACGCAGAATGTGGCTGACTATCGCGTTATCGCCAGTGCCGAAAAGCAATCGGATTTTGTCCTGCGTTCCCCCGCCGCGGCTCAATCGCTGGCAATTGGAGTGCCGCAACTGGAGGAAGTGACGGTCATTGCCAGCCTGCCGGCGGGCGGTATGCAGGACTCCGAGCGTTTTGCCACCAACGTCATTAACACGCTGGATGTCGAGCAGCTGGCACGCTTCGGCGACACAGATGTCGCCGCATCGGTGATTCGTGTGCCCAGTGTAACGGTGCAGGACGACCAGTTTGTGTTTATTCGCGGCCTGGGTGATCGCTACGTCAGCAGCACCTTGAACGGGGCAACGTTGCCGAGCACCAACCCGACCAAGCGCAGTGTGCCTCTGGACCTGTTTCCCAGCAGCATGGTGGAGCAGCTCGATATTCGGAAAAGTTACCTGGCCTCCATGCCCGGCGAAAGCACGGGCGGCAATCTGGAAATCAACACGCGCACGTTCCCCAACGAGCGTGGCGGTAGCCTGTCACTCCAGCTCGGCTATGTCGATGGCGTGACACTCGACGATGCGTACGTCGACCCCGCCAGTGGCGATTTTGATGTCTTTGGCTGGGACGATGGCGCACGCCAGCGCCCGGCTATTGCCTATGCAGTTGCCCAGGCACTGCAATACTCGGACTACTACGGCGCGGCGGTCGAACGTGAACTCGGCAAGTTGGGTGCGAACGCGATCACCGATGGCTTCCAGTACGATACAGAAACCGCAACACCGGATCTCTCCATGGGTGCGAACTACGGGGACGTGTTCGACCTCCCGGACTGGGGCGCAGAATTCGGCTTCTTCGTGGCGGGTAACTACAAGAACGAACGCGGTGTGCGCAAGGACGGCATCCGTCGGACGTACGGCGGGGTAGATGCGTCTCTCCTGCTCGATGACTACACCTTCGAACAGTTCGATAACGATGTGGACGCCAGCGGACTGCTGTCTCTGGGTTTGAATATCGGCGCTTCCAGCTTCACCGCCAACACCATTGTTTCCCGCGTTACCAGCGAATCGGTGCGAGTGGAAGAGGGGTTTGACGGTGACGAGCTCAACCCCTCGATCAGCTGGTCCATCGAATGGGAAGAGCGCCAGTTCATCTCCCAGCAGTTGGCCGGCGAGCACATTCTGGGTGACGATGAATCCTGGACGCTGAACTGGCAGCTTACCGGCAGCCGAGCAGAACGGTATGCACCCGATCGCCGCGATGTACGCTTTGACCTGCAGGGTAACGATGGCATCTACAACCTCCAGGTGCCCGAACTGACCCGCCGCTACGACGACCTGGTGGATGACAATCTCGATGGTTCGGTCGATGCGAATTATCTGTTCTCCAACGGCAACCTGGAGTCATCCCTGACCTTTGGCGTTAACGGCATCAGCCGCGAGCGTGACTCCGACTCCGATACCTACGGTTTTGGCGGCGGGTTGCTGGCCATCGACGATAATGCGCCGAACCTGGCGGTGTCTGATGTGGTGAACAGCGACACCATCACCGGTGTGTCCAGCACAGGCTTTTCCTTCCAGGACAAGACCCTGCCCAGCGACAGCTACGACGCGGAGATGGACCTGAACAGTGTGTACGTGTCTTACGACGCGCTGTGGAATCTCAAGTACCAGCTGGTTGTGGGTGTGCGCTACGAGGAGTTCGAACAGATTACCGACACCTTCTCCCTGTCTGGAGACCAGGGTCCGCAACAGTCGGTGCTCGCCGAGGATTCGGTGTTGCCCTCGCTGAGTTTCAACTGGTTCATCACCGACGAGCAGCAGCTGCGTTTCGGGATATCCAGAACGGTGGCGCGCCCCGACTTCAAAGAAACCTCGAACGCGACCTTTTATGACCGCGAATTCAACTTCCGGGTGCGCGGTAACCCGAACCTGCAGGTGTCGGATGTCACCAACTACGACGTGCGCTGGGAAAAATACTGGTCCGACCAGGAGTCGCTGAGTGTGGCGCTGTTCTACAAAGACATGACCGACCCGATTGAGCGCGTGGTGCAGCCGGCTTCCGGTACGGCGGGGAACTCGCGGACGTTCCAGAATGCCGAGTCCGGCGAAATACTCGGTGTAGAAATTGACGGTCGCAAGGATTTTGCGCTGGACGACAGCTTCACCCGCAGTTTCTTCGTTGCCACCAACGCCAGCCTGATCGACTCGGAAGTGACCTTGCAGAATGGCAGCACAAGGAATTTGCAGGGTGCACCCGATTACACGTTTAACCTGATTGTCGGTTACGACGACATCGCCCAGGGGCATGAACTCACGCTGCTGATGAACCAGAGCGGTGAGACGATTGTGGACGTGGGCGTGTCCGGGCAGCCGGATGTCATCCTCGAGCCGCGCATGGACGTGAATCTGGTCTACCGCTACTCGCTCTCCGATACCTTTACCTTCCGCGTCAAGCTGGAAAATCTGCTGGACAGCGAACTGGAATTCACCCAGGGCGGAAACATATTTCAGAGCTACAAACGTGGCTATGAAGTGAAAGCAGGATTCGATTGGGAATTCTGACAACAGGCTCGCCGCTCGGCGTCAGTAGGAAGTTTGAAGTTCAATGAACCAGGAAACCCCAGGAGTAACTATGAAACTGAAGAAATTGGCAATCGCCACGGCGATGCTCGGCTCGGTTGGCGGCCTGTATGGATGTTCCGAAGGTGACAGTGCCACCATCAATATCGATGCGCCCACAGAAATCGTCAACCCACCGGTCGATGGCGGTGGCGATGGCTCCGGCAGTGCGTCCACCTGCCCGGACTGGTCATCAGCGCGCCCCAAGGACGCCGATGGCAATGACGTATGCCAGCTGCCCTCGACGGTGCTCGCTGATCGCACCCTGACCAGTGACAAGGTCTGGTATATGGAGTCGCGAGTTACCGTGGGTAACGGCAATCAGGAAATGTCCATTGATGAAGGGACATTGGCCAGCGGCGACCCCGTGACCAATGTGACGATGACCATTGAAGCCGGTACGCAGATCAAGGGTCAGACCGGCAGCTTTGCCAACCTGATCATCACCCGCGGTTCCATGCTTATGGCAGAGGGCACGGCTGATGCCCCTATAGTGTTCAGCTCCGATGACGCCGGTTTCGACGGCGCCGGTGAGTGGGGCGGCCTGATCATGCACGGCTATGCACCGCACAATGAGTGCCTGACCGCCGATCAGGGCGCGGTGGCGTGCAACGTCGACTCCGAGGGTGAATCCGGCTTCGGTGGCGGCTATTCTCCCGACGACAGCAGCGGTGTGTTGCGCTATGTGATCGTCACCGAAGGCGGCTTCGAGTTCGCCACGGGTAACGAGATTAATGGTATCTCTCTGATTGGTGTCGGTAGCGGCACGGAGATGGAGTACATCCAGGTGAACGGTAACGCCGATGACGGCATCGAGTTCTACGGCGGTTCGGTCAGCGTGCGCTACATGGTACTGACGGGCAACCAGGACGATTCAGTCGACTGGGATGAAGGCTGGAGCGGCAACCTGCAGTTCCTGCTGGTTGACCAGGGCCCGGATGCAACCGGCAACGTGATCGAAGCCGACACTGAAGGTACGCTGGACTTCCTGTCACTGCCCACGATTGCCAATGCCACGTTCATCGGCGGCGGCAGCAATGCCACAGGTGCGGTATTCAAGGCAACCTCAGGTGGTTTCGTGCACCACTCTGTGTTCACTTACGACGATGCCTTCACTGCCGAGACCACTTGTGTAGATGCCTCGCGCGCTGCTCAGGTCGGTACGGAGCTGGTCTACACCAACGTTGTGGCCGACTGTGACGTTGGCGGTGATGTGGTGCTGCTGCCCGCGCTGGTATCTGACGTGGCGCTGGATGCGAACTACGCATCACAGGCCCCCGAAGCCGCTGCAGTCGGTGTGCTCGACATCGACAACATCAATGCAACGTACTCTGCCAGCCTGGCCGACCCTGCGTTCTTTGAGGCAACCGACTACGCGGGTGCTGTAGATCCCTCAGCGTCGAGCGCCTGGTTTGAGGGCTGGACGGTATCCGGCTCGCTGTAAGCGAACGCGCATCCCCTTTACGCCAGCCTTGAGCTGGCGTTTTTTTTGCCTGATTTTTTACGGCAACTCCATGCCCAACTGGCTACTGCCGTCTATCCGCGGCATGTCCAGCGCGGTCACGACACCGGCAGGCGCCATGGTCACGGCGGGAATAGCATTCACCAGCCAGCAGGCGGCGGATGCATTGCCACCGCCGCCGGCGCCGGGTTCGAACTGGTCTTCTGCATGCAGGCTCAGCGTCACGGTAGGGTTGCCGCTGACAATCACCTGATGACAGCCTCCGCTGTGCGGCGGATAGGGCCAGTCCTGCGCGCAGCTGTCGTCAATGCGGGTAATATGTTCCAGCACGAAAAGCGGATGCCCCTTGTGCAGCCCACGTACTTCAAAGCGGAAAGCCCCCTGGGTGCCGGCGCGAAAGACGCCCATGCCAGCAACCGTGACGTCCTGCTCCAGCGCGCGCCGCTCCACGCTCACCTCAAGGGCGGACACCGGGTGGCCCAGCGCATCGCCCACCAGGCGAACCATCGGCCCCCAGACCATTTCGATGGCGAAGTCGTGCAACATCATGGGCAGGGTGTTCATGTCGCCGCCAAAGCCAATCACTTCCCGCACCACGTGCGGCTGGTCATAGAGGGCGTAGTTGAAGATTTCGCGGCTGCGTATTTCGGTTATCGCGGAACTGGTGCCACTGGCAAAAACCGGCAGCATGTCCATGGCCCAGCCAGGATCTATACCGGACACAAATAGCGAGGCGCCGCTGCGTTTGCAGGCCGCCTCGATCGGGTCCAGCACCTCGGCAAAACTTGAGGCTGGATGCAGCAGCGTATAAAAAGCGCTGGAGACGACGCTACAGCCGGCTTCGAGGCACTGCAGCAGGTCGTGCATGGCTTCCTCGGGGCGCGTGTCCGCGGTGGCGGTGTACACCACGGCGTCCGGGCGTTCGGCGAGTAACGCGGCGGCATCATTGCTGGCCAGCACTCCAACCGGCGCAATGCCTGCAAGCAGGCCCGCATCGACACCCACTTTTTCCGGGTTGGCAACAATCACGCCGGCTAGCTCGAGGCCCGGGTGGGATAGTACTGCCCTGATCGCGGGCCGGCCGACGTTGCCGGTACCCCACACAACGACTCTCAGACTCATGTCTCTGCACTCCCCGCATTCTTCATATTGTTGTCATACAGGTGTCATAAAGCGGGCGTAAAGTCGCGGCTTTCGACATCTCCCCGGAGGAGGGTTCAGCGTACCATGCGTTCATTGATTGCTGCACTATTGCTCGTTACCGCCAGCCAGACCCAGGCGCTTTCACTCGGCGCGGAGGAATTTGCCGCTGCGCGTCAATTGAGCTGTGTGCTCGCGCAGGATGCACTGGGCTTTCTCAGTGACGACGAGTACGCAGACCAGGTGGATGAGGTGCTGGGTGATTACGACGCCGAATCCGGCGATGTTATCTACGCCAAGGCACTCGGCTATTTTGATGGACTGATGTTCGGGATTGTCGAGCGTGACCAATCGGCCATTGAGGCGCGCCTGCGCGCTTTCAGCGGCAGCCAGGCCTGCAGCCACCACGTTGGCGTTCACTACACACTGTAGGCTTTCCCGGCCGGGTGATCCCCCGGCGCGTCGCGCGCGTAAGCAGCAGGAACCCTCTGCCTTGCGAGCAACCCAATGCGCCAGCTATCTTCCCTCTTCCTGCTACTCGTTCTTCTGTCGGGCCTCTCCGGTTGTGGCGCGGTTACGGTAGATGAATATGCCAACAACCAGCCGACCCTGACCCCGGAGACCTTTTTCCAGGGGCAGCTGACCGCACACGGCGTTATCAAGGATCGCGGCGGCAAGGTGATTCGTTACTTCAATGCAGATATCAAGGCCTATTGGCAGGATGGTATCGGCACGCTCGAAGAGGACTTCCTGTTCGACGATGGCGAGCTGGATCGCCGAGTGTGGACGCTCACGCCCACAGGAGAGGGCCAGTACGTAGGCACCGCCGGCGATGTGGTGGGAGAAGGCAAGATCACCGTGGCCGGCAACAGCATGTTCCTCGATTACGTGCTGCAGATACCCTGGGACGATGGCACGCTTGACCTGCGTATCGACGATCGCATGTACCTGGTAAATCCAACCACCCTGATCAATGAATCCATCATGACCAAATTCGGCATCCGCGTCGGGGAGATCCTGCTGGTCATCAGCAAAGTAGCCGACTGAGCGATTGTGGCGATGACACGCCTGGTCACTGGCCTCGGTTACGCCGGCCTCTTGCCATTCGCAGCCAGCGTAGCGGGCGTCTGGGTTCTGCGTGATTATCCGCGCGCACTGTCGCAACAGGGCTTTATCGTCTACTCACTGGCTATTCTCTGCTTTATTGCGGGCTCACTGTGGGGCACAGCGCGCGATCGTGCAGGTGGAGACAAAGCGCTGCGCCTGCTGGTGAGTAATGGCGTCGTTCTATTCGCCGTATGCAGCGTGCTGACAGCCCAGGCCGTGATAGCCGCAGGCCTGCTGGCGCTGGCTCATCTGGCAACGCTCTGGTACGAACGTGGCAGCAGCGCGGCGCGCGGCTGGTACTCGCGCATGCGGGTGCGACTCACGCTGCTTGTGGTGGCGCTGCATATTGCCTACATTGCGGGTTTGATTGTGCGAGGCAGTGCCTGAGAAGCGGGTAGCTGCCCACACAAGTCCCTCACACCCGACAATGGAGAACATCACATGCGCGCAGTAGCCGTTGCCAAACCCGGTGGCCTGGATAACCTCAAGTTGGTCGAGCGCGATACGCGCCCACCCGGCTACGGCGAGATACAAGTACAGGTACGTGCCAGTTCGCTGAATTTTCACGACTATGTGGTGGCTCTGGGCATGCTGCCCACAGACGACGGCAGAATTCCCATGTCAGACGGCGCCGGCGTCGTAACCGCCGTCGGTGAGGGCGTTGCCGAGTTTGCCGTGGGCGATGATGTGTTGAGCTGCTTTTTCCCCGCCTGGCATGACGGCCGTCCGGATTTGCGCAAAGTCACCGGCGTTCCCGGCGATCACGTCGACGGCTTTGCCGCGGAGATGGTCACTATGTCGGCGCAGGGCTTCACACGCATGCCCGAGGGGCTGGACTACCGGGAAGCGGCAACGCTCACCTGCGCCGGCCTCACTGCCTGGCGCGCCCTCATGGTAGAAACACAGTTGCGGCCCGGGGACTGGGTGCTGGTGCAGGGCAGTGGCGGCGTATCGGTCTTTGCACTGCAGTTCGCCCGCCAGATGGGGTGTCGGGTCATCGCCACGTCCTCTTCGGATGCCAAGCTGGCGCGCCTGGGGGAACTGGGCGCCGAGCATTTGATCAACTACCGCGACGTGCCCGCCTGGGGGAAGCGCGTCCAGGAAATCACCGATGGTCGCGGCGTGGATCTGGTGGTTGAAGTGGGTGGCCCCGGCACACTGCCGCAGTCTGTGAAAGCCGCCGCGTTTGACGGTTGTATCAGCATGATCGGCGTGCTGACAGGTCTTGCCGGCGAGGTGCCAACAGCCGAACTGTTCCAGAAAAATGCGCGCATCAGCGGCATTACCGTTGGCAGCAGGGCGCAGCAACTGGACATGCTGGCAGCGGTAGAGGCGGGCGGCATCAAACCGGTTATCGACAGTAGCTACCCGCTGGAACAGCTGGCTGATGCGTTCCGCCACCAGGAGTCCCAGCAACATTTCGGCAAGATCTGTCTGGATATTGGCGGCTAAGCCTGCGAGCAGCCCTGTGGATGGTCAAAACGTCTACAGGGCCGGTCCACTCCAGCACAGGCCTCGTAACTTAGGGTGATGTTGAATCGCCGATTCGACACGACTTGAACTTGCGAGGCTTTACTATGCGATTAATCTCGAAACTCATGTCTCTGGCCGCCCTGAGTGGTCTGTTGCTGGCGTCTTCATTCGCGACCGCGGACGGTCACGCGCACCCGGAGGAAATGGCCAAGCCGACGATTGTAGAAATAGCGGTGGGTAACCCTGACTTCTCGACCCTGGTTGCTGCACTTAAGGCCGCAGGCCTGGTCGAAGCGCTGTCTGGTGAGGGCCCCTTCACGGTGTTTGCTCCCACCAATGCGGCGTTCGCCGCGCTGCCTGCAGGTACCCTGGATGACCTGCTCAAGCCGGAAAACAAAGAGACCCTGACTGCCGTGCTTACATACCATGTGGTGCCGGGGAAGGTGATGGCCGCCGACGTTGTGACCTTGACCGAGGCGACCAGCCTGCAGGGTGATACGATAATGGTAACGGCATCTGATGCGGGTGTTAAGGTCGACGCCGCGAACGTCACGGCAACTGACCTTGAGGCCGCCAACGGCGTGATCCACGTGATCGATGCGGTTATCCTGCCCAACAGCTGAAACGAGTTGAGTTCCCCCGGTGGCCCTGCACAGGACACCGGGTTTCCCCGCTACTTTCGATACTGCCAGATTGGTCGCTGCCTTCCGATTCACTCATTCGGGACAAGCCCGGAGGTGCCATCGATGCGGGCCTGCTGGTATACTCGCAGCCCGCAGCGCCCCCGTAGCTCAGTTGAATAGAGCGACCCCCTCCTAAGGGGTAGGTCCCAGGTTTGAGTCCTGGCGGGGGCACCAAATGCATGTCGTCCACCACCAGCCCCTTGCAAATCCCGCGCTGGCGTATCACTCTCTGCCCGTGAGATTCTGCCGCGCACCCGCGCGGTGGCAGGTTGTTTAAAGAGGGTTACCCGATTGCGGTGGCGGTGTATCGCGGGTGTTCTCGCACTCCAATTCTTATTAGTCAAAGCAGTAGCCGTACAGGCATCCGAGCTGCCGGTGGACCGTGAGCGCTACAGCGATGCGGTGGTTGCCATCGACCGTGGGCGCTGGACGGAGTACCAGCAATTACGCCCGGCACTCGATGAGTATCCGCTGGCGATGTATCTGGACTACTTTGAGCTCAGCCGCAAACCCAGTGCCGTGCGCCCGGGTGACGCGCAGCTGTTTCTGCAACGCAGCGCCGGCACCCCCTTGCCCAATCGCTTTCTGGCGGTATACCTGCAGCGTGCGGGGCAGGAGCAGCGCTGGCGAGATTTTCTCGCCGTGATGCCGACAGAGCCCAACAGCATTGAACTCAAGTGCTATTACTTCCGCGCCAGGCTGGCAGCGTCCGATCCGCTGGCAGCCTGGGAGGGTGCAGAGCGCCTCTGGGTGCACGGCGAGTCGCGCCCCAAGGCCTGCGATCCGCTTTTTGCTGCCTGGCAGAAAGCCGGGGAGCTTGATGATGAGGCCGTGTGGGCGCGGTTGCTGAAAGCCTTCGACGCAAGGCAGCGCAGCCTGATGAACTATGTGGCACGCCAGGGCAGTGCCGACCTGCAACCCTGGGCCGAGCGCTTGCTCCAGGCCTATGTGCAGCCGGATCAGATGCAAAAGCGCCTGCAGCCAGGAGATGACCCGAAGGTGGCTGACATCGTGGCCCATGGCACGGCCTATTTCGCGCGTTACAAGCCTGAGGCGGCTCTGGTCCAGTGGCAGTATTTTCAGCAGCGCATGGTGTTTACTGCCGCGCAGCAAGCACAGGCGGAGCGGGAGCTGGCGCTGCGCAGCCTGTTTGCACGCTCTGATGTCAATCTGGCGTGGGTGGAAGAGGCTCTGGCCCGCCTGGGTGATGACCTGCTGGTGGAGGTCAGGCTGCGCTGGGCGCTGGAGGAGCAGGATTGGTCAGCGCTGGCGGCAAACCTGCAGAAGCTGTCGGTGCAGGGCAGGGCGGCGCCGGCATGGCGTTACTGGCGCGCCGTAGTCTATGAGCGCGACGGCGAAGCCGAGCTGGCACAGGCGCTGTTTCGCGAAGTGGCTGGCGAGCGCGACTACTATGGCTTTCTCGCTGCAGACCGACTGGGATTGCCCTACCAGTTCAATCCGCAGGTGGTTACCGTGGCCGCCGAGCGCGCGGGCCCGTTGCGCGAATTGCCGGTAGTGCAGCGTATTCAGGAACTCTACCACCATGACGAGGAGAACCTCGCACACTCGGAGTGGTACCAGGCGTTACAGCTCACTACGCCGGAGGAGCAGGTTGAACTGGCGGCGCTGGCAGCGGACCTGGGTTGGCACCGCATGGCGATTGATGCGGCAAACCGTGCCCAGGCCTGGGATGCACTGGACTTGCGTTTTCCATTACCCTACCGCGACACTTTCACCCGCCTGGCAGCGCAGCGCGGCCTGCAGAAAACCGAGCTGATGGCCATTGCCCGCCGCGAAAGCGCCTTTTACGCCGGCGCCCGCTCCCCGGTTGGTGCCCGTGGGCTGATGCAGGTGATGCCCGCTACGGGGTGCGAGGTGGCCGCGAGCCTCGGTACCCCGCATTCGGACAGCGCGCTCTACGATGTGGAGCACAACGTACTGTTGGGCAGTGCCTACTATCGTCAGTTGCTCGACCGCTATGACGGCAATCGCGTCCTGGCGCTCGCCGCGTACAACGCCGGCCCCCATCGTGTCACCCGCTGGCTGAACGCAGCCGATGCCACAGTCCCGGTGGATGTGTGGATAGAAACCATTCCTTTTCGTGAAACACGCAACTACGTGCAGGCGGTGCTGGCGTACAACGTGGTATTTCAGTACCAGTTGGGTGAGTCCGGCAGCTTGCTCACCGAGCGCGAACGCCAGTTGGCGTACTGAGCGCACGTGGCAGCGCCCGCCAGTCAGCTGAGTTTTGTCATACCGGTACTCAATGAGGCGCCACGCATCGCGGGCCTGCTGGAGGATCTGAAAGCCCGCTTTCCCGGCGCGGAGCGCATTGTCGTGGACGGCGGCAGCGGTGACAATACTGTGGCCCACGCGCTACCGGGTGCAACGAGTGTACTGGTGGCTGAGTCGGGGAGGGCCCTGCAGATGAACCTCGGGGCGCGCTCGGCACAGGGCGAGTACCTGCTGTTTTTGCATGCGGATACCACCCCCCTGTTTGACGCCGGAAACTTGCGCGCCGTGCTGGAGCTCCGCCCCGCCTGGGGCTATTTCAGGCTGCGCCTCGATGGCAGGGCCGCGGTATTCCGGTTTATTGAACGTGCGATCAGCTGGCGCTCCAGTGCTTCTGGCATTGGCACCGGCGACCAGTTGTTGTTTGTGCGTCGGGACCTCTTTGCAGCGGCAGGCGGGTTCGCGGCGATTCCGCTCATGGAAGATATCGAGTTGTGCGTGCGCCTGCGGCAGCAGCAGCGGCCTCTCCTGCCACGTGGCTTGCGGGTGCAGACCTCCAGCCGCCGATGGGAGAAGAGAGGGGTGGTACGCACGGTGGTAGAAATGTGGTGCCTGCGTCTGGCGTACGCGCTGGGTGTCAGTCCGGCGCGCCTCTGGCGGTATTACTACGGTGTGCCCCGATGAGCGTGCTGTTCCAGCAGTTTGCCCGAGCCCCGTTTCCGGGCCGGGTGAAAACCCGCATGCAACCCGCGTTGAGCCCCAGTGAGGCCTGCGCGCTGCACGAGCAACTGGTGCTGTGGACCACGCGTAGCTTGCTGCAGGCGCAGCTGGGCGCAGTTGAGCTGTGGACCGCCGGCGGCGGCGATCACGCGCTGTTTCAGCAGTGCCTGAGCGAGGGCGTCAGCCGGCTTTGCATGCAGCAGGGCGTCGATCTGGGTGAGCGCATGCAACACGCCCTGACCGCGGGGCTGCAGAAGGCTGGCAGGGTGGTCCTGGTGGGTAGCGACTGTCCATGGATCGACAGCGCGTATCTGGCGCTCGCCGTACAGGCGCTGGAGCGTGATGACATCGTTCTGGGGCCTGCGCTGGACGGGGGTTTTGTGTTGATTGGTGTACGCTGCGCGCTGCGTCGCGCGGTGTTTGATGGCGTGAGCTGGGGCACGGGCACGGTGCTGGAAGAGACACTGGCACGGGCGGCAGAGGCGGGCTACAGCACCGCGTTACTGCCTCCTATGCAGGATATTGATCGCCCCGATGACCTCGCCGCCTGGCGTGCGCTGCGGGCAGCTGCGTCGGGTTCAGGCGGTAGCGGTGGCAGCGGCGCGCTGGGGTTCTTCGGAACTGACCCGTGAGCGTTGGTACAACAGCCAGGCAACGGCGGTGCAGTAGCCCAGGTTGGTTTGCAATTCACCGTCCGGGTCGCTGAGAAAGGCGCGCTGACTGGCAAGTCCCCGGACACGGCTGGCCAGCTCCGGGCGGTAGGCCAGGTAGCGGTCCCAGATGTCCCGGTGTTGGGCGGTGGTGATGTGATAGAGCCCCAGCCCGCTGCTGCGTGCTGAGAACAGGCCCAGCTCGGGCGCCTCGATGGCGGCCTGCAGCAGGAAGTCTTCACAGGTTTCGGTCCATACCCCCAGGTACTTCAATGTGGGCCGGATGACCTGGTCTCTCAGGTGTTCTGCGGTTACGTACATGGCCTGTATCCTCTCGGGAAGCCGATTGAATTCATTACCGCCGTTTCGTACTCCACTTTCCTTGCGGTGCCTTTATTGTTGTTGCGGCCGGGCGACCTTTGCCCGGTTCGCCCGCGCCGTCATGGCACCTGCAGGTATTTTTAGCATATGAATTCAATAAAGCCAATAAAAATAACAGGTTGCGTGTAATTATTTACTAAGTACGTGCGGAAGAGTGTGTAACTGCTAAAAATGGGGGTGTAAAGGCAGCACTTTACTTCGCCGAAAATCTTCCAAATATGGGTAAAAAAATATTAAATGTGATTAAAAGGTTCGTTCATCCGCCTGCTATCTTCACTGTGAATCCGCGTTTCTCCAGCTCGGCTTTCAACAGCTCCCGCTGATCGCCCTGAATCTCCACGGCATCGTCTTTCACGGCACCGCCCACGCCACACTTCTGTTTCAGGGCCTTGGCCAGCAACTTCAGCTCGTTGCCCTGCAACGGCAAGCCCCGGATCAGGGTAACGGCTTTGCCGCCGCGGCCCTTGGTTTCGCGGTGCAGGCGCACAATGCCATCGCCGAGGTCAGCGGGTTTCGCCTTGCCGCAGACACAGCCCGCCTCAGGGCGCTGGCACTGCGGGCACAGGCGCCCGCCATCGGTGGAGTACACGAGACGGGAGTTTGTGGGGTTGCGTCGCGGCATGGTCAATTCCTTGTTGAGCGGCGCCCGGCAGTATATTAGCCTCCGCGCTGCAATTGAAATGTGCCGCGAGGGAAGACAGTGAAGAAGAAGGAATTGCTGCAGATGCTGGAGGACCTGCAGAGTCAGGTGGCGTTTCAGGAAGACACGGTGCAGGGGCTGCAGGCGGCGTTGAGTAGCCAGCAGCAGGACCTGCTGGTGGTGCAGCGGCAGATGCAGCTGCTGAAAGAGCGTCAGGACGAGCAGGCCGCGGCACTCGATGATGCCCGGCCCGGGGGCCCCGAGGCGCCGCCTCCACATTATTGACCGTCAGTCCGCAACGCTGCATCGGCTGCAGTGCGCGGGGGCCCGGCTGGCAACTTGCCTCGCGCAGGCAAATCGCCCACACTTTGGCGCTTTTTGACTGTTCGCATAATTTAACAGGTACACACGATGTCCGACGATTCTGCCCGTAAAGACACTCCCGAACAGGCCGAGTTTCGCGCCTACTGCCGCGATTGGCTGGAAACCCACAAGCCCGGGGAGCCACCGGTGCGGCTGCCACAAACACCACTCGAAATAATGACCAGGGAGCAACTGGGCTACCTGCAGGCCTGGCAGAAGGCGGCCTACGATGCCGGCCTTATCGGTTGCGATTATCCGCAGGCGGTCGGCGGTGGGGGTCGCAAGGACTGCCAGCGCGTTGCGAATGAGGAGATGCTGGCAGCCCGCACACCCTTCCTGCCCAACGTGATCGGTCTCGGCATGGCGGCTCCCACCGTGTTCTACCACGCCCGGGATGAGGTCAAGGCCGAGTTGCTGCCACGCCTGTTTTCAGGCGAGGAGATCTGGTGCCAGGGCTTCAGTGAACCCGGTGCAGGCTCCGACCTGGCCAGTGTGCAAACCTTTGCAGAACCGCGCGGCGACAAGTGGGTGATCAATGGTCATAAAGTGTGGACCTCGCTGGCACATTTTGCCGAGTGGATGATCATCCTCCTGCGCACGGATAAATCCCACAAATACGACGGACTGTCCTATTTTGTGGTGCCGATACGTGCCGCCCTGGGCAAGGGGGTGACCGTGCGGCCGCTGATCAAGATCACCGGCGAAACCGGCTTCAACGAAGTCATTTTCGACAACCTGGAAGTGGACGACCGCTATCGCCTGGATGAATTGGGCAAGGGGTGGCAGGTGGCTATGACCACGCTGTTGCACGAGCGCGGCGCGGGGGAGTTGCAGGGGCCACGCTCCGGCGGCATGAAAAACCGCTCCAGCCACAACATTACCACCTCGGCCGTTATCGACCTCGCCCGGAACACCACGCGAGGTGCCGGCACTGCCGCCGATGATGCGTTGCTGCGCGACAAACTGATGCGCCAGCTGATTCGCGAGGAAGGCCTGAAGCAGAACCAGCGCCGCTCGCGGGTGCAGGCATTGCTGGACCACCCCATGCGACTGCCGCTGCAAAACAAACTCCTGGCCAGTGAAATCGCCCAATCCATCGCCGCATTGGCCGTGGAAGTGGAGGGTATGGCGTCCTCGCTCTACATGGGTGACAGCAACGCGCCGGCTGGCGGGCAGTGGCCCTTGTCATATATGAACTCCTACGGCATGACGATTGCGGCGGGCACCAGTGAGGTGCAGCGCAACATTCTTGGCGAGCGTGTGCTCGGCCTGCCGAAGTCGAAGTGAATTGAAGCCGAAGAAAGGAATACAGCACATGACACAACCCAAGAATTACGGCTTCGGCGAAGAGGCTGCACTGCTCAAGGAATCGGCGCGCAAGTTTTTCCGCGAGCATTTCACCACCGATAAACTGCACGCACTGGTGGCCAGTGACCCAACGCCCGAGCGGGCGCCCCAGTGCCAGTGGGATGAAACCCTCTGGCGCCAGCTGGTCGAGCTGGGCTGGACCATGCTGGCGGTGCCCGAAGAGGCGGGCGGCGTGGGGATGCCCGTGGCGGCTGTCGCCGGGCTGGTGGAGGAGGTGGGCCGGGCGGCTTTTCCCTGCCCGCTGCTGGGCACACTGAATGCCACCTATGTGCTTGTGGCCTGTAAACAACCGGGTGCAATAGCGCTGGCCGACATTGCCTCTGGTGCAGCAGCCACACTGGCGCTCACCAATCGTCATGGGGCGTGGGATCCGGCGGCCACCGAAGTAGAATACCGTGATGGTGCGCTGCACGGCACGGCGTGGTTTGTTCAGGATGCCTTGAAATGTAACAAGCTGCTGGTCTGTGCCAGTACCGCTGCAGGCCATGGGCTGTTCTGGGTGGATGCTGCCGCTGCGGGTGTTACTGTACAGCCCGATGGCATCGTGGATCTCACCCGTGACCAGGCCCACGTCACGTTTGACGGCGCGCAGGGGCTGGAGGTCAGTGGCAACGCACTGGCCGTTCTGCACGAGGCCATGCCCGCCATCTGGACGCTGCTTGCTGCCGACATGGTCGGTGCCGGTGAATGGCAACTGCAAACCACCGTCGAATACGTGAGCACCCGCAAGCAGTTCGACCGTCCGCTGGGCTTCTTCCAGGCGATCAAGCACCCTCTGGTCGAGGTGATGGTGCAGATCGACGAGGCGAAATCGCTGGTGTACAACGCGGCTTGCGCCTGCGACAGCGAGCCGGAGAAGGCAGCGCAGTATGCCCATATGGCCAAGGCCTCGGCCAGTGATATGGCAGCCTATGCGAGCAGCCGGTCAGTACAGAGCCACGGGGGTATCGGTTTCACCTGGGAGTGCTATGTGCACCTGTATTTCAAGCGGCAGAAACACTCGCAAATGCTCTGGGGCGATGCTGCCTGGCACCGGGCGCGACTCGCCGACATCGTGATTGGCAGCGCCGCATGATTCACCACCACGTGCAGTTGGAGATGATGCAATGAGCTGGAAAACCTGGGTCCTATTGGGGCTCACGTTTGCCGTGGGGTTGTTCACACTGTTCTCCATTGCCACGCGCTTGCCGACGCCACCGGAGCACCAGGTGTTCGTCAACGGCGATGTGCTGACCATGGATGCGAAAAACCGTGTGGTTCAGGCACTGTCGGTGCGTGGCGAGCGCATCGAAGCACTCGGTAGCAACGAGGAAATAATGGCACTCGTGGATGACCGGACCGAGGTGATCGATCTCGCCGGGCGCACACTGATGCCCGGCTTCATTGATGCCCACGGCCACTTTCCCGGCTCCGCACTGAACACGGTATCGGTGGACTTAAACAGTCCGCCGATCGGGACGATGGAGACCATCGAGGACTTGCTGGCGGCCCTGCGTGCACGTGCGGCGCAGCTGCCGGCGGGGGAGTGGGTTACCGGCTTCGGCTACGACGACACCCTGCTGGCGGAGGGGCGCCACCCCACCCGTGAAGAGCTGGATGCGGTGGCACCCGAACATCCGGTGGCGCTCCTGCACATTTCCGGGCACATGGTGGTTGCCAATAGTCGCGCGCTGGAGGCTGTTGGAATAGACGCAGAAACACCCGACCCTGAAGGTGGCGTGATCGGTCGTACGCCCAGCGGCGAGTTGACCGGCTTGCTGGAGGAAACCGCGCGCCTGCCGGTTGCCGAGCGCATGCTGGATCTCGGTGCCATGGATTTCCTGCGCATGGTGAGCGCGGCAGTACGTGAATACGCCGAATATGGCGTCACCACCGCACAGGCGGGGGGAGTGGCGCCCCAGATGGTCGGTGGTTTCAAGCTTGCCAGTGGCCTGGGACTGATGCCGCTACGGCTGGTGCTGTTCCCCATGCAGGACGACTACGGGGAGGCGATCGCTGCTGGCACCTTCGATCCGGAGGACCTCGCGGCGCGGCGGATTGATGTCGGCGCGGTGAAAATCGTCGCCGATGGCAGTATCCAGGGCTTTACCGGTTACCTCACGCGGCCCTATCACACACCATTTCACGGTGACGAAGATTACCGCGGCTATGCAGCGGTTCCCCGGGAACGCCTGTTCGAGCAGATCAAGACCCTGCATGCCGCGGGGTTACAGATCGCTGTACATGGCAATGGTGACGCCTCGATTGACGATATCCTGGATGCGTTTGCAGCGGCGCAGGCCGCCCACCCTGTAGACGACCCGCGTCTGATTCTGATTCACGCGCAAATGGCACGCGAGGACCAGATCCAGCGCATGGCGGATCTGGGTGTTACGCCCAGCTTTTTTGCCGCGCACACCTGGTTCTGGGGTGATCGGCACCGGGACATCTTCATCGGCCCCGAGCGCGCCGCGCAGATCAGTCCGGCGGGCTGGGCGCAGGCGGCGGGACTGCGCTTCACCTCGCATATGGATACCCCGGTAACGCCGATGCGACCGCTGCAGGCGGCCTGGAGCCTTGTACACAGGCAAACCTACGGCGGCGAGGTGCTGGGACCGGAACAACGTGTGGACGTGATGGCGGCCCTGCGTGCAGTAACCATTGACGCGGCCTGGCAGGTTTTCCAGGAAGACAATCGCGGTTCGTTGGAGCCCGGCAAGTACGCGGACCTTGTGTTGCTGGATGGGAGTCCGCTGCGCGACGCGATGGGGATGCGCGAGCTGCAAGTGGATGCCACCTGGGTGGGCGGGGCGCTGGTTTTCAAGCGGGGATAGACGCGCGGCATGGACAGTCGCGCCGTGATTCGTTATAAAGCATTGGTGTTAAGTACCTGCTTCGGAAGGTAAAAAACCAAAGGGATTGGTCCTCACCCATGTACTTCTACAGCGTCGACAGAACACTGACCTTTACATCCGAAGACATGGTGCTGTTCAAGGAATCGCCATTTGCCTGCTGGATGGAGCGCCTGACGCTCGAAAACCCCGCGCACGGCGTTGCGCCCGATGCGGGGAGTTCATCGCCTGGCGACAGTGCCCAGCGACAGGATGCAGTCGCCGAACTGCTCGCCAACAAAGGTCGGCAAGTCATATTGATCGACTGGGATGCGCCGGAGGCACTGCGGCGCAGCGACACGCTGGCGGCCATGCGCAGCGGCACGGAGTTCATCGTCAACGGCCAGCTCGCCGTGGGGCCGCTGGCAGCATCCAGCCAGTTGTTGATGCGCACCAGCGGCTACTCAGAGCTGGGTAACCACCTGTATATCCCCTGCGACCTTCAGGGTAAAACCAACCGGCACGATGCCTTCCGGTTGTGTTTTCTTGCCGACCTGCTCCACAGCGTGCAGGGCGTGCTGCCACCGCAGATGGTGATGTTCCGCCGCGGCGGGCAGGCGCTACACCTGAAAACCGAGGATCACATCTTTCATTACCGCGCCGTAAAGCAGCACTTCATGGCAGCGCAGCGCGAGTTTCGCAAGCACCGTATGCCGGATCCGGCGCTATCGGTACATTTTGGTCGCTGGAGCGCCTGTGCCAATGACGTTTTGCGTCAGCGTGCCCTGCAGGGTGATGCGCACTGGCAGACGCAGGAGCGGCACGAGCTTGCATTAACGCCGCCTGAATGCGACGTGCCGCTCGCCCGCGAGCGCACGGTGGAAACCACCGATGCGGCACTGCAGGGGCTGGAGTTTATCGGTAGTGGTGGGGCGTCGATGGCATTCGCCTCAGGTGGTCGCGCGGCCCGCGCGGGTGATCGTCGCCGGCGACCGGTTCCGCCGGCTGCGCTGGGTGAGGCGCTGGCGCCGCCCGCGGACACGCAGCAGGTGGAGCCGCTGTCGCACCCGCTGGATGCCGCCGGTTTCAGCGTGGCGCGACGCTTTGAAACGCCGCCCCG
>TARA_R110001599_G_scaffold112694_2_pt1 | contig 20200 bp, 16 predicted proteins | sample TARA_R110001599 | Tara Oceans TARA_R110001599 (sample SAMEA4398360) | marine metagenome | biome: Polar Biome; feature: [MES] marine water layer (ENVO:01000295) within the mesopelagic zone...; material: water (ENVO:00002006), including particulate matter (ENVO:01000060) such...
TAATAACACAACAAATGGGTACTCCTCAGTGTTAAACGGTTTTCAAAACACAGTAACACACAGACATTCAACCATACTTAACGGTATAAACGTTTCTAGTACTAGAGACCACACTGTATTTGCTAATGGTTTAGAATTAAACACATTAGATGGGAATGGTACTCAACAACCATTTAAATACTACGGAGGATATGCTAATCCAGGTCTTAACAAAATTTTAGTTTCAGATGCTGTAGGTAACGCTCATTGGGAAAACCTCTCGACACCGGGAATCGCATTTAGTGGTGACCAATACGTGGTATCAGCTTACACTACTGGGTGTACATTGTTTATAACAACTAACAGTGGAAATACATTTACAGCTGACACTTGTAATGACTTTAGTGATAGCCCATACGAATATAGAGGAAATAATAGTATTAGTACAAAATTACCAGGAAGTGGAAATCCTGGTGATAACTTTATAAGACCTGGCACATCATATTCTAATATAGGTGGTGGATGGTTTAATAAAATTAACACTTCCGGTGTAGGGTATAGTAATATTGCGGGTGGATATAACAACACTATTGGTGGGGAGGACATAGGCTTTACAGTCGGTGCTTCGGGTTATGACTTTATAGGTGGTGGTAGAAATAACAAAATAACTGGTACAGACTCATACAATCAAAGTATTGTTGGTGGTAGAGGAAACTCACTATTGTTAAGTAATTCTGGTTTCATAGGTGGTGGAACTGATAATATAATAACAGGTAGTACTGGAGGGTTCGTAGGTGGTGGTACAACGAACCTAATTAATAGAGGTGAAGGAAATGCTAGTAATAGTTCAATACTTGGGGGCACATATAACTCAATATTCTCCTCGAAAGGCTCGGTTATAACGGGGGGTAGAGATAATACCATTAGTCAACTTTCAAGTGGTGGTAATACAGATTACGCGGGAATATTTAATGGTTCAGGAAATACTATAGGTAGGAATGCAGAATATGCAGCAATCATTGGTGCTAGAGGAGTTTTAGCTTCAAACCCGGAAACGACATATATGAAAGGCTTGGACGCTAACACTAACGGATATGACGGTATAGATAGACCATTCACGTATCATGGAACTTACGCAAATCAAGGTGTGGGTAAAGTATTAACGTCAGACGCTACAGGTAAAGCATCTTGGCAACCAATAGGAATACCTACCATACCACCTGATGAGGTAGTTGTTTCCGCAAGAACAACAGGATGTACTATAACCTTCTACACTAATAGTGGAAGTACATTTACAGCTGACACTTGTGGTGGTGGATATAGTCCATACAGACCAATGGGTGATAATAGTATAGTACCAACATTACCAGCTAGTAGTGCTGTAGGTGAAAATATAATTGATAATACATCGGAGGAATCTACCATTGCTGGTGGTTTGTACAATAAGATAATCACTAGTTCCGACAGAAGTGTAATTGCTGGTGGGCAAAATAATAGGATTCAAACTAACTCCGATTGGTCCAATATAGGTGGTGGGGTAACTAATAAAATCACCGACGCTAGAGTATCGTCAATCTTAGGTGGCCATCAAAACACTATAGAAATAGCAGGAAGTTCAAATGGTTATGGGGTAATCGTTGGTGGATTTACTAATAAAGTACAAAACATATATTCTACCATCCTTAATGGTAGAAATATTACTACAACTAGAGATTATACTACATTTGCAAATGGTTTAGAATTAAATACAACTACGGCTGGTGGAGAACAACAATTTAGATATCATGGTACTATAGCTAATGCAGGGGTTGGTAGAATCTTAACGTCAGATGCAAGTGGTAACGCTACATGGGAGGATAATAAAGGAAATGTTTCATTTAGTGGTGACCAATACGTTGTATCTGCTTACACTACAGGTTGTACATTATTTGTGACAACCAATAGTGGTAACACATTGACGGCAAACACTTGTAATAGTTTCTCAGAAACACCATACGAATATGCTGCTGGTGGAAATTCTAACATACAACCTAAACTTGGTAATAATATACACGACCCTAACGCCAGTATGATGTGGAACAACATAGACGGTGGCCAAAACAATCGAATATGGGCGGGTACCTTTTACAATTCTTCCCTTTGGTCTCATATAGGTGGTGGTCGGAACAACGCTATTAGTGGTGGTTCGTTTACTAATATTGTTGGTGGACTTAATAACATTATAGAAAATGTACAGTACGGTACTATTGTTGGTGGTGTGTATAATAAAATCTCAACACCATATGGTTATCAACAACTTGTGGGAATCTTCAATGGGGCATATAATGAAATTATTTCTGGTCCGAGTTATTCAAGTACAATATATTCTACAATTATCAATGGTATACAAAATACTATTTCTGCAGCAACACACAGTACAATTTTAGGTGGTAATCAAAACATTATTCGTTCTGAAGCTAACTTTTCGGTAATTCTAGGTAGTCAGAGTATAACGGCAAGTACACCTAGTACTGCATATATGACTAATTCTCAGACAATGGGGAAAGCAAGAATTGCAAGTCAGAATTATCTTAGTATGAATGGATTGTATAACCAATCACCTATAACAGCTTTAGATGTGGTTCACGAAACTGACAATCTATCAGGTATGGCGAACGACACGGGTGGTGGAGAAATAGTTAGATTCGGAGTAGCGGGTGGAGATTACACTAAAGGTTCTCTAGTACAATTACGAGTTGAAGGTGCAACTCCAGCTGCATGGTATCAAGCAAGTGCGACAGATTTAACATCACAAGGAAATATGTTAGGAATAGCTCTCGGAACAACACCAGAGAATGGAATACTAATTAGAGGTCATTATAGAATTTCTAATCCTGGTTTTTCCTCATCTGTAGGTAGTGCACTATATGTTTCAACAATTAATGGAAAAATAACAAATACACCACCTACAACAGCAACCCAATATGTGAGAGCTGTTGGGTATCAAGAGATAGAGATAGAAGATACAGCAGTAATATACTTTAACCCTGATAGTACATATATAACTTTGGTATAGTGGGAGACATTCTAACAATAAACGGGGTTAATTTTTGTAACAGTACGGTAAACGTTAATTCTGTTACAGTGGCAAACACACTTAACATAGACTCAATAGTAAAAGATTGTGGAGGTGGGGGTTGTTACCCTTGTGGACCACTCCAATTTTCAGTATCGGTGAGTTTAAGTGAGGGTAGTTGTGATGAAGCATGTATAGGTGAATGTGCTTTTTATTACACTAAAGATTACGGTACAGCTTACGATGGAAAACCTACAGGTTGTACGGAATGTAGTTTAGGGATAGGGGTACCTCTGTATTCTGATACTATGTGTACACCGGTTATTGATGGTTATTATTCACCTAATAATTGTGGTGTAGACTGTAACAAATGTTATATTGTGATGGGAGGTTTAATAGTCGCCGTAAAGACATGTACCACAAGTTGTAATCCATGTGATAATGGGGTAATGTTGTCCTTCAATGAATCAAGTTGTGAACTTGCTTGTGAAGAAACCTTCTGTAGAAGGTATTGGTCTGATGGTAATTGTGACCTATGTCCTCTTATTGTTGGAGATTATTTATATACAACACAGTTGTGTGCTGTACCTCTTGCGGGGTATTACTCTAACAAGAGATGTATTGAAGATGAGGATTGTGAAATATGTTACGAAGTTGATGTTACTGGTAAGATAGTGGCTGTGACTTCATGTGAACCGGTTGTAAGTACTTGTAGACCACTTAATATGACTATTATTGCACAAGAAACGTGTGGTGAGGCATGTAACGATATGTCGTGTATTACAAGATGGACAGATAGACCAGTAGGCCAACTAGTACAAGCGGGTGATTATATTTACGATAATAATTCTTGTACCTGTCCAGATGATTCGTGGTCAAGTTCTGATGGATTCTGGCAAGTATGGGGTCTGGCTTGTGCTGAGTCACCTATTCCGCCATACTACAACCAATGTGTGTACATACCAGGAGAGAGTTGTCAAATAGGACAGGTCCAAAGTTGTGTCGTAATTCCACATATAACAAAAGCTTTTGATGGTCAAGTAGGTACAACTAGAAATGAGGATTTGGGTGACACGCTTACAGTGTACCTTATAGAGGTTAAAGAAGCAACCTACACTATAGACCTAACTCTAGATAACGAAGTAGTAATGGAGGGCCCAATTATGGAAGAGCCAGTCACAAATTACTCCAACCCTTTTGATTTAACTGGCCTTGAATATAACACATATCAGATAAGGATTACATCTGAAAATCCAGAACAACCGATATACACTCAAAGTTTTAAGTGGCCAGTTGAGGATGGGTAAGACTATCTACTTTTTAACGATAATTTACCTTTTTTGGTAAAACTCAATGTGTAGGATTTATCTTTAACTATATTTCCTTTTAATACATGCTCAGATAGGTAGTCCTCTATTTTATTTTGAATTGTTCTTTTAATTGGTCTGGCACCATAATTCTCATCAAACCCTTCAGAAGATATATAACCAATTACACTTTTAGTAAATTTAAATTTATAACCCATTTCTTTTAATCTTATAGTTAAGTGACCTAACTCGATTTCTGTAATTTTATATACCTGTTCTTCATCTAATGGGTTAAATATAACGGTTTCATCTACCCTATTAAGAAATTCTGGGCTGAATCTATTTTTTAATGCTTTATTAATTACTTGTTTTTCTTCTTCCGCTCTTTGTTGGTCTTTAGATTGTGTCTTAAACCCTAAACCACTACCAAAATCATGAAGTTGTCTAGAACCAACATTAGAGGTCATGATAATTAAGGTATTTTTAAAATTGACTTTTCTACCTAGTCCATCAGTTAAGTGTCCCTCATCAAAAATTTGTAACAACAAATCAAAAGTATCCCTATGAGCTTTCTCAATCTCATCAAATAAAACAACACTATATGGTTTATTTCTTACAGCCTCTGTAAGTTGTCCACCTTTACTATAACCTACATACCCAGGAGGAGAACCAATTAATCTGGAAGCGTTAAATTTCTCACTATATTCACTCATATCGACACGAATCAAAGAGTCTTCAGAACCAAATAGTTCTTTTGCTATAGCTTTTGAGAGGTGGGTTTTACCAATACCTGTAGAACCAAGAAACATAAAAGTACCTATGGGTTTATTGTGTGCTCTAATACCAGTCCTATTTCTCCTTATAGCTTTTGAAATTTTTTCTATTGCCTTATCCTGACCAACTACTGATAATTTGAGTTTTTCTTCAATCTCTAATAAATTCTTTTTTTCGTTGGCATTTAATTTAGTTAAAGGTATTTTAGTCATTTGAGATACAACAGCATAAATATTTTCATCTATTATTTGTTTTCTTTTTTCTTCTAGACTTATTTCCCATTCTAATCTCTTCTCATCTAATTTATGTTTAATCTCTTTTTCTTTATCCCTTAATTCTGCGGCCTTTTCATATCTTTGAGACTTAACTACACTTATTTTTTTTTCTTTTAATTTACGCAATGCCTCCTTTAATGCCTCCATTTCAGGAGGGAATTTAATATCTACCTGTGCTCTCGCACCCACCTCATCTAATATATCAATAGCTTTATCTGGGAATTCTCTATTTGTAATATATCTTTCAGCTAAAGTTACACACAATTCTAACGATTCGTCAGTATAACTTACCTTATGGTGGTCCTCATACTTATGTTTTATTTGTTTTAATATTTGTAGTGTTTGTGAAGGAGTCGTAGGTTCGACATTTACCTTTTGAAATCGTCTCTCTAATGCCCCATCTTTCTCAATATGTTCTCTATACTCATCAATTGTGGTCGCACCAATACATTGTAACTCACCTCTTGCTAATGCTGGTTTAAATATATTTGCAGCATCTAAAGAACCAGAAGAGTTACCGGTACCAACAACAGTATGTAACTCATCTATAAAAATTATAATTTCTGGGTGGTCTCGCAACTCATCTAAAATTGCTTTCATACGCTCCTCAAACTGACCTCTATATTTTGTACCCGCGACCATGCTAGTTAAATCCAAGCTCAATATAGTCTTATCTACTAAATTTATAGGACACTCTCCTTTGTATATCTTAGTCGCTAAACCCTCAACTAGAGCTGTTTTTCCACAACCAGGCTCACCGATTAAAACAGGATTATTTTTTTTCCGTCTACTGAGAATTTGAGCAATTCTTAATATCTCCTCCTCTCTACCAATAACAGAGTCTAACTTTCCTTCACTTGCCAGAGCTACTAAATCTCTAGAAAAATTATCTAATATTGGTGTTGTATTTCTATCTTCATTTTCTTTTCTTCTTTGTGGTGGTTTACCTTCTCCGTCTTCGGGTTGGTTGAGTGATGAGAAACTATCGTCTATATTCATATTTTAAATTTTTTGTTTGTATAAATCTATATTATTTTTTAATAAAAATCAATGACTGACAAAATGTCATATTCTATTGACATGTTGACATTCGATATCTTTTTTATTACCTTTGGTATGTTAATTGTAGTATAAAAGTAGTGAAAGTAATTTCATAAACAAATAAAATAAAATAAATTAAAAAAATTAATTAAGTATGACAAAAGTAATAGGAATTGATTTAGGAACAACAAATTCGTGTGTTTCAGTAATCGAAGCAAATTCACCAGTAATTGTGGTGAACTCAGAAGGAAAGAGAACGACACCATCAGTCGTATCGTTTAAAGACGGTGACCGTATGGTTGGGGACCCAGCAAAAAGACAAGCTGTAAGTAACCCTACAAATACAATCTACTCTGTAAAAAGATTTATAGGTAGTAAATTTAGTGAAATAATTAAGGAATCGAAAAAGATGCCTTATGATGTAGTAAAAGGAAGTAATGGGGTAGTAACTATAAAGGTTGGTGATAAGTCTTATGTACCCCAGGAAATTTCTGCTGTAATTTTACAAAACTTAAAAAAGACAGCAGAAGATTATTTAGGTGAAAAAGTAACAGAAGCCGTAATAACAGTACCGGCTTACTTTAATGATGAACAAAGAAATGCTACAAAAGAAGCAGGAGAAATAGCTGGATTAAAAGTACTTAGAATTATCAACGAACCAACAGCAGCTGCACTTGCTTATGGTATGGATAAGAAAGATAAGGATATGACAGTTGCTGTGTATGACCTTGGTGGTGGTACTTTTGATATCTCAATACTAGAATTAGGAGATGGTGTATTTGAAGTTAAGTCAACCAACGGTGACACACATTTAGGTGGTGATAATTTTGACGAAAAAATTATTGATTGGTTAATTGAGGAATTTAAGTCAGATACGGGCATGGACTTAAGTAGTGACGCTGTTGCTCTACAACGCCTAAGAGAAGGAGCTGAAAAAGCGAAAGTAGAGTTATCCAACTCAACAACAACAGAAATTAATTTACCTTATATAACAGCAGACGGTAGTGGACCTAAACATTTAGTACGTACGCTTTCAAGAGCAAAATTTGAATCCATGGTAGAAGACTTAGTTAAGAGAAGTTTGACTCCATGTAGAAAAGCTTTAAAAGATTCGGGATTAAAAGCAAAGGATATCGATGAGATATTACTAGTGGGTGGCTCAACTAGAATACCTATAGTGCAAGCAGCGGTTAAAAAGTTATTTGGTAAAGAACCTTCTAAAGGTGTAAACCCTGATGAAGTTGTAGCTATGGGTGCCGCAATTCAAGGAGGTGTTCTTGCGGGAGACGTACACGATATTTTATTATTAGACGTAACACCACTTTCATTAGGTATTGAAACTATGGGAGCTGTGATGACTAGTCTAATAGATTCAAATACAACCATACCAACATCCAAGTCTCAAGTATTTTCTACAGCAGCTGACAATCAACCATCAGTTGACATCCACGTATTACAAGGAGAACGACCTATGGCAACAGATAACCGAACACTAGGAAGATTCCAATTATCTAACATTCCACCATCACCAAGAGGAATACCTCAGATTGAGGTTACGTTCGATATTGACGCTAATGGAATTATAGATGTAAAAGCTGTAGATAAAGGTACTGGTAAACAACAAAATATTAAAATTGAGTCTGGAGGTAGTTTATCTGATGAGGAAATAGAAAGAATGAAAAAAGAAGCAGAAGTAAATGCGGAAGAAGACAAAAGAAAAAAGGAAGAAATTCAAAAACTTAATGAAGCAGACAGTATGATATTTCAAACAGAAAAACAGATTAAAGAATACAGTGATAAAATTAACGAAGATAAACTAACTCAAATTAATGAGGCTTTGGAAAAGTTAAAAGAATCACATAAGAATAAAGATTTAAAACAAATAGATGAAGATTTAAATTCACTTAACGAAGTATGGCAATCAGCCTCTGAAGAGATGTACAAGGAAACTGAGGACGAATCACAAGAAGGTAATGACGATACTAACGAATACCAAGATGTGGACTTCGAAGAAGTAAAAAAATAATTTTAGATACTTATATAAAAATTCAAATACATTTAAATAAAAATAACATGGGAATAAAAACAGAAAAAATTGACGGAACAAGAATATTAAATGAATATACTTCTAGCAATATACTTTCCTCCATTTATAATAGGGAGGATAAGACATTACGGATAACATTTAAAGGAGGAAGAAGTTATGTGTACGATAAGGTCCCTCACCAAGTATTTACCAAAATGAGATTAGCTGAAAGTCAAGGGGTATTTTTTAATAGAGAAATATCTAAAAAATACAGATATAACGAAGTTAAATAATTAAACAATATTATCTTTTATTAAGTACTATTTATTACTATGGGAATAAAAGATAACATACTAACAACATTTCACCAGAAAGATGAACTATCTCCACAAATATGGGGGACGGATTCTGATTCTGGTGATTTTTTTATGCAAGAAGACGTAAGAACTAAGTTATTGGAAATAACAAATGAATTTCTAGACTTTATAGATTTAGGTCTTTCAACATGTGACATAGACACAAAAGATTGCGATATAGAAGACATTGTGGTAACAGGGAGTATTTCTAATTATAACTGGTCTAGTTTTTCAGATATAGATTTACATATAATATTAGATTTTAATGATATAGATGAGAATGAGAAATTAATTAAAAATTTCTTAAACACTAAGAAAAATTTATGGAATGCATCACATGATATAGAAATAAGAGGTTTTGAAGTGGAGGTGTACGCACAAGACTCTAAAGAAACACACTTTTCTAGTGGTGTTTATTCGATTCTTTTTAATAATTGGGTTGTAAAACCTGAGTATGTAGATTCAGAAATAGATGTAGATAAAATAATATCAAAATCAAAAGGGTGGATGGATATGATTGATGAACTTTATAGTAGACAATACGAACAAACACCAGAAGAAACTTTAGAAGTTATTGGTAAGATTAAAAACAAGTTAAAGAAGTTTAGAAGTTGTGGTTTAGAAAAGTCTGGTGAGTATTCTTACGAGAATCTTGCTTTTAAATTTTTAAGAAGAAGTGGCTACATTAAGAGACTCTTTGAGTTAAAGAATGAACTCATAGATAATAGTTTAAGTATGAACTAACAAATAGCAGGAATCTTTGCAATTAGAAAGTATTTATAGTAAAATATATAATTATGTCAAATAATTTTGGAGGAAATAGGATACCGGACACTACCTTTTGTAAAACGGAAATCGATGCAAGGGGTAATACAATATTTACCGCGTATACTTGTACACAAATAACTAACGCAACAGTAGCAGCTGTTACCGTAGTAGTAAATGGGTACTCAATGGATGTACCAGCTTCAGAATCAATATCGTACAATGTTAATTCAGTAGGAACGTGGGGTGCTGGTGCTTGTATAAACTGTTACTGTTTCAATTGTGGACATCCAGATAGGAACGCACCTAGAACAGACCACAATCAATATACAATGTCGGCTGGAACTAGAGAACAACAAATAGGGTATGTTAAATTAGGAAAGTCCGGACTTAATAACTAAATAAAATAAAAATAAAAATAAAACAAAATGAGACCAATCGGAAGTGAAAAATTACCAATAGACCAAAAGTTAAAACGTATAATGGAAATAGCGAACTATTCAAGGAATAACGAAACCAACAATAATTCTAATAATGTGGAATATAACATACAAGCTCCAAATGAAAGAATTTATGGAATTGTAAGAGAAAATTCAATATATGTTATAAAAGAAGGTAAAGATGTAAACTCTTTAAATTACATTGATGGACTTCATAACTCTAACAACAACAGATTTAAATCTTATGGTGCAGCATTAAAAAGATTAAATTTAATAATAAGTGAAACAAATAAGATTTCCGGTCACGAACAAGGATTAAGCCTTTATGGTGAACAAGAAGAGAAATTTGTTTTAAAAACTCCAGACGCACCAGAAGCTGAAGAAACTACAGATGATTTAGATTTTTCTATGGATGACGAAACTGAAGAAGGTGGTGGTGAAGATTTAGACTTTTCGATGGATGACGAAACTGAAGAAGATGGTGAGGATATTGATTTTGAAGTTAGTGGTGAAGAAGAAGTAGAGGGAGGACCATTACCTATTAAAGCGATACAAAAATTAACCGGTAAATTAGGTCAAAAATTAAGAGAAGTGGAAGAAGAAATAGATTCAGACACTATTAAGTACGTATTAAATTCTATAATATCAGCTGTTGACATTACTAAATTATCGGCAGAAGACATCGAAGACATACAAGATAAATTAGAAACTGAAGATGAAATGGATTATACTGAAGAAGGGGAGTTTGATGTTGAGATTGACGGAGATGAAGAAATGGGTGGTGAGGATGATTTTGATTTTGCAAGTGACGAAGAGGAAATAGATTTGGAGGAGATGACTGAGTTTGGAAATGAGGAAGGGGTTATTGAACCGGCTACACAAGAAGAGTTAGAAGAATTTTGGCCAGCATTTAAAGTAGCAGCGGGTGCGGCAGCTGGAGCGTGGGCAGGTAAGAAAGTATTTGGTGAAGATGAAGATTTCGAAGATAACTTTGAAGCTCCGGGTGAAGATGAAGATGATGAATTTAAAACTAAATTTATGGACATTTTTTCAGAAAGTAACGATAATAAAGTAAATAAAACTATTAAAAAATACTTCAAACAAACTAAAGAAGAAAAAAATAAAAAGAAAGTAGTTGTTGAGAGTCACCTTAAAAATAAAACACAACGTATTAAGAACAATAAATTAGCTGGCAAGTATTTCGTATCATATGAACAGGAGGTTGGAACTAATAAATTAATGGAAAACTACAATGTAAAATTTTTAGGAAGAACCAATAAAGGAGACTTACTATTTAAAAAGGGGAATGTGAAGGTTGGTGTAACTCCACAAGGAAGAATAATTTCATAATGGACCTCATTTTCATTAATGAGTTAGGGCCAGATTTTAGAGGAAATCACATATATGAATTTATTTTCTCAGATGCAAAAATAGATTTATGGGGTGAAAATTGGGAAGTGTCCCCGGCAGCTGGAAGACCATCACCTCCAGAGTTAAAATATGTCAAGAGAGTTGGAAACCTTTCAAAAGAAGGTATAGAACTAGAGTTGGGTAAAAATTCAGACTCCTTTTCAATGGAGGACATTATAGACGGAATTTTATCTTTGGGATGGGAAAAGGTATACGAAGATAACGTAGAGTCATTAGAAGATAGACTTGTTTTCCATTTTGGAGAATCTATTAGGTCGGTGGAGGATAAATTATACAGTAAAGATTTAGTATTAACATATAATAAAGATTACGAAAATGTCGAATAAACATCTTAAAAATATACAGACTTTAAAGGAAGCTGGGTTTACTTTAAAAACCCTATTAAGTCTTAGTAAATCACAGATAAGGTCACTTTCTAAAAAGTTACATGAAACTGAAATGTCTGACCTTACTAGAGAAAAAGCGAACGCTTTAGAGGACAAAGAAACTGCTAATGCTGACTTAGCAAAAATAAATGCAGACATAGAAACCGCTAGTGAACAAGAGAGACAAACTAACGAAACTGAGGAAGTAGAAGATGTTGACAATATGGGTAATCCGGAATGGGAACAAACAGATAATGGAAATGTAAAACAAGGGCTATTAGATGGTGAAGAGTTAGAAATGGATGAGATGACAATGTATGATGGGGCACCAGAAACACAAACCTCATTCCGTAATCCAGATGCTTCGGGTTTCCAATCTCAAGGACCAATGGATTCCTACGGTCAGTTTGATGGAGAAGGTGATGTTGGACTAGATGAAATCTCAACACCTAACGACTCAAGTAAATATGACCTATTTAAAAAGTATGAACAAAATTTATACGGTCTAGAAGATGATATGAAGGAAGATACTGAACAGATAGATGTTGGGGATGCAAGTAAAGGTGAATATACACAGACACCAGCACAACAACAAGCCCCAGATGGAATGGGGGATGGTGGTGACCCAGGAAGTAGAGGAATGGGAAACGAGTCCGTCCAAACCCTAACTAAAAAAACAATTATGGAGGTAGCAGCTTCTAAAGCACAAAAAAGAATGTTTTGTTTTGCTTTAGATTGTAAAAAGAGTAAATATGAGGATTGTGGAACCGGAACTGATGTAAAAAATGTTGCTAAATCTAACACATTAAAGGAATTAAAAGAAATATGTAACACCTCAGATGAAGGATTACCAGAAAAAGTTAAAAATGAACAAAGAGAATTAGATAATCTTATTATGAATATTGTTGAACGTTATGAAAAACATACATTCTCCAAAGAAGAATTAATAGACACAGTAAAAGAAGCTTTTCAGAGTTCAGAATCCCCAACAATAGCACCAAGTCGTCCAACTACAACACCTATTACAAGACCAAAAAAACCAGGTATAAAAACACCATACAAACCAAAACATAAACCAAAGCCAAAAGCACAAGATACTGAAAAGTCCGACCTACCTTCTTGGTTGGAGTTTGACAACATTTTCACACCTGAGGTAGATAAGATAGAAAACAAACAAGTGTATGAAAAATAAAGAAATATTAATTAGTAAAAACCAACTATTAGAAATTAAGAATAGATTATCTGAGGCACCACCTATAGATTACGGTGATTCACCAGAAAGAATGGACCCCTCTTTACAAAATAAACTAGAAACTGGAGAATTTCCAGGAGCTGGAAGTGAAGCTTACCCTCAAGTACCAACAGACGGAATACCTAATACTTTTGAAGAGTTAGTATCGTCTAAAAGGTTTAAAGATGTTATTAATACCGTAAAGCGTTACACTGGAATTCAAAATGTAACACCTGGAAGTTTTGGACAACTACAACAGATGTTAATGCAATCAGTACAAAGAATAATGCAGATAGAATCACAAAATAAACAACAATTAGAAGAGTTAGCGGTAAGAATTGTGAAAGAATACTTTGCACTACCGGAAGACGCTTTACAGTTTGACGCAAAGATTGTTGGGATGGGTGAGATTGATATGAGTGGTATGAAGGGAGGTGGTGAAGAAGAAGAAGAAGAAGAGGACCAACAAAATGCCGAAGAAGAAGCTATGGAGGAATTTGAAGATTTTGACATAGAAAAACAAAAAAGAAGATTTTTAAATCAATTAATACAGGGGGCATCTAAAAAAGGCCACTATATGTTTCATTTGGTGGACGAAGATTTAAATTCTATAGATAGTGATTTAATTAACTTATATGGTATAATGATGTCGGTTAACGATTTGGTTTACTGGATTATGCCAGATGAAACTACTATGATGATGGCTGGAAGTGGTGACTCTATCGCTGGTAAAGAAGAGGTGGACCCAGAAACAGACCCACCAACAATTAAAGCACAAGGGATAACTTTCCCAGTTTTGGTACATGAATTAATAAAAGGAGTCATGGAGGTACTAGCCACCCAAGGTTTACCTGACGACCCTAGACAAGCACAAATGGTAATGGATTCTGAGGACACTTTAGTGGCAGAGGTATGGGACTTAAGGTTAGGCCCAGTAATTTGGGAAAAATTTAGAGAAGCTTATCCTTTTGATTTATTAGGAGAAGATAAATTAGAGGTACAAAATTACCTATTTAGTGAATTTGCTAGAATGGACGCAAAAGACCTATTTAGGTTATCTAAAGATATTCTAGCTGGTAATGAAGAAGGTAAAGAAGGACTTAGAAATATTGTTAAAGGTATTATTAAGGAATTAAGTAAAGAAGAATATGAAGATACTGAAACGGGTACTGATTATGAAGGTGAGGTATCAACTGCTGGACCCGTAGAAGACATACCCGGATTTGAAGGTACCTTAGACCAGTTGGATGACCTAACAACCATACGAAATAAACCGTCTGGAGAATTAGACATGGACGACATATTAGATAAAATTTTCTCACAAGGAATGGATTCTCTAACTAGAGAAGAGAAAGACTTCTTACAAACACAATCAAGATAAATAAATTTAACTATTAGTTTTCTTATATTTATATAATATGAATAAAGAAGAACTTATAAAAGAATATGTTAAGTGTCATAAAGATACAGAATATGCTCTTGCTACTTATCTGGAGACGTATGACAACACTCAGAATAAACATGTACCTTTTCAGTTATTTAGAGAACAAGCTACAATGGTTAGGGATTTTGAAAAATACACTGAAAATATAGTATTAAAGTATAGACAAGCTGGTGTATCTACGGCTACATCAGCTTGGGTTTCTAAAAAATTACAATTTGCTTCTTCTGACAAACCAGAATCGGTCCTAATATTAGCAAATAAGTTAGATACCGCAACTGAGATGGCTAATAAAATTAAAGGTTTCTTGAGGCAGTGGCCTGACTGGATTAATGTAGGTTTTGACAAGGATAAAAACTCCCAAAGACACTATAGATTAACAAATGGGTCCGAAGTTAAGGCTGTAGCAACATCAGTTGACGCTCTTAGAGGTTATACACCGACTATTTTAATATTTGATGAAGCGGCATATATTGAAGCTGGTTCAGATTTATGGGCAGCATGTATGGCGTCACTATCTACCGGTGGGCAAGTTATTGTAATCTCAACCCCAAATGGATTTGACAGGATTTATTACGAAATATACGACCAAAGTGTTAGGGGATTAAACGAATTTAAAATAAGCCGATTAAAATGGTTTAATGACCCAAGATTCACTAAAGAATTAAAATGGGTAAAAATAGAGAAAGACATTACTCACTTCTTCTTAAATAGAGACGAGTACGAAAATATTGAAATATTAGAAAACATACCTTTTGAAGAGTACGATAAAATGGAGAGATTGGGATTCACACCCTATTCGGACTGGTATGAAAAAATGTGTAAAAAACTTAAATTTGATAGACGTAAAATTTCTCAAGAGTTAGGTTGTGCCTTCCTAGGTTCAGGAGACAACGTAATACCAAGTGACACCATAGAAACGATACAAAAGGATGTGTTAGAACCAATAGAGAAATGGGTGGGTAATGAACTATGGGTATGGAAAGAACCAGTAGAAGGACATAAGTACATTATGGGAATTGATGTGTCACGTGGTGATAGTGAAGATTCTACCGGGTTTACCATAATTGATTTTGACGAGAGAGAACAAGTACTGGAGTATCTTGGGAAAGTCCCTCCAGATATTGCTGCAGAATTAGCGATTAAATGGGCTGAAAAATATAATTGCTTTATTGTGGTAGACATTACTGGAGGTATGGGAGTGTCAACATCTAGAAAACTATTAGAACTGGGCCATAAGGATTTTTATTATGACGGACTTAAAAGTGAGGAAACTTGGAAACATAACCCAAAATCGGTAGAGAAAACACCAGGAATTAATTTTAACAATAAAAGAGCTCAAATAATACAGGCTTTGGAAGAACAATTACGTACTGGATTTAGGGTGCGTTCTAATAGATTAATTAATGAATTAAAAACATTTGTTTATATAAATGGAAGACCAGACCACATGCAAGGACATCACGATGATTTAATAATGGCAATTGCAATGGCATTATATGTAGCACAAAATTCTTTTTCAAATCTAACAAAAAATGTAAATCAAGCTAAAGCAATGTTAGATAGTTGGATAGTAAGAGACGGTGGAGAGAGACAAAATAACGAAATACAGCATTCAGACCCGACACATTTAAGAAAACAACAACAATTAGGACAATCAAACGATAGCAAGGACTATTTATGGTTGTTCAGCGGTTTAAAATAATATAAAAAACTTATATGGCATTACCAGGATATCCAGGAAAAAAAAGATGGGGTTCACACCCACCAGGAAAACGAAACAAGTCAGGAAAACTACTTAGACGTGCTCTGTACCAAACTGTTTATGCCTGGACTCCATTTGAACCGGATTTACACCTTAAATCGAATAATAGAATAAAAGCACTTACACCTGATAAAGAGTGTTGTATATTATTAACCAACAATTGTGATGGTATTTATCCAGCATCAGCTATACCTATCACTGTTGATGAGTGTGTGACTTATGTGGATGGTGGAACAATAATAGATAAAGACGCATGTCTTGTTACTCCTTTTGGTGGGGCATATGTAGAGTGTGATTATGTTGCCTAAAAGTTTACAAAATAATATTATTTATTAGATTTATATCAGTATGGCAGAAAATTTAACAATATATCAAAGACTAGGTACTTTATTTGGTGGTGATAGTGGTGACTCTAACAAAGTAGACGCACCAACATATAATTTTAATTCTAAAGAATTATTAAGAACAACTAGTAAACAAGATTTTGACACAGAAAAACTACAAGCACAACAAAATCAATACTTAACAAACCAGTGGAAGAAAGTAGAATCACAACTATACTCTCAAGCGGTTTATTACGAACCTACAAGATTAGCAGCGTACTACGATTATGAATCTATGGAATTTACTCCGGAGATTTCAGCTGCTTTAGACATTTATTCTGAAGAAGGAACCACCTTATCTGAAAAAGGGCATATGTTGACAATCTATTCAGAATCTAAAAGAATAAAAAGTATTTTAGGTGATTTGTTTAACAACATTATGGACATACAAACTAACTTACCTATGTGGGTTAGAAATACGTGTAAGTACGGGGACAATTTTGTCTACCTAAAGATAGACCCAAAGAAAGGTATTGTAGGAGTAAACCAATTACCTAATATTGAGGTGGACCGTGTAGAAAAGGGGATGGACTTAAATAGGCCAGTATCAGATGATGATGATTCAGCGGTTAAATTTACTTGGAGAAATAAAGACATGGAGTTTAACACCTGGGAAATAGCACATTTTAGACTTCTTTCAGACGATAGAAGATTACCATACGGTACGTCCCAATTAGAGAAATGTAGACGTATATGGAAACAACTACTACTATCGGAGGACGCTATGTTAATTTACAGAACTTCTAGGGCTCCAGAAAGAAGAGTATTTAAGGTATATGTGGGTAATATGGACGACAAAGATGTAGAATCTTACGTTCAAAGAATTGCTAACAATTTTAAGAGAGACCAAGTAGTGGACAATAAGACTGGTAATGTAGATTTGAGGTATAATCAAATGGCTGTAGACCAAGACTTTTTTATCCCAGTTAGAGACCCTAATGCACCTAATCCTATAGACACATTACCTGGAGCACAGAACCTTAGTGAAATAGCAGATATAGAATACATCCAGAAAAAACTATTTGCAGCGTTAAGAGTACCAAAAGCATTTTTAGGGTTCGAAGACGTGGTAGGTGAGGGTAAAAACTTAGCTTTACAAGATATTAGATTTGCAAGAACTATAAACAGAATTCAAAAATCTATGATTCAAGAATTAAATAAAATTGCTATTATTCACTTATATGTTCTTGGTTTTGAAGACGAACTAGGTAATTTTACTTTAGGTCTAACAAATCCATCCACACAATCTGAGTTATTAAAGATTGAACAATGGAAAGAAAAGATAACATTGTATAGGGATGCAACAACTGACCCAGGAAGTGGTATATTACCAGTATCTTCTACATGGGCTAAGAAAAATATCTTAGGTTTCTCAGATGAAGAAATAAAGTTAGATTTACAACAACAACGTATGGAAAAAGCTATTGGGGAGGAATTGAACAATACAGCTACCGTAATTAAGAAAACTGGAATATTTGCAAATATCGATAGGTTATACGGTGAGGAGGAAGCCTTAGGTGGTGAGGAAACCCCGGAAGACCAAGCTGACTTGTCAGGTGGGGAAGTTTCTTTACCACCGAGTGATATGGGTGGAGATGTTGGAGACGATATGGGAGCTACAGGTGATGCTGCTGGTCTAGAACTGTCATCAATAGGTGAATCTTCGTTACCTTTAATTTTAGAAAAATTAAACAACAACAATAGCGTAGATTTAGGTAGAGGAAATAACAAACTTACAGAGGTCACAGAAAAATTAGATAGTTTATTAAAAGACTAGATATTTATTGTTTAAACAACAATATGTTCGGAAAATATAAACACTCAATCACAAACACTTTAGTAGAGAACTACGCTAATAAGGAAAACTTTAAAAAGTCCTTTAAAGGTGTTATGTCCCCACTAAAAGAAAATAAGACGGCTAGAGAATTTTTTGTTCTATATGGTGAAATAGAAAATAAAAGATTTGACGATAAAAAACTAGCAGAATCTTACCTTGATGAAGTAATCAGTGTACTAAAAACTAAAAAGAAGAATCTAATAATTCCCACTATAAGTGAAGGGTTAGGTGCTAAATCTGAAAGTTATAATAAAATTTATTCACAATTAGATAGTTTAGTTTTTAACGATGCGGTTAGGTCTATAGAAAAAAACTTAAGGAATAAGCGTAGTTTAATAGAGCATCTAACAAGAAAGGAGAGTACAAAACAAACTAATAAAGCAGTGCCAATGTCCTTATTAAGTCATCTTTTAACTAGAAAATTTAACGAAAAATACTCTTCTTTAAGTGAAGAAGATAAAAGTAAGTTAAGAAAACTATCATCTTTGGATAAGAATGAACTGGAGGATAAAGTAATTAAATTAAAAGAAAGTACTTTGTCTAAGTTAAATAGTTTAAAGGAAAGTTCAGAAGATAAGGATATGAAGAATAAAATACAAGAAGTGTGTGAGAGTTTAGATAACTCTGGAGTTAATATAACATCTATTCTAAAAATGGAGAAGTTAAATAAATCTTTAATTAAATAATATTATGAATTTTTTCAAAAACATGTTAAGTAGTGGTAGTAAAATCTCTAGTAAACGAACTGTAACTTTCATATGTCTTTTATTTATGTTACTTGGTTATACCGCAAATTTATTTTGGGATTTTACAATCGACACTAAATTATTTGAATCTTTACAATGGATTGTAATGGCAGGACTTGGTTTTACGGCGGCAGAGAACTTTTCACCTAAGGTGGAGGAAACTGTGGAGACAGAAGACCCAAGCCCATCACATACTACAGTAACCCACGAATACGACTACGACGAAGACGAGGAAATATAATTTAACTACTACTTATTTTTTTGACTTATAAGATAATCTTTCTTATATTTTTTATATGAAATTTGGCAAGAAAATAAAATTAGATTTAGATAATCAATATAAGACACAATACGGAACAGTAGATAATAAGACATTTAAAACTACATATATTGTTTTATCTTGTTGGGCAGAACCAACTAAGGATGAGGAGTCCTGGGATAGAGTTATTAAGGACCTTAGACACAAAGTTAGGTCGGAAGTACACCAACAAGTAGATAGAGACATATTTAAAGAAGAAAAATCCATAATCGATTTAGATATTAGAGCTAGTGGAATAAGACTTGACAAAAGAAGTTTTCTTAATTGTGAACTAACTTTATTTGTAAAACCAGGGGTCACGTTTAAATCACAAAATCTTAAAATATCAGTAGAAGGCATCTTTAATGGACTTATAAAAAATGTCTTCACACCCTACCAACACTTTAAGTTTTACCCAAACAAATCTTAATATAGAATTTATATAAACTTTTAATATTTATAATAAAAGAATATTATGAAGTTATTAAAAGCTAAGGAACTCGGCACAGGTATATTAGTAGAATACGACGCGGGTCACATATCCCACAAAACCAACCAACACATCATTAAAGAAATTGCAGATAAGGATAATAGTAATATTATGATGTATGCTGTTTTACAAAAAGCAGATGTAGAGAATAGAAATGGTAGGGTATATCCTAGAGCTATTTTAGAAAGAGAAGTA
>TARA_R110001599_G_scaffold75668_2_pt1 | contig 20193 bp, 24 predicted proteins | sample TARA_R110001599 | Tara Oceans TARA_R110001599 (sample SAMEA4398360) | marine metagenome | biome: Polar Biome; feature: [MES] marine water layer (ENVO:01000295) within the mesopelagic zone...; material: water (ENVO:00002006), including particulate matter (ENVO:01000060) such as......
AACCGTAACTGATGTTTTGCGTGAAAACAACCGTTTATCAAAAGATGCGGTTTATCAAACATCACTGGCAACAACGGATGTTCCATACATTAGGATTCAATCATTGATGAATACTGTAAATTTTCAATATCAGATTAATGAAGTAAATAAATTTGCACGTGATTTTATACAAAAAATGGAATCACCAAATTTTTCACCTGATGATGTAATTCAGTTATGTGATAAAACCAAATCAATGTTGTTGGATGTTGGTGTGAAATCAGGTGAAACAAATGATCAGATAATTCAAAATGTAATATCACGGCACAATGATGCAAAAAATGGTGTTGAATTTGGTTTGCAGTTGGGTTGGGATGGCACATACAATAAAATTATATTAGAAAACATTGATGTTATGGTTGTTGGTGGTCGGCCTGCAATGGGCAAAACTGCATGGTTGGTATCCTGTGCAAAACAAATGGCATTTGAATTGAATAAAAAAGTATGTGTATTTTCATTGGAAATGAGCAATGCACAAATTATGAGGCGGATGTTGGCAACAATAACAGGTATTGATTCAAATAAAATTAAACTGGGCCAATGTTCAACAGATGAATTAAAACACATTTATGCAGTGCAATCATCAAAGGGTTGGGATAATTTAACTTTTATTGATGGATCACAAAAGGTTGCGGATATATCACGCAAAGTTACAGAGTTAAAAAATACAACAGGATTGGATGTTTACATGGTTGATTATATGCAAAAAATAATACCTGAAAAAACTGAAAACAGATACACAGAGGTTACACGCATATCAAATGATATTAAACGTTTAACCATGAGTGTTGAAATACCGTGCATTGCAATGGCCCAATTATCACGTGATTCTGCAAAAACAGGTAAACGGCCATCATTACCTGATTTAAAGGAATCAGGTGAAATTGAACAGGATGCATCAGTTGTTGCATTTTTACACCGTGCAGAATATTACGGTGAAACACAGGATGATCAGGGCATGAGTACACAGGGCAAAGGTGAGTTTTTAATTGCAAAAAATCGTGAGGGTGAAACAGGGGTTGTGCCAATGGTTGTTGAATTATCAACATCAACATGGGGTGATGATCTGCAAATGCCTGATTTTAATAATACAAAACCTGTTGAACAATATCAGGAACAAAACCCATTTTAAATGAAACAAAAAAACAAAAAATGCAAAGTTTGCAAAGATGATTTTTATCCTGAAAATGAAAAACAAATTGTGTGCGGATGGCAATGTGCATTAAAACATGCCAGTGTTAAAAGCCAAAAGGAAAAAAAGATAAAACAGATACAGGATAAAAAAGAAACAAAGGCAAAGCGGTTGGAATTAACAACACCAACAGAATGGAAAAATAAATTGCAAAAGTATTTCAATAAATTTATCAGGATCCGTGATGTAAAAAAGGGATGTATTTCATGCGGTACATCACTGGAAAACAGTAAATATGATGCAGGGCATTTTTGGGAAAAATCACGATACCCATTTTTGCGGTTTCATGAAAACAATTGTTTTGGGCAATGTGTGCGGTGCAATAAACACAGGGGATCAAATGCACATGAATACCGTTTGCGGATCACGGAACGCATTACACCTGATCAGTTAAAGTATTTGGATGATCACAGAGGTGATAAACTTGAATTAACGGTTGATCAAATTGAACAAAAAATTGAATTTTATAAACAGAAAATAAAACAATTACAGGATAAATAAATTAAATTTACAGTTGATACAAATTAATTTTGTATATTTACACTGTTGCAACAGGGCAACCATAACACGAAATCACATAAAACACTGATTATGAGCAATTTAACTGAAAACACTTGGATTTACGTTGATTACAATTACACCACAGAAATGTATGAGGTAAAAAAACAAGTGAGAGGAATTACTAATGATGAGGTTTTGAAATCATACAAATCAGAGGTGTGGGCATACAATTACAAAGCACAAATTAATTACTAATTAATAAAAATAAAACATAACAAAAATGGAACAGAAAAAAACCGCACGTAAAACAGGTGCCAAAACAGAAAAACAACAACCGTTGTTTGCAAAATTATCTGCATTAAACGTTAATGCAAACACAGAAAAACGCAACAATTTCACATATTTATCATGGGCATGGGCATGGAGTGAATTTAAAAAACATTGCCCTGATGCCAATTATGAGATCATCAAAGATCCTGAAACAAATAAACCGTACATGGTTGATCAGTTTGGTATTTTAGTGCAAACACGTGTTACAACAGGCGGTGAATCACATGATATGTGGTTGCCAGTAATGGATAATTCAAACAATGCACAAAAAAGTGATGAATACCAAATTACATTCAGATCAGGTAAAACAATAACTGTTGCACCTGCATCCATGATGGATATTAACAAAGCATTAATGCGTTGTTTGGTTAAAAATTTGGCAATGTTTGGATTAGGCATTTATATTTATGCAGGTGAGGATTTGCCTGATGGATATGTTGCACCTGCACCTGCACCTGCACCTGAAAAACCAAAACCAAAGGTTGAAACAAAGAAAAAAATACATCAACAACGTTTTGATGATGCATTACAGGCCATCAAAAATGGTGTGTACCATGAGGATAATTTGCGTAAAACATTTGATTTAACGGTGCCACAGGAAAACGCATTAACTGATTTTTTACAATCACAAATTGATCATGCAACAGAAATTAACAAATCTTTAAAACAATAAATCATGAGCAGTTTATTTAAAATATCAAATGATATGCAATTAATCGTAAATGAATTGATTGCAAATGGCGGTGAATTAACTGATGAATTGCAGGATCAATTGCAAATCACGGAATCACAATTGAAACAAAAGGCATCAGGATACGCACAGGTGATCCGTGCAATGAAATATGATAATGATATTGTTGATGCAGAAATAAAACGTTTACAAGCCATTAAAAAGGTGCGTAAAAACGCAACCGAACGTTTGGAAAACGCATTATCTGATGCAATGCAAAAATTTGAAATGGATGTTATTGAAACACCAATATCAAAAATTTCATTCAGATCATCACAATCAGTTGAAATAACTGATGAAAATGCAATTGATAAACAATTTATTACCCAAATTATCACAACAAAAATTGATAAAATGGAAATCAAAAGGGCCATAAAAGGCGGTGCCACAGTTGATGGTGCGGAATTAATTACAAATAAAAATTTACAAATCAAATAAAAACAGGAAAAATGGAATTTAAATTAAATGGTACAATTGAATTAGTAAAAGAGGAAATTGAAATATCAAATTCATTCAGAAAACGTGATGTAATTGTAAACACTGGCGGTGATTATCCGCAATCAATACAGGTGCAGTTTGTTAATGATTTGGTTGATGAATCAGGGATGTTGGTGCAGGGAATGGAAGTTGAAATTGATTTTAATTTACGTGGCCGTGCATGGGAAAACCCAAAAACAGGTGATACAATGTATTTCAATACATTACAGGGATGGAAAATTGCAACAGTTGGTGGCATGCCATTACCAACACCAAAGGCACCAAAGGTTAAGCCAATGAGTGAAACGGCACAGGATTTTAATGAATCACAGGGATCATCAGATGGTGATTTACCATTTTAAAAATAATTTATGGAAACGAAAAACAAAATTAAACCGATTAAATCAGAACAATTAAAATATTTGGTTGAGGATGTACGCACAATATGCAATCATTACATCACGGAAAACAATTTATCTGTACATGCATTTGCAAAACAATGTGCAGTGCATCCAAACCAAATGTACATGTTCCTGAATAATGAACGTGGTTTGAATTTAACCACAGTGCAAAAAATTGGTGATCTGATCAACAAATAATTGCATTATACACACCATGATTACCCTGTATTAAAAAAAAATATAGGGTAAAAGTGTTTTTTTTATGTTTCAATAGTCATATATAAATTAAATTTATATATATTTGTATTGTTGCAACGAGGCAACCGCAGTATTAAAAAACATAAAACATTGATTATGAGCAATTTAACAGTAAATTCAGTAAAAAGACAATCACGCAAAGTGGGTGTTGCAGGTGGATTCATTAACCAAATGATGGGAAATAATGATACATTACCAGTTGTTGGTGAGGGTGCAACAATCCTGATGTATTCAGATCGTGAGGCACACGAAGTAATTGAGGTTTCAGATAATGGAATGCAATGTGTGATCCGCAAAATGGATGCAAAAAATATTGGTACATCATACGGTGATGAACGTTACACATACGAATCAAACACAGAAAATTACACGCAAACATTGGAATGGAGTAATAAAAAACAATGTTGGGGATCTGTTGGGTATTCTGTTGAAATCATCAAATCATTATGGAAAAAATATGATAAACAATACGGTTGGGGATCAACAGAAATTTTATTGAAAGATTGCGGAATTGAATCATTCCAACATTTATATGAGGATCCAAATGCAGATAATTATTACAATAAAATGATGATCATTGATGGTGTAACAAAAGAATACAAGAATTTTTCAAAGGTTTCAATTATTTTTGGTACCATGCAACAATACCGTGATCCATCATTTTAATCAATAAAACACTGGGCATGGTAATACATGCCCATTTTTTTTAATATAACCGCACAAATTATGGAAAACAATCATCACACAGGCCCAAACATTATTGATCTGCATGATCAGGTAATGGTATTAAAAACAAACCAAATTGGTTTGGTTATTGATTCCGAAATAATAACAGTTGTTTATGTGCAATCCAGTGGAATGCAAAAAACAAAGGTTACAGAACACACCGTTAAATTTACTGATCAATCTGTTGATACATTTTTAGCACATGAATTGGAACACAATGATGATTCCATTGGATGGGATTGTGATGAATGTTATGGTGAGGGTTTTGTTGAGGTTATGAATTGCCATGATCAATCAAATGAATGTTGTGGGGGTTGTTATAAGGAAATAGAATGTGATCAGTGCAACGGAACAGGCACGGTTGAAAAATCAATTTCTGATATTATAGAATAATGAATGATATTAATTTACAGGATCAGGCCCATCATCACAACAATCAGGTGCCAAAAACATTTGATGAAATGTGTACATACCTGTTATCAAAACCAAATTGCAGTATTCAGGGCGGATTTTTTACCATAACTGATATGCATAAATTTTGCAACAGGGCAAATGCATCTGTTAATTTAATTGAATACAGTGAACGCATGAACAATGTTATGTGTAAAACCAACAAAGGATCATTGCAGAGGGCATTTGATGCCTATTTAAACGGCCAAATTGATAATGTGGGTGTATTGCGTGTAAAACCATTTTCACCGCATTAAACGTGTTTTAAATAAAAAATATTGTAAATTTGAAATGTTATGTTTTATGTGAATGGGGTGCAGATGGTTAAAACACCATGTAAATGCATCCCATTTTCTAATTTATTATATTTGTAAAATGAACAGGCAACAAAAACGAAGTTTAACACGCAAAGCAATTAAAGAAATGAAAAAAGCAAAACCAACAAAGGTAAAAAAAATTGATGATGCATTTGATAAAAAAATTGAGGCAATCAAAAACAAAAGAAATGAAACAGTAAAAAAATTACCCATTTGGAAAAAAATATTGGGTATTGCATTTTTGCCAGTAATGTTTTTATTGTTCAGTATTGATAGGTTTATACATTTATTTTTACCGCATGCAACACATGCATCATTTAAACTGTATTTAATTGAGCCATCCAGTTTAAAATTAACGTTTATACGCATTGCAATGGTTGCAGGTATAATCATATTGTTTAACCTGATATTTTAAACGGCATGGCAATAAAACCCAAACCAAAAGTAAAAGCAAAACCCACAAAAAAAAGTGCCAAACCTGTTGTTAAAAAAGCAACAAAATCCAACACTATAAAAAAGGGTGCAATGATTGAGGCATTAATTGCATCATTGGGCATCATATCAACCGCATGCAGTGCAGTTGGTATAAACAGATCAACACATTACGAGTGGATCAAAACTGATGATCATTATGCTGAACAGGTAATTGATATTGCTGAACACGCACATGATATGGTTGAATCACAATTGCACGATCAAATAAAAGATGGCAATACAACCGCAACCATTTTTTATATGAAATGTAAAATGCGATCACGTGGATATGTTGAACGGCAGGATGTTAATTTACAAACCAACAGGCCTGATTTTTCTGATTTAACAACGGATGAAATACGTGAACACCTGAAAAATGGGAAAAAATAAAACAGATTTAATAAATTTGTATTTGTATTATGAGTTGTGCAAACGTGATTTTTGGCAATTTTGCAAATTTTATGATCCTGATTTTTTTGCGGAACGTGAATTTTTGCATGAGGTGGCGGATGCAATGCAGGATATTACAGATGATAAAATTAAATCATTATCTGTTTCATTACCGCCACGTGCAGGGAAATCATACATCACATCAATTTACTGTGCATGGGTGTTGGGTAATCATCCAACAGAATCAGTAATGCGTAACACATGCACGGCAACACTGTACACAAAATTTTCATATGATGTACGTGATATTGTGAAATCAGAAAAATTCACAACAATATTTCCTGATGTATGTTTATCATCTGATAAAGCAAATTTGCAGGGATGGAACACCAACAGTTCAAAACAGGTTGGTTATTTCGGTGCAGGTGTTGGCGGAACAATCATTGGATTTGGTGCATCAATGGTTGCCATTACGGATGATCTATACAGGGGTATTGATGATGCCATGAATGATAATATGAATGCACGTGTGATCCAGTGGAAACAGGCAACACATGATTCACGGTTTGAAACAGGATGTAAACGTATTGATATTGGTACACGTTGGGTTGTTAATGATGTAATTGGGTATCAAATGGCACAGGGTGCATATGATAAATCAATTATGGTACAGGCATTGGATGAAAATGATGAATCATTTTGCAGTGCGGTTATGAGTACAGATGAATACATTGATAAAAGAAAAAAAACCGCAAAGGAAATTTGGTTGGCAGAATACCAACAACAACCAATGGATCTGAAAGGAATGTTATTTGGTGAAATAAACATTGTGGATCCTGATGAATTGGATGAAATAAAGGATAAAATTGAGGGTTGCATTGGATATGTTGATGTTTCTGATACAGGAAATGATTACACTGCATGTGCCATTGGGGCCATTGTAGGTGATCAGGTGTACATTGTTGATTATGTATTTGACCGATCAAACACGGATGTTACAATACCAATGGTTGCATCCCTGTTGGATAAATGGAATGCCAATTATTGCCGTGTTGAATCAAACAGTATGGGTGCAATGTTTGCACGTGAATTACAACGCAATACCAACACACGAATATTACAGGTGGCAAATACACAGAATAAAATAACACGAATCATTATGCATTCCGCATTTGTGTTAAATAGATTTAATTTTGTGCGTTATGATGTGCCACAATCAATCAGGTTTATTGATAATATTTTATCATTTAGTAAAGAGGGTAAAAATAAAAATGATGATGCACCTGATTGTATTGCAGGTTTATCAATGTTTATACAATCAATGTTCAAACATTTACGTTAAAGGGCCTGAATTGTTATATTTGTAACAGTAAGGTTTTAAAAAACCATCAGTTTATTAATAGTGATCATGATGTTTTTTATGCAGGTTGGAAAATACCTGCATTTTTTTTTGATTATATTTATGCAATGATAAAACAAAATTGGCATCCAGTACATTGGTTGATGATTGCATTTGCAATATGCATGATCCTGTTGTTGATTCAATTTAATTACATTATTGATCAATGTAAACCAGTTGATAAAAACAACGTGAATGATACGTTGCACATTGAACAATCACATGAATTTGGTTTAAATAAATGATTTACGTGTTACAACGTGTTAATATTCAACAGGAAATTAACATATAAACATTGAATAATAACAAGTGTTTAACATGTGTTGAACACAATTTAACATGATTCAACAAAGGAAATGAAAGGAAAGTAAATGAAAGGAAAACAAATAAATAAAGTTATTCAGGCATTTAAACGTTTTCATTTGTACATGATGTACATTGAACAGGAACGCATAAAATCAATGATACATTCAGGTTGGGGTAAATTTTAATAACCGTATTTAAATGCCCAACAACGCACGTTTTTCATCATCAGATAATTCAACACCTGATTGAATTATTTTTAACACTGCATTTGCACGTTTATCCATTGCATCAGATTGCAAAACCTGATCCTTTTGAAGTACGGCAACATGTGAAAAATCTGCACACAATTTCAATCCCTGATCTGTTAGGCCCAATTGATGTGAAAGTGTTGCATACAATTGATCTGTTTCAGGTATAATTGTATCCTGATAGGTCATACGCATACCTTCAAAAACATTGGTAAACGTTGCACCTTTTGATGATGCAAACAGGTATTGTGATAAACCATACGCATCAATGATTGCCATTTTATCTGCATCCAGTTCCTCAAATAACATCAGTTGTTTTGTTGGATAACTCATGGGTGTCCAATCAACATTTGATTCTGTAATTACAATCTGATCTGAATTACGTTTTATCCAATCCTGTTGTATTTGTCGTTTTTCTTTGGGATCCATTGGTAATGATCCGCCCAAATCTGATTGATTTGATGATAAAATACCAATTGCAGATAAATTTTCTAACAACACATTACGTTTTTTGTACTGTGCAATGATGTTTGATAATGGATACCGCAGGGTTTCAATCCTGTTGCGTGGATTCACCAAATGAATACCATCAGGTGTATTGATGTAAACCATATCATCAATTTCAATTGTTTCATATTTTTTACCATCATAATAAAACTGATAATTTTCGATCATTCCGCCTGTTTCCATTTGATCTAAATAACGGCCTGAAAGTTTTAATTTAACTTTTGATGATGGCAATGGCACAATTAAATTACGTATATCAAATGAACGTTTTGGGCAATATGCAAATGCATTTGCAAACAATCCATCATTAACTGAAAGTGAATAAATAACATCAGCCCATGATTGTGTTGGGTTTGGTTTGGCAATTAAATCCTGTACCCATTGATGATCAGTAACAATTTCACCATCTGAATTTTTTAAAACTGGCAATCCTGATGCCATCATTGATGCACGTTTATCAATTACAGTTCTTAATTCAGGCACCTGCAAATACAGTTCAAATGGTTTGTTGGTATCTACCCAAACCGCATCCTTTGTTCCGTAATAACTTTGTTGGTTATTGTTCAGGTATTGCATAAATTTATCACTGTTTTGGTTAGACCATCCAAATATTGAAGTCCAAAAATCGTTTGCCATGATGTTTTTTTTTAATATATTTGAACAAATTTAACTAATTTTGTTATATAAATTTGCATAATTATGGAAAAACCATTTTCAACGTACAACATCAAACAGGCAACATCACAGATAAAAGATATTGATTTATCTGCACGTGAGGTGGCAATTTATTTATCTGTATTTGATACAATTGATTCAGATAATGATTTAATACGCAAAGGTGCATTTAAAAAATCCCTGAATGATAGGGGTGTAAATTCAGGATCCAACAGGCAAATTGCATTTTTAAGGCATCACGATTGGGAACATCAAATTGGTACGTTTACATCATTACAAGAGGATGAAACAGGATTGTTTGCAGTTGGTAAATTGGGTACATCATCAAAAGGTGATGATGCATTGCGTGATTATCAGGATGGAATTATTACGGAACACAGTATTGGATTTCAATACATTGCAGATAAAACAAATTTTGTTGAGGTTGAAAAAAAGGATGCGGATGATCCTGATCCATCAACAGGATATTTTGAAATAAAGGAATTAAAATTGTGGGAAGGATCCGCAGTTACATTTGGTGCAAACCAATATGCAAACACAATTGATGTGTTTAAAACAGTACAGGAAAAACAAACAATACAAAAATCATTAACTGATCAAATGAACATCATTGTGAAAGCAATTACCAGTGGTAAAGGTACGGATGAACGTTTATATGATTTGGAAATGAAATTAAAATATTTAAATGCACGTTTAATTGATGTTGCAAACACCGATCCGTTCAACAAAGAACAATTGGCCGTTAAACAAAAAGTTGAACAAACATTTAATTGGAGTGGATTTGATGATTATTTTCAAGTGAAAACAAATTAAAAAATCTTAATTAAATAAATTATTAATACTAAAAACTAAAAAAAATGGCAAATACACCATTAACACCTGAACAGGTGATTGAAAAATTTGAGGCAAAAATTGCTGAAAAAACAAACGGTTTTGCATCATCAAATGATGTTGCAACACTAAAAACTGAATTATCAAATGAATTGGATGCATTGAAATCTGCAAACAAATCTGATGAATTACAGAAAAAATTTGCAGATCTTGAAAGTGCAATTGATGCATTAAAAGAGGGCAACAAAACAAATGCAACAACGGCAAAAAAATCCATTAAGGATATGATTGTTGAAAAATCAGATGCATTAAAAAAACTGATCAAACAAAAATCAGGTGTTGTTTCTTTATCATTAAAGGCACAAATTGATCCAATTAATTTGGGTGCATTACGTGGTGATGTTTATGGCCAATTGATCAATGAAACATTTGATATTCCATACAGATCAGAAACGAGAATTACAGATTTATTCAGAAAAACAAACGTTGAAACTGAATACATCAAATACAGAGAGCAAAAAACAGTAACAAGGGATGCAGGTGTGGTTGTAAATTGTGCAACAAATAACACTGATACAACAGTTGAATGGCAAACCAAAACAGTGCAGATTGCAAAAGTTCGTGATTATGTTGATGTTTGTATTGATATGATGGATGATTACAGTTTTGTAACATCAGAAATTGAAAATCTTGTATCATCATCAATCAGATTAAAGGCAGATAGTGCAGTTTTAAACGGTACAACAGATATTGTTTCTATTGATTCAATTGCATCAATTTTTAATCCTGCAAATGTATTGGCACCTTTTACTGGTGCATTTACAAGTGCAACGTTGGCAGAATTAACAGGTGCAATGAAAGCACAGATATACACGTTTGGGCAGGAAATGGCATATGATGCAGATACAATCATTATGAATTACAATGATTGGGTTAAATTCATGCACCAAAAAAATGCAAACGGTGATTACCTTTTACCAAACTTTGTGGCATCAGGTGATTCAGTGTTAAATGGAATGCGTGTGATCACATCACCGTTGGTTTCACCAAATTCACTGTACGTTTTGGATTCACGCAAGGGCCAAATTTTAGATCGTCAAGGTGTTACCGTTGATTTCAGTTATGAAAACAATGATAATTTTGAACATGAAATTGTTACTGTAAAAGCATTACAGAGAATCCAATTTTTTGTGCCTGCGGTACATCAGGATGCATTTATGAAAGTAACTGATATTGCAACGGCATTAACTGCAATCACAAAATAAACATTTGTTTAACAGATTAAAACAATCATTATGAAATTAAAAATATTAAAAGATTGGGGAACGTTAAAAAAGGATCAAATTATTGATACAAGCGGTAACACATCACAATATTTGTTATCAAATGGTATTGCCAGTATGGCACCAAATGATGATTGCATTGGTGATTGTGATGATCATAAGGAAAACGAATGTGAGGGGTGCAAATCTAAAAAGAAAAAACGCAGTTTAGGGCATACAGGCACGGTGAAAATTATTGAAACAATTGATCCAAAACCTGAAAAACCTGCAACAGTTGTTAAAAAAAAGGTGGCACCATCAAAAGTGAAAGTTAAAAAATCAATTAAAAAAACTGCATCACCTAAAAAATGATGCAGTTATAAAACCATAAAATTACAATGGCAAACGTTTTAAATATCACATACGCAGATTTTGGCAAAGGTAAATGGGAATTGGCAACAGGCATTTATGAACAACAAAAAATCAACGGTTACATTGATCTGTACACAAACAGATTATTGGCAGAATTGTTGGGTGTTGATTTGTATAATTTGTTTGTGGCGGATTTAGATCCCATAACTTTTGTACCACAGGATCCAGTGTATTTGGCAATTTACAATGCATTTATGCATGAGGGTGGCAATTGTAATATTATTATCAGTGATGGTATGGTTGATATGATCAAAGGATTCATTTATTTTGAATACTTAAAAGATCAAATCAATCAGGTTTGGGTATCAGGAAATGTTGCACCAGTTGGTGAAAATAGCAAAAATATTTCAACACTATCACAACAGATTTACACACGGTATAATCAGGGAGTGTTTACGTATCATGCAATTCAACAATTTATTTGCAACAATTCAAGTGATTACCCAAAATATAATGGGCATAGTAAAGTAACAACGTATTGGATATGATAGATGCAACCATTGAAATACAGGAAATCATTGATCAAATCAATTGCAAAATTGATGGTGAATACAATGCAATGAATGGCAAAACATATTTTTGCCATACAAAATGGGCCAGAGTTGGTAAAACAATTACTGATTCAAATGGTGTTGTGTTTTTAATTAATGATGTACAGGTTGATGAATGGATAATTGCAACACAGTTGGTTGTAACTGATCCTGTGATTAATTTGGATGGTGTTTGCACGTTGCAAAAACCGTTTTTTATTACAGGTACAAAGTTGGCAACAAACCGTGAATGGACAATTGCAACAAATAATTTAGAGGAAAAATTGCCGTTGATTTGGTTATTGGAAATAATCAGTGAAACAGGATACGGCAGGGAATCCGCCATTGCACGTGATATTGTTACAAATCTGTTTTTTTTAGATGAAACGGATCCATCACAATATTACACCGCAGATCACCGTAAACAAGTGGTTACACCAATGGGTAATTTGATGCATGAGTTTATTAAAACGGTTGAACGTTTAAGGATGTACAAAACTGTTGATGAATTTACATACAAAACATTTTCACGTTTTGGTGTAGAAACGGATCAGGGTGCAGTTGAAAACATATTGGATGCCAATTTATCAGGTGTTTCATTGAATATTACGTTAAGTAAATACCGTGCAAATTGTAAGTGTTAAGAGAATTTAAATAAAATAATAATTAATTAAAAAAATAAACATATGAAATCATGTGATTGTAATGCAGGTTTAAGTAACACAGGAGTACCAAACTGTGTACCTGTTCAGGGAATAACAAGTTCCCTAATTTTAGTGCCATTAACGGCAAATGATGGTACAAAAAACGGTATTGATTTAAGTGCATCAATACCAACATGGAGTGATTACGTTAATGAGGCGGATGCATCAAAACGTTGGTTTCCATTACCGAAATTTGAAAATGTAGAATTACCAAAAGCGGATTCTTTATTTGAGGAGGCAAACAGTGGCCGTAAAGCATATTTGCGACAAGGTGTGAGATCCTTTGCAGGTGAGTTATGGCAGGATGATTCAACACCAACATTTTTGGGTAAATTAATGGCATCACGTTGTGTGCAGTTTGGAATTTACATTGTTGATGTTGAGGGTGATTTAATCGGATCAGAAGTGAACGGATTTTTATACCCAATACCAGTTGATAATGATAGTTGGGATCCAAAATTTATGTTTGCAACAGATGCAACAGTTCAAAAAATCATGCTAGGATTTGATTTTTACAGGTTGTTTGATGAATCAACAATGAAAATGATCACGGCAGAGGAAGCAAGTTTGGATTTTAACAGTTTAGAGGGTTTACTTGATGTTGAATTAACTGTTGCAAGTGCAACAACAACGGCAATTACCGTTTCTGCAAATTTAGATTACGGAACGGCATACAATCCAATTCTGTACAAAGGTGCAACGGCATCATCTGATTGGTTGTTGGAAAATGTTGATGCAGGCACAACAGTTACAATTGATGCAGTTACAGAGGGGCCTGATGGCACGTACATTGTTGATTATACCAGTGCAGGATTGGCATCAGGTGTAAACCTTAAATTATCAGTTGCAAAAACTGGTTTTGAGGGATTTGTTAATACAATAACTGCATAAATCATGGGAAAAACAGAATATATCACGGTTGGAAAAACCACATTCAGGGTTGATGTTTTAAAAGATTTAACACAAAAAGATGCAATAAAACAATTTCATTATTTGAATAGTGAAACAGTAAAACAGGCATACAAATTGTGCAATCCTAAAAAAGTAAACAGGAAATCAGTGAAAAAATCTGTTTAACTTATGGTTTTAAATATTAAAAAGGGGATGTATTTGTTTACATCCCTTTTTTTTATTATATAAAAACACTTAAAATTTCGTAAATTTGAAATATGATTGGAAATACATTGATCGAACAACAATTAAATAAGGCATTAACATTGGATGATTCGTTGGCATGGTATGATGCAAACACAACACAAATTAAAAATTTGGTGTTAAATCTTATCAGGCAGGATCAGTTGTTTGAACGTGGTGTGAATAAATTTGATGAAGTTATTGGATTGTATTCACCATTTACGGAACAGATAAATCCAATGAAACGTGCAGGAACACCGTACACATTAAAGGATACAGGTGCGTTTTATCAATCAATGTTTATTACAGTGCTAAAAGATAGCATTTTAATTAATGCAGATGCATCAGTAATGCAGGATCAATCATGGTGGAACAATAATATTTTGGGATTAGATGAACAGAATTTGGAAATATATGCGGAACAAATCAGGCAACAGTACATTAAATATGCACGTAAAATATTGGGAATCAATTGATGAAATGCCCATGTATCACTGGCAAAAATGCAGTGATGGATTTTTAAAGTATGTTAATGTTGATCTGATTGATGATGAAACAGGCAACCAAATACAATATGATAAATTGTATGATCAGTATTTGGCACGGTTTGGTTTATCAAAACAGTTTGAACGGTACATGAAGTTGTTGCAACAAAAGGCAAAATTGCAATGTTTATATGTACAAACAAATAAACGTTTTAAATTAACAGAGATTGAAATTGTTGATGCAAAAATTGAACGTTTAAATGTTAATTTTGGTGATGGTAAAAGCATTGAAACAACATGTTTACATTTATCAAAATGGTTGGGTTATAAAGTAAATTTAAAAGAAACAACAGTTGTTGAATATTATACAATAATACAGGAATATGGCAAGTGGGCAAATAAAAAGGAGTGATATTGCAGAATCAGATTTGTACAAAGAAATCAGGGATTCCGCAAAAAAAACATTAACTGAATTGGATAAAATGAATGTTGGGTTGAAAAAAACCGCAACAACAATATCCAAAACGTTAAATTCATCATTGAAAAAATCAACAGAGGGCATCAATAAAATGAGCAAGGCCGTTGCACAGGCAGATGCCACAATGAAACAATCAGTGCAGGTTGATAAAGCAAAATCACAGGCCGTAAAGGCACAGATACAGGCGGAACGTGAATTGGAACGGTTGCAACAGGATAAAATCCGTACATCCAAAATGGAATCACAAGAAAAGGAACGTTTGTTGAAACAATCACAGAGGCAAAAAAAGTTACTGGATCAGGAAACAAATGCATACAAAAAACTTGTAAAGGCAACACGTGATCAAAAAAATGAATCCAAACGTTTGGGTGCAGAATTGTTAAAATTAGAACAGGCAGGTAAAAAGAACACAAAAGAGTACAGAAAATTGCAAATGCAGTTTGATAAAGTAACAAGATCCGCACGTTCAGGTGATAAACAATTGAAAAAATTGGATAAAACTGTTGGTGATAATTTCCGAAATGTTGGAAATTACAGGGGTGCATTGGGTAAATTATCAGGTGCGTTTGCATCTTTGGGCCTCGCAATGGGCGGTGCAATGATAATACGTAATGTATTTGAAACAGTAAAGGAATTTGATCAGGCAAGTGCAAATTTGGCATCTGTTTTGGGTGTTACACGTGAGGGCATGCGAGGTTTAACGGATGATGCAATGAAATATGGATCAACAACACGTTTTACCGCAACAGAGGTTTCAAACCTGCAAACAGAATTTGCAAAATTGGGTTTTTCACAATCTGAAATATCAAACGTAACAAAAGCAACATTGGATTTGGCAAGTGCAACAGGCACAGATTTGGCAGAATCCGCAACAGTTGTTGGTGCAACAGTTCGTGCATTTGGTTTATCAACAGAACAAACCGCACGTGTAACTGATGTAATGAGTAAATCATTTTCCAGTTCATCATTGGATATGCAGAAATTCAGTACGGCAATGGGTAATGTGGCACCAGTTGCCAAAAGTGCAGGGTTAAATATTGAGGAAACAACCGCATTACTGGGTACATTAACCGATAACGGTATTGATGCATCAACCGCAGGAACAGGATTGCGTAATGTATTTTTGGAATTAACCAAATCAGGAATGACGTTTGATGAGGCAATGGGCCTGATTCAAAACAGTACAAATAAAAACGCAACCGCATTGGAATTATTCGGTAAAAGGGGTGCAACAATTGGTACAGTATTGGCATCAAACACATACAATGTTGAAACATTAACAAATGCATTGTATGATTCCGCAGGTGCAACACAGATCATGGCAGATATGCAATTGAATACGTTGGGCGGATCATTGGATTTATTAACATCCGCATGGGATGGTTACATTTTAAAAGCAAATGAGGCAGGCGGTGTTGGTGATATTTTAAAAGTTGGTATAAAATTTTTGGCAGATAATTTGGAAACAATATTGGATGTTGTTGTTGGTTTAACAAAGGCATGGATACAATACAAAATTGTTGTTGGTTTATCCGCAGGTGCAACACGTTTAATGGGATCAACAATGGCAATGGCAGGCACACAATCAGGTATGATGGCAAAAGGTTTATTTGTAGCACGTGCAGGTGTGAATGGCCTTAAAACCGCATTTGCATCACTGGGCAAAGCATTAATGGCAAATGCGTTTGGTTTGATAATATTGGCCCTGTACAAATTATATGAGGCATTCACAATTGTTAATACCGCAGGTGATCAATTAGAAAAAATAAATGAAAGATTGCAACAAACATCAACAGATACCGCAGTTAAAATGGCACAGGAATCAGATCAATTGGATGTTTTGGTTACTGCAATAAAGGGTGCAAACAAAGTAAATGGTGAACGTGATACATTAATTGCTGATTTAAATAAAAAATACGGCACAACATTAACCAACATACAGGATGAAACAAAGTTTTTAAAAGAGTTGGACAAAGTACAAAAGGATATTTTAAAAAATATTGAGGATAAAATAATGTTAGAAGAAAAACGCACGCAATTTGGAGTAATTGCAGGTGAAATTGCAAAATTAGAGGCGGAACAATTGGGATTGCAGGCACGTATTGAAAACGCATGGGGCCAAAATGCATTTACAGAATTTTTGCAGGGGTTTGGAAATTATGAGGGTACAAAAGGAGTTTTAGCAAGGCAGGCAATAGAAAATGACAAAGTTTTAAAGGCATTAAATGCACAAAAGGGAGTTATTAAAACATCACTAGTTGCAATGATGCAAGCCAATGCAGTTACATCAACAACAACAACAACCACAACAACAACACCAACACCAACAAAAACAAAACGTTCACCAATAAACGTTGATTTGCGTGATCAATTGGATTTGTACAAAGAAATTTTAAAAGTACGTGAATCAATCAGGGCAATGAATGCAGGATTGCAGGATTCTGCACGTGAACGTGAAATTGCTGAATTAGATAAATTGATTGAAAAGGAATTGGAAATTATTGATTTACGTATTGAGAGGGGCCAAACAGTTGATTTAACGGATGTTAATGCGTTAATTGGGTTATCAGGCCAAAAACAAAAGGATGATGTACAGGCGGATGCGGATGAGGAAATACGTGTTTTAACAAATAAACATAATGAACGTTTTGTGTTGTTAAACAATGCGTTAAATAAAGAGTTTAAAAAGAAAAATGAAAACAATAAATTAACCAAAAAAGAACGTGCAAAATTAGATGCAAATTTAAAAGAAATGCAGGCGGATTTGGTAACAGAGGAAATTGCAAACCGCAAAGTTTTAAATAAACAAATTGCCGTTGTTGAACAAGAAAGTGCGGATAAAATTGTTGAAATTAATACATCAGTAAATGAAAAATTAAATGAAGTTGATGAATTGCGTTTGGTGGCATATGATGCAATACAGGAACGCAGGGTAAAAAGTTTTGAAAATAGTTTACTGGAATCCAAAAAATCTGATGAAGATATTGCAAAGGAAATGAAAGATTTTAATATAAAAATATTAGAAGAACGCATTTTGCAATACAAAAAATATGGCAAAGATACATTGGATCTTGAAATTGAATTAAATAAATTAAAACGCAAAAATGTTGATGATGAAAACAAGGCAGTTTTAACATCACAAAAAGATTTATTGGCGGATCAAATCAGTATTATTCAATCATTAACTGATGCGTTTAACTTTTTTGCAGATAAAAGGATTTCCAAAATTGATGAAGAAATAAACAAGGCACAGGAACGTTATAATACATATCAGGAATTGGCAAAAAATGGTAACATTCAGGCCCAACAATCATTGGCAACAGAGGCAAAATTGATTGCTGAAAGTAACAGGAAAAAAGAACAAATGGAAAAACGCAAACAACGTATTGCATTGGCATCTGATGCATTGCAGGCATATTTGCGAAACAGTGAGGATCCCGATGTTGAAAATCCATTGTTAAAAACATTCACTGATATTACACTATTAACACAATTTGTGCAGAATTTACCGTTTTTTGAAGATGGGATTGAGGATACAGGCAAAAATGGATCAGGTGTTGATGGCAGGGGTGGTTTTCATGCAATTTTGCATCCAAATGAACGTGTTTTGACAAAGAAACAAAACGCAATGGTTGGTAATATTAGCAATGAAGATTTGGCAAAACTGGCATTGAGGCATCAAACAGGTGTGATTGATCCTGCAATACATCAAACAATAATTGCGAAATCTGATGAACGTGTTGTTGAACGTTTAGAATCATTGGAAAAAACCATTAAAAACAAACCTGTTTCAAATATTGAATTGGAACGCATTATTGATGGTGCAATGCAGGTTGTTAAAACAACAACCAATGGTAAAAAAATAATTTATAACAGGTACAAAATTAATTAAATGAAACATTTTTTAAATGATATTGAGGTTGCACCACGTAATGTTTTGGAATTTGGTTTAACATCAAATTTTGGCGGTGATCCAACAATATTGCAAATTGATGCAGATAAAATCATTTTGCCACGTGAGGGTTTGAAAATCATACAGGATTGGATTGCATCACAGGGTTTATTTGAGGGCATACCATACCGCATTGAAATGGGCAATCAAATATCATTGGAGTATTATGTTGATTTAACTGAATCCGCAATTATTCGTGATCATGAAATTGAGGTTAAAATAAAAAAAAGGGGTGCATATGATAATTTTTTTGATAATGCAAACGGTACATCATTTGAATTAATGGCGGAAAAAGGTGTTAATTTTCCAATGGTACAAATCCCATACCTGATTGTTAAAGATGATGTTTTAATGAGTGGTTTAACAATTGCCATTTCATTATATACCATGACAAATGCGTTAGTGCAAAGCATAAAGGATTTGGTAACACAGGCATCAAACATTATTGAGGCGGTAACACCAAACATTGGTTTACCGCCTGCACCGCCAATTGGTGAAATAATAACATTATCATTAAAATTTGTTGCACAGGTTGTTTATACCGCATCATTATTGGTTGCAGTTATAAAGTTGGCCCAACAAATGTTTGAGTTATTATTTCCACAGGTAAGGTATTACAAAGGTGCAACAGTAAAAAATTTAATACAGGCAGGATGTACATATTTGGGTTACACATTAAATTCAACATTGTTAAATCAATTAAGCAATTTAACAATAATGCCTGTGCCATTGATAAAAGAAAAAAAATCTGTTGTTGATTACATTGAAAATGATTTAAATTTTGCATTTACAAAAGGGTATCCAACGGCAATGGATTCAACACCAACACTGGGATCACTAATTGATGCAATTGAAACAACATACAATGCACACACACGTGTATTCAATGGTGAGGTGCAGATTGAACGCAGGGATTTTTGGAATGGTAATACACCAAACAATATTTTACCTGCATTAAACATGCA
>TARA_R110001599_G_scaffold235453_1_pt1 | contig 20168 bp, 20 predicted proteins | sample TARA_R110001599 | Tara Oceans TARA_R110001599 (sample SAMEA4398360) | marine metagenome | biome: Polar Biome; feature: [MES] marine water layer (ENVO:01000295) within the mesopelagic zone...; material: water (ENVO:00002006), including particulate matter (ENVO:01000060) such...
CCGTTGGCAAGTTTATGAACCCCCTATTTGTGTGAGTATTATAGTGGTTATGGGCAAATCATTACCAGAATCGTTACCAACACTAGTCTGGTTGGTAACGATTTTTGATTTAAAATGATAACTATTGATATTGATCGTCGACTAAGTCAATTTCTTCGTATATTAGTTACCAGTTTATGCTTCAAAGTAGCTGCTACACCATATTTGTTGACACAATCGTTGCACAAGTTCACAACGCTCCTGAATATCTTGTTTTTTGAAGTGTAAGTGTGGTTTAAATCCTAATACGTTGAGTTTATTTGGCTTCAAAAAGTTGGGGTTCTTCTCGTAATAAATTGGATGCAATGTTTGAGCATAAGTATTTTCTTTTATATAGTGTTCAAGCTTTTCTGCATATTGATTGCTGCTGAATGATTGGTTTGTACCATTAGGTAATAGAATCAGTGCGCCAATAGAATTTCTCCATCGCTGAAAGTCTCCTTTCTGTTCAAATTCATCCATATGCTGTTCGAATTTATTACCCCAAATATGCTCTATTTCGAATTGCTTTCCATTGGGTGCTTTATAATCAGTATAACTTCCTTGTTTACCCACAATATGATCAAGGTGACCTGTAATTCTTGAAAGTAAGTGCTTGATAAACTTTTTATTTTGACCATGTAAACCAAAAGATTGAACAGCTGACCAGCTTAGGTCAATTGAATTAACCTCTTGAGTTATTTTGCTACCTAAAGATTCTAAATCGCTGCCACGAATGGCTTTCATTACGTTAAACATCGTGTATTTTATCGATGTTTGTCCAAATTTTTTGAAGTTAACTGAGCGTAGTGTAGTAAAGGTTTCAATGTACCTTGCCACCAGATCCGTTTTTTTATCTGTAACTTCGGTTGAATCTCCATAGTTAATTACAGATAGTAGCAAGGGATCTTGAAGTGATTCAGCTATTCCCCAGTGTTTGATGTAGTGTAGATGTCTGAGGGTGTCAGAGTAGCTGTCCATCCCCTTAATATTGTTGATGTATCTAGATACAAAAAACGGGAACTCGTTCTTAAAAAACTCATAAAAATCATCTGAGTCATGCAATTCAAATAGCTCTGCGTGATTGTCTTTAAACCAGTTATGGAAGCGAGAACCAATTAATTCAAAGTCTTGATTTTCAGATCCTGCTTTCCCCGGTCTTATCGATTTTGCGTATTTCCCTCGAAACCAAGATTGAAAGAAAGTCTGGTCGACGTTTTCACCGAAATGATGTAATTTCTGTAGCTGCTGCTTCCATAATTCATTTATCTCATTTCTTCGTTCAGCAGATGCAACCTTAGACAGAACATAGCCTTTTAACATTTCAGTCGGTGTAAGGTTTAAGCCTCTGTCATTCATAGTTTCAAAAATTGTATAAGCATTTTCATCGGAATAAGCATTGATTTCGACTATAACTACATTCTCAGTAAACCAGTCGATGAAATACGGTAAGGCTTCATGACAAATTTCTTCCGGAAATGACTGAACAATATCTTCGTAGCGCTCAACCATGTTAATGATGGTCTCTTCATCTTGCGCTGTGGGATCGTATGATCCGTCTTCAAACAGGCTCTTTAAACACGGTTCACGCATTTTATCGGTCATGTTGAATGATTTTTCACCATACTTCTCGGAGAAAATAAGTTCTGAAATGGAAACGGACTGCCCTATTTTTGATTGAAGATGGTTTAAGTAAATTAGCAGTAAGGTTATTGATGTTATTCGTTGTTGACCGTCAATGATCGATTTTTTACCTGTTTCGGGGTCTTTGCTAAACACTACAGGACCAAGGTAGTAATTCTGATACGTTGCTATAGCTGAACGTTTGTCATCTGGGCTATATGACTTTAAAAATGTTGTAGTAAGATCTTCAATGAGCAGTTTTATGTGTTTTTCTTTCCAGCGATAATCTCGTTGAAAGTAGTCAATGTAGAACTTCTGATCCTTAAGCAATGACTTGATGCTCGTATCTGTGGCTTCGATTTTATTCTTCAAACCAGTATTCATATCATTCCCTTCAGTTCTGGTTATTGCTTTGGATAATCAATATATTATCTTCTAACTATACCAATTTATAGAAAATGAAGTTATTTGTCAGAAATATTTTATTCCCAATTTAACTTCATTATTAATTAGATATGGCTTCAATGTATCCTAAGAGTACTTGGCTATCTTAGTCTATTTATTTTATTCAAAATCCATTTATCTATATCAGATCTAACCCAAGCTATAGAATGAGAGCTCAATTTGATGGGTTTAGGGAACTCCCCCGTATTTTTTAGAGTGTAAATTGACGATCTAGACAAGCTAGTCATCTGTATAACTTCTTTAATCTTAATCAAATCATTTGGTTGATTGCTGCGATTGGATGGTTGCTCAATACTTAAAGCCTGCAAAGGAATTTGTGTTCTCGTCTTCTCAGATATGTCACGTTTAGAAAACTGTGATTTAAATCCATCAATGTGCTTTTGGACAAGCTGCAACCCATTTATGGTATTTTGTGTTTTAAGTGATAATTGTTCTAAATAGCTACTAAGTAGCTCATACTCGAGTTTATTCATGAAGTTCACCTTTGGTTATATAAATGAACTTCTACTATCCAGCTAAATATACTTAAGTACTAATTTGGGTAAATTACGACTAAAAAACGCCAAAAGTACCAACCTCGCTAACAGTATCCCTAAGAGCACATTACAGCAATAGACTAACTACTTGTTATTAAAGAGGTTTACCTCGCAGGCATACTTATACTTTATAATTATGCCTAACCAAAATTCAAAAATACCGTTCCGTTAAATCATATTATTTTGCTAATCGGATGATTAGATTTATTGACACAGTTATATCCATGTGATTTAATCATCGGATGTGCTAACGCATCCGATGCGCAATTTGCGTGATTTGAAATATTAAATAATTAGGAAAAATCTATAATGAATACATCTAAAGTCTTTGAACAAAACTTTTCAGCAACTAAGTTTTGGTTTGAAAGTGGTAAAATGACTTCTGGATCAAGAGCTAATCTTGATTTAAGTCTCAGTGGTATAAATGGGATAAACGGCGGTGTTTCGTTATTTGGAATATGTCCCGGCGAAATTGATAAAAGCGGAGAATCTGAAGAGCCATTAAAATTGATTAATATTATTTACCAGGGAATCACTTATGAACAAAACCCTATCGTATATCCTAACCCAAACATTGAAAATCCAAATGGTACCGCAAGACTGCAAATAGGCGGTATTTCAAGTGATGGGCATAAGATAACTGACATTGTAGGAATGAAGAATTCGGATGAAGTCGGTCCATTACAGGGCAAAATAATCGTTTTCAACCGAGTGAATGAGTGCACATACACTATGGATGTTTTTGATTACGATAACAATATTGAAAATTTTGAAACACAAAGCATGGTTGTGAGTTGTTCTGCAACTACGACAGGAAAACCAAGAAAGAATGGAAGAAAATTTGGCGTTTTAGAAGTTTAATAAGTTAGACCATTTAAATTTTTATCGTGTCCAACTGGCCGATAAAGTTCATATTAATGAACTAACTGATCGGCATTCAGTTAAATAGTTTGACAGTCTTTTTTACGAATGGTTTAATCACATCGGATGTGACTACTAATCGGATGTGATGTTATGAAGATTGAAATCGTAGGCCAGTTTGGAGCTGAGTCAACAGCTTCTAAAACTGGTGACTTTATTAAAAACCAAATTAGACATAGCAATGGTAAATATCAAAAATTCACAGTGTACGTAGCTTTTGCAACAAAAACTGCTGTTAATACCTTGTTGTCTGAATTAGAAAACGAGCCAAACCTTAAAGCTTGCTTGAATGTTGGGGTGGACAATAACGTTACTTCTATGGAAGCTGTTGAAGCTTTACTCAATTGTGGTTATGAAGTAAATATAATTCATACTCGATCAAGCCTTATATTCCACCCCAAAATATATATTTTTGAAGGGGAAGAGTATTCTTTAGTACTAATGGGATCCAGCAACTTAACAGCTTCAGCATTATCCAAGAATATAGAAGCAAATGTTGCCCTTGAGTTAGATTTAAGTAATGACAACGATTTGGAGTTTTTAACTAACTTAAAGGTGCAACTAGGAACTCTTGAACCTAATACCAAATCCTTAGATCAAGATTTATTTGACCACTTGATTGATAGGGGCTTGCTAATTTCTGAGATTAATGTTCAACGAGATCTCAGAAAAAGAGCTGTGTCACAAAATGTTGAGAAAATCTTTCCTGCAATTAATCGCGTGCAAGCTGGCGAAGCAAATAGAGTCAATCAAAATCAGATAAATGATGACAATGAAGTTATCGAAGATAGAGGTCCAACAAAGTTCTGGTATGAAAGTGGGAGTATGACAGGTGGCTCAAGGAATATTTTAGATTTAAGCTTAAAAGGTACAAACGGAATAAATGGTGGAGTATCGCTTTTTGGTATTGCTCCAGATGATATTAATATTCACACTCGGTCAAAACTCATACTTAAGCGCTTTGATATTCATTTTGAAGGAAAAATATTTGAGGATAACTTAATCGTATTCCCAATGGCTGCTGTAAATAAAAGATCGAACGGTACACCTAGACTTCAAATCAAAGGAATTACCGTGGAAGGTGAAAAAATAACAAAAGCAGTAGGCTCTGGAGGATTACGCTTTAAAGTGATCTTATTTAGTAAACTGAATGAAAATTCTTACCAGATGGAGTTACTAGATTTTGACGAAAATAAAGACGACATTATAAACAATAGTGCATTAGTTGGCAGGCCTAGACAGAATACTGGAAAACTGTTTGGCATATTAGAATATTAACTGGTTGCTAATAAATAAAGGTATCTAATAGTTGGATGATTAAATACCTTTATTATCGTTTGTTAGTTCAAGGTTATCTGATTAAAACACTTTAATTTATAATCAACATTATATGGTGCTTTGAAATCACTAATAATCGTTTTATATTGGTCGAATTTTATACCGTACAGCTTAGCTACTAGAGCATCTAAAAAAGATACTTTGTCACTAATATCAGTTCTAACATGATTAAAAGCGAAAGACTGAAATAGATTATTTAATCTTTCTTCATGGCTATAAATGTCTCGAACAATGCTTAATATTAATGTCGATGCTTCTAATTTATTATCTTCAAATGAAACTTGTTGCTTAAATTTACTTAGTGGCGGTATCGATACTTGTTTAATAAGTGTTTGAGTAACGTCTATACCAGCCAACTTTCTCCGCAATAAGTAATCGAAAGTCATACTATTCATGATTGTCACAGCATATATTAGTTCTCTCGGATCTTTTAACTGAAGAAATTGTATCGATTGTGAGCTCGGTTGAAAGTTCAGTAATGTAGCTATACATGTTCTAGAGTTGCTACTTGATGACATCGCTCTCCACGCTAAAAAGTGATTTTCCTTATAGTTTTTTGATAAAGAGAGCCATTTTTCTCTATCAATAAAATATCTCGACTGAGGAATATTTGTGCTTTTATCTTCAATAGACATCTGTCTTGATTTCGCTTTTGATGTATACAGAAGACCTTCATCTACTCCGTTGTAAGTAGAGAATCGACCATCAAAAATGGATATGAATTTACCTTCAATTACTGATATCGATTGCTCGCTAGGAGTCGTAGATAAGTATTCTGAGTGGTTAGTATAATGCACTAGCCTACCATAATGTGCATGATTGAATTCAGCATCAAAATTAGAGTTACTTTTGTTTACCGCTACAGTTATTTCAAGTTCATCATCATTAGAAAAAGTAGTCATAACACCAGTTTTTGGGTTTAACATCTTTAAATAACTGTACGGATATCTCCAGTAAGTAGCTTCAACTACTTCTTCAGCTTGTTCTAGCAAACCAGCATATAGGAAATAGTTACCAGATGTCTGTGTTAAAGTCAGTAGACAAAATCTCTCACGGTTATCTATTGAGAATATAGATTTTTTATTGATGAAATCGGAGACTCGATAGAGTTTATTAGTTGAAACAATGTTTTCTATAAATTTTTTATTGACTGAGCTAGTTAAAATTGAAGTTTTTACTAGTAGTGAAACAATACCCGAACCTTTTGTTTTAGCTAAAGCTAAATCGGTAAATAATATGTAGGTGTTAAGCTCACCAATACTTGATGACTTAAACATGTGGGTGTTTTTTATTTTCTTTTTTGCGACTAAATATGAATCAATCGCTTCGTTATAAAAAGAGAATAGCTCAGCGTAGTTTTCTTCAATGTGTTGTATCGATTTTACACGTTCTTTTTTTGTAGTGAATTTAAAGCTTGGGCATAGGAAGGGAGCAAAGAAGCTACGCTCTTCTAATCTAATTTTTTCCCATGGAGGATTCCCTAAAACTATATCAAATTCATAGCCATCTAAATCTAACCCGTTACCATTTTCGTAATATTTACCAGTAACAAAGGAATTTAACTTTTGGGGAATATCACCTTCTTTTGCTATAACAAGAGGATTTCCAAGCATGAAGTTAGATTTTTTTGGGATATGTCTAAAGTTATCTCTTTCGCATATTATAAAGCGTGAGATATCTAGTGCTAAAAAGTCTATATCTACGCATGTAGCATTGATGCATACTTTGTCAGTGATAGATCGAATTTTTGAAGACGACAATCCTTTTTCCTTCAAAAATAGTTCTAATTGATCAATGAATGCGATTAAGAAAATTCCAATTCCACAAGATAAATCAGCAATTTTAAGGTTTTGAATGTGTTCAATACTAGGGTGCTTCAAGTACCAATCATTAATCATGGATCTAGTAGCTGAAATAGCTAATTCATAAGGCGTAAAATAAGCACCTTGGATGTTTCTTTTAATATTATTGAAATTATACTTTATCGAGCCCTTATCAATATGGAAGTCTATGCTAATGAGAGATTCGTATATTTTGCCTAAATCTAAAAAGGACCTAACCTCGACTTCGTCATTATAGTTATTATAAAACGCAGTGTAGTTTTGATGAAGTTGAATGTAGTCAGTGAGGTATCCATCATTAGAATTGATATCTAAACCTTTAGCAGGTAATAAGTTGTCTATTACCTTATTGATTTCGGATGACAGAATGAAATATTTTAATTCATTAAACCTCTTAGGTGATTCAACAACATCAATCCAGTTATTATGTTTTATATATGCATCAAGACCGTTCTTAACTTTATCGGCTATAGACTTAGTAATTGCTATTAAGTCAGACATTATTACTTCTCCTTAACTCTACGAGTCTATTCTTATTAATAACCACAACTGGACTGTCTTTGAATACTTGGTTGTGTACAACAGGAAAACGAATGTTTATCCAATCTTCGATAGGCTTGCCTATCGCATCGTGAAACTCTTCTTCCGGTACTACCTCTTTAATGTTTGATTGCAGCTCTTTTATACAGATATCAATATTGAACTCATTAATATTGCTGAAGCCAGATATGTGCAGGATAAAGTGATGAATAAATATTTCGTATAAGTAAGTTATATCTACTTTATTTAATCTATGGTTGTTAGGATATGATGAATCTGTATCAAATTCATATGTTAAGTATTCAAATAAATTATCTGTACCGAAGCCCTTTTTTGTTAGCGATTTAGGAGCAAAACGAAGATCATATCCTAGTAATCTATTGAATTCGATATTGTCTAAATAACTTCTCTTTTCCTTTTTGTCTCTTGATTTAAAGTCTCCTTCAATTGTTTGAATTTCGGCGTAGTTCAGAGAGAACAGTTGATAAACTTCTCTGTCTATTTCGTTTTCAATCTGTTTTAGTTCTGCGTAATGAGCAAGGTAATCTTTAATGAAGTTTTCTGGTGATATTAATGCATGTTCACCGATCAAAAATTTCTCAAAAGAATAGCTTATTTCAGTTATGCAATACTGAGAAATAAACTTCGAAACATCTGTAGCTCGCTTACCTAATGCTGATAAATGCATAGATTTAATAACTTTTTCTCTACAAGGTAGAGATGCTATATAGCCAGCAGATATAGTAAGTTTATCATTAATCTTTCTAATGAAATATGAAGAAAACTTTGAGTTTAAAAATGCGAGATGTGCATACTCACATCCATTTTTAATAAGAATGCCTGGACCTGAAGCTACAAATATTTGATTGTCGTATTTTAGTCTAACATTTAAACCCAGCTTTCCGGTATCAGAATACACAAGTTGTGTTGATTTAAATTTGTCTATATTTCTAAGAGCTGAACCAGAATTCATCCTAACTAGCTCTCCATTTTCACCCCATTTTACACAGTAAGAATTTAAGCCAAACCATCTAGAGAATGCTCCCCCTTTACTGACTAGTACCCAGTCCTTATCATTTTTTCTATTCCATATGAAATCAATAAAATTCTTATGATCACCAGTGCTAGTTCCTTGCATAGGTGTAGCAAATTGACCATAGGAACTTGTATTTTTTAGGAGATCAAGAAAGCTTTCTGGAATGTTATATATGAAAGGGCAATTTTTAATATGTAAGAAATTTCGAATAGAAATTTCTTTATGGTTTGGAAGCGCTAAATTTTCAAGGTTTGATTTTTTCTCTTTATACGACAGTTTACTTAAATCGTAAAAAGACGCTATATCGGTATTTCTAGATTTATTTAAAGTTATTAATGCGATGTTTGCTTTCTCACCTGAAATAGCTGAGAAAGAGTTTGAGCCCAAATCTACACATTCTCGCAAAAGTTTTCTTTCAATGACTAATTCTCTGAGTTTCGAATAAGAAGAAAGTGTAAGCCAAGATTTTTGCATAATGAGCATAATGCTATCGTTTGGCTTTGCATTTTCTAAAAGGTTGAGCATAAATCCTATGCAGAGATCACCTTTGCTTTCAGGATAATTAAACTTTAAGAAATCCTTTATAGCTGGAGATAAATCCCTTTTTCCAGCATATGGTGGGTTTGTTATCCATAAGCACCGTTTGTCGATATTAATAGTGTGTTTAAACTTTCCGAACACAGAGTCTTCATAGTAATTAATATTTATCTTTGCTATATCAGGTAATTCACAGTGCTTTACAAGAAATAGAAAAATAGCAAGCTTGGATAGCTCAACCATAATTGGATCTATATCGTATCCAAGTATGCAATCATAAAGGTAGTCCAAATCAACACTCTTGGCTCCAGAGAACTTCAACTTTAGGGCTGAAATTAAAATATGACCAGCACCACAAGCAGGATCCAGAACAATAGTATTACTATCTGATAGAAAATCATTTTTTGTTAGTAAGTAGTTTGAGATATAATCATCTGTGAAGTACTGGGTAGCTACCAATAGCTTACGTTCCTCAAGTTTTTCTTTACTACTACTTTGCAACGTGGATCTAAATGCGTCTTTTGCACAGTCACTTTTTAGTACCTGATATAGATCTCCTAGTTTATTTTCGCCAAATGTCACTACTATTAGAATACTCTCTAGCAAAGATTGAGCTTGGGTTAAAGTCACTTGATGCATCTTGTTATTAACGACTTTAATGCATTCTTCAAAATGAGGGAGAGAACAAAGAATTTCATCTATGTCACTAAAACTAGTGAAGCTTGATTGCTTTATTTCGAAAATGAAAGCTTTAAAAGTAAGATATACGATCCACTCTCGCCTAAAGTCTGCACCACTAAGCTCTATTAATTTTTTCCAACTGTTTTTTATTGATGGTTTTTTAGACATGTAGAGCTCTTGAAAAGTAAATGAAAATATTAAAAAAAGTGCTTTGACTAATCATCATTATTGTTTTTCTTTATTAAATATTCAGTGATAGCTTGTCTCACAACCCAAGCGATTGAGGCGTCCTTTCTGTCTGACAGCTCAACAAGTTGCTTGTGCTGTTCTTTAGATAGAGAAATTGAAATCCTTGAATCACATTTCTTTTTCATAATCTTCCTTTCTGTAGTCGATTGAGTGTGCAGTTCACCATAGTACATCAATGTTCACCACTTCTCACCGATTTTCATGACTTTGACTACTTTGATTTAGATAAATCCCTAGCAAACAAATATTTGAATGAAACAACCTGCAATCTCTACTATCATTAGAAAATTTGCATTCTTATAAAAGATAAATAGATTGTTGTCCTGCTATATTTTTGACCAGATAGTTACCCAATAAGGTTACTAAAGGTCATGCTGATGTCTATCTACAAACGGAAAAATTCAAAAATTTATTACTGTGAAATTTCTCTCAACGGTAAAAAAGTTATTCGTAGCACTAAAACCACTAAAAAGTCTCTTGCTTTACGATTTGAAAGCCAGCTTCGTGAAACCTTGTATCGTCACTATGTGTTAGGTGATAAACCAATCGTTAGTTTACGTGATGTAATACTTGAATACTCGAGTAGTAAACAAGGTTCAGTTAACCAAAACAATTTATACACACAAATTAGATCACTTAATACTCAACTATGTCGAGTATATCCACTTACTGGTGAGCTTCATGGTTTGAATGGAGGTCATTTAAATAAGCTTGTTTCACTTAGACGTAAAGATGGTGTAGCAGAAGGCACTATTCGCTTAATGCTTACTACGTTGAAAGGTGTTATTAACTGGTCAAAAGCTGCGGGTTACTTACAATCTGAAAGCTTAGTTATTCCTAAAATTCGTGTACACAATCAACGCACAAAAATATTAACCAACCAACAAGAGTTTTTGCTACTTGAACGATTAAAGCAAAATAAGAATCCTGATGATTATGATCTGGTGGTGTTGCTTTTAGATACTGCTGCTAGGTTAAACGAGATCCAACAACTTGCTTTTTGTTCTGTTGATTTAAATAAAGGGGAAATATGCTTATGGCGAAGTAAAACCAGCACGGAATCGATGATTAAATTGACCGACCGATCATTGGAAGTACTTAAACGGCGCTTTCAACAAAGTGATGATAAGGCTTTAATTTTCCCATCAAAAACGGGGGGGTTACGTAGAACTACATCTAAAACTATTCAAAATGTGTATAAAGAGCTTCATTTGGATGGTTTTTGCACTCATTCAATTCGCCATACAACCGCTTCTAAGTTGGTTAAAAATGGTATGAGCTTATTTGCTGTATCTAAATTATTAGGTCACTCAAGTATATTAATGTCACAACGTTATTCTCACCTAGAACAGCAAGCTGTTGCCAATCAAGCTGCAGAAATTTTAAATCAAAATAAGTAACTAGCTTGGACTTAATAAAAGATAAAAGTTTCGCCAAGCTTTAGCATGCCCGTTGACCTCAAGCATAAATAGCTATGAAGATTTACGACTCGGTAAGGGTTTAGTTCTATAGGATTTATAACTATGAGTGTATTTAAAAGAAATGGTGTTGGGAATTACTATATTCAGTTTAACTGGCAGAGTAAAACGTTTTGCCGAAGCTCTAAAACGACTAATAAACGTACTGCTGAACGCATGGAACGAGAGTGGCGTGATGAACTACATCGAATTGATGAATTAGGTGAGTTACCAAGGGTTACGCTTCGTGATGCCTTAAAAGGTTATCTTGATGAAAAACAAGGTACTGGCAGTCAGAATTACGCTTACAGTAATGTAAAAACAATTTCAGAACGGATGAATATTGATGTATATGTCGATCAATTCAAAGATGCGGATTTAACTAAGTTTAAAGTTTCACGAGAGAAAGAAGGTATAGCCCCACAAACCATTAAGCACAATTTCCAAGCGGTAAGAAGTGCACTAACTTGGGCTAAAGATCATGGATACAAGGTAAAAACGATAAATTATCCGAAAGTTAAGCTACCTCGTCATAGGCTAAGGTATCTGTCTATGGAAGAAGAAGTAAGACTTTTAGGTGACTTAGATCCAAAAAGAAAGCGTCCATTCCGTCCTGATTATGAATACCGTTCTAAAGAAGAAAATAGACGTTATCAGGATAATTATGATCTTGTAATTTGCCTTTTAGACAGCGGAGGGAGGTATTCTGAGGTGTCAGAACTTCGTTGGCAAGCTATTAACTTTGCTGAAGGTTCTATAAATCTATGGCGTCCAAAAGTGAGGAATGAGTCGATAATTTATATGACGCAGCGCGTTAAAAATATTTTAAAGCGTCGTTATGAAACAAAGTTGTCAGATGAATATGTGTTTACAAACTCAAAAGGACAAGCAAGAGGCTACCAAGCCAAAGGGATTCGATCTGCATTTAAAAGAGCTGGCATAGAAAATTTTAGAATACATGATTTGAGGCATACTTGCGCTAGTCGTCTAGTACAAGCAGGTTTAAATTTATATGAAATAAAAGAAGTGCTGGGTCACACAGATATAAAAACCACGCAAATTTATGCGCACCTTGAACGTAAAGATATTACCGCTAAAGCACGTGATATTTTGGATAAATTACAACCAGCAGGAGATAATCATGTTGCTTAACGATCTATTACAAGAATCAAATGTTAGCTGGTGGAATAAAGCTTTATATGTTTTAGATAAGCTATTTGGTTTTAATGCTGACGGAAATTCTAAGTTAAAACGTGTCAAACAATTGTTTGATCAAAAGACGGGTGAGCATGTTATTTATTTGGAATATCGTGTTAAATCGGCTAATCAATCGCCTATACGTCACTCAACTAAAAGCATTAATCCAAAACGTTCAGATAAAACAGGTAAAGATTCAAAGTAACATTTGAATCCCATTTCCCCAACAATATAAGTGACCAGTCGCTAATCTGGTATTGTTTGATGCTTTGCAATACCAGCCTATTAATATGCCATTTGTTCCTCTGGCTTCGATACGATTACCTACGTCAATAATCCTCCCAAGTAGTTGACCATTTGGCAGTCTAATTTGTTGTTCTGTCATTTGTATTCCTAATTATTGATTTTACCTAACAATCCTAAAAAAACTACCAATAGACAACCATACAATATTGTTGTCTTAACGGTTGTTAGACGAGAAGCTTAGGGTATGAAAGATAATATTAAATTAAATGAACAGCAGTTATTAACTTTGGCAAATATGGCGATTGATAGTCTAGATGACGCAACTAATACTGATGAATTGACAGAATTTATTGCCACTATTTGCGAAGATGTTGCTGGTTTTGAATGTTTAGATGAACAACGTTTCGATGAACTTGTTCAGTTAGTTCACAACAAAGTCTTAAGTGTGGTTTTACATGGTACAAATTGAAAACGAAACCAAAGTAGATAAAGCAACAAAAGTATTTTTAGCTATGTATGGCAAAGAAGGTGTCAGGCGAAAAGATATTATTACTGCATTTATTAGTCGCTGTGAGCTTACTTCAGCTGGCGCATCGACTTACTACCAAAACATAAAAAAAAAAGCAAATAAGCGCATAATCTCCCCTGCGGTTGTAGGATCAGGTACGGTCGAAAATAAAACATTCTGAACTGTATTAAGGATATTGAGATCCGTTGGTCGGCTGATGTTCATCAGGTAAGGAACTCATACATCGATAAATCTGCGGTCGACACCCACAATATTGCTGCTACTCGAGTTACTTAGCAATTAGGTCCAAAAGTAATCAAATCCATTAAAGCTAAATTTAAAAATACTCGAGTATATTAGTTATGCTGCCTTGTCTTCATCCATGCTTGAAATTGCCGACTGTACAATATTAAGTAATGCTTGTCCTTTGTCTGAAGTATAGCCCGACTGGTGATCGTAGATTGATGCATCCACTTTGATCTTGATCTTGTTATTCAATAAATCAGTACAGGCGTTATCCATGTACTGTTTTACTTGTTCTATTGCTTTATCCATCGTTAGTTCATCACAAGTAAAATATATGGCGTCATGTAGTGTACAAACAATCTCAATATTTTTTAGTTCATTACAGTTAATAACCGCTTTCCTTAGCATTGCTGCACCATTCGATTGCATAGGTAAATTTAACAGTTGAGTATCCCTTGTGTTTTGATCTACAAAATAAACCCAACCATCAAGAGACTTATAAAAGCCAAGTGTACGGGCTGCTTGAATGGTTTCTGAGATCCAGCTCCAGTAGACGTTAAATGAATTTTTATGCCAATGGTAAATTTCGTATGCAACATCGTAAGCTTCAGCTTTAGATAGGTTAATATGCTCGTTATTGTTTGCATGAAGCCAGTAAATATCGCTAGCAAGAGAATTAACGCCTTTGCCATAACCAATGCCTAGTTGTATTGTTTTAAATATATCTCGCTCTAGTGGATGGCTTTGCTTGGTTGCATTTATAGGCACAGAACCAGACTTTTTAGCAAGTGCGAGATAAACATCACCATCTATTGAGTTGTATATATCTAGATAATTTTTATCTCCCGATAATGCCGCAGCGATCCCTATTTCTTGTTGCGACCAATCTAAACCAACAAATACCTTGCCTTGCTGGGGTTTGATCAGGTTTCTCATCCAAGGAGATAGGTTAAGCATATAGCCCTTGGTTGGTTTGTAACTGTTTCTACTGGTTTTTTGTGCAAAGGGAAACAACACTGCTTTGATATGATCATTTTTAGCTAATGATCTTAGATCTATACTATTAAGTGATTGTAGCGTTTTTCTAACATCGTATAGGTTACGTAATTCAGGGTGAAGTGGTAATTTTTCTTGAAAGTACTCTTGCCTTAAAACAGGCCAATCAGCATCGGTCATCTTCCAATCGATGCTTTGCTGCTCTAACCATTTTTTAAAGGCTTTATAACTAAATTTAAGATCATCTTTGCCTTTAGGTGTATAAATCTCACCATATTGTTTGTTGATCTCTGTTTGAAAGTAATTTAATACCTTAGTTTTATTGTTAAATATCTTATTTAATCGCAGCGTATCTACAGGAAATCCGTTATTGGTGTGATCTAAGCAAGCGAGTGCTTTAATATAATTACCACGCTCGATCATTTCATTGAGCAAAATATTATGCTCTTTAAGTAGGTGAACGTCCCAAATCTTATTGAGTAGACAGGGTAAAGGCGTAACATCGGTTTTACCGTATGTTACAATTTTAAGCCATTGTTCGTCATTGTAATGCTGGTTTTCTAAAATTATTTCTCTGGTAATTTCTTTACATAAAGCAGCAGTATCATCGATTGTTATTTCTAAGCTTTCTAACGACGCTAATAAGCTAGCAGAGTGCGAAATATGATCAGAGTGCGTAAGTGTGATCATTCTTGCTTCTGCCATCAAATCAATGACGTTTAATTGTTTAATGTCTAAACCAAAAGATAGTAAGCAAGTAAGATCAGCTATTGCATTATATGCCACCCATATATCATTAATATGGTGTTTAAATAATTGCTGTAACTCGTCTATACCCCTTTCGTTACGTAAATCGATGGTGTTGACGAGTTTATCTTTAGAGCTCATATAGGTGAGCAAAATGATACTGTCAGTTCTAGTATTATCGCGGTATTCAAAGTCAAAATAGAAAAACATACCTGCTCCTAAAATTGTGGTTTGTTTGCAATAGCTAATGGCTTTGCGCCTTTAGGTTTCATGCCTTTGTAAAATACAAGGCCACCATTGCTAGGATCTTTCCACTTAACAATATGTAACTGTTCAATCATCCAGCGGGTAAAATCACCATATTTACGATTACAGCTAAAGCCTTCAATTTTGAGGAGATCTCTTACTTTGTTTGCTGGTACATGCTCGTCGATATCGGCTTGTTCCCAATACTTAGAGAAAATAGTCGAGTATTCTTCATAAAAATCTTCAGTGAAGTCGCTTACCGAAGCAATTGTTGAAGCATTCGTTTCAATTTTGTAGTTATCGGTACATAACTTTTCATAACAAGACTTAGCGTAAGCTAAAAATCCTGATAATTCGGCTTCTAGTCTTTTAAAAACGGTAGGATCAGGCTTTTCATTTACCATCTTATCAATATGAATATAAAGTAAGCGGCTAGTAATGAAGTTGTTGTTTGTTACTTCAGGCGAATAGTTTGAGCTGATCCACATATACGCTTTTAATGTAGCGGTATAAGCCTGCTTACCTTTTCTTTCTATAAGAACAGGATCAGAGCCAGCAGAAGCAATCGTTTTAAAAGCTTCACTCATTAAGCAACGTCGATTACTTGCATCTGGATAAACTACTAAGGCTGCATTTTCAAAGAAGCTAGTTAAAAAGCGCTTTTCGGAGGATGATATCGATGCATTCGAGATCGCATTATGCGCCGGACCATATAAGTTTTGACCAATAACACGAGCCAGCGCACTCTTCCCGTCTTCTCCATTGGGTCCATGCAACCAGAGAAATTGCCGTCCCTTATATAGCCCCGCCCAAACACCATATTGCCATGCAGCAAAGGCTTCAGCATCTGACATTCTATCTAAAATTCGCTGCCAACTGGGGTATTCAACACTTGGATCAGGGAAGTATTTACTGCGATGTAGGCACCATTTATTATCCCCCGGTAAGCCCATAGGCTCAGGCATACCAATGTTTTTTTCGTGATTAAACCAATATTGTACAAGTTCACCAGCACGAGCAGGTGCAATAGGCTCTCCCGTTTGTTCAAGCCAACGAATTGATAGTTCACGTTTTAGGATTTTTACATAATCTTTTTCATATAATGGTAAAACGGTTTTATCTTCTTCACTGGTGACTTTGAAAAGAAATACTTGGCCTCCTAGCTCAGATAAGCGAAAGTCAGCTAAAAAATGTTGGGCAACAATAAGATCGGCAAGTGGGTTGCCTTTTTGAATATCGGCATAAACTATCGACTTTTCATCGCCCGAATTGAGTAGCTCTATCTGTGCATCATCAAGTTCCCTATATAATGCCGCCGAAATATAATCTTTAACTTCATCGAAACTACGCCCTTCCTTTAAACAAGCTCTTTTAATTTTTATAAATAAGTCCATGTTACCGGGCTCTACAGAGCCCAGTTGTTTTAGAAGTGAATCTAATGAGGCCATTATGCGGCCTCGTCAGTGCTTAAACGGTTGATAGATTCCCAAAATTTGAAGCCCGCTTCATCTTCACAGTATAAAACCTGATATAAGGTGGTTCCATTGAACACTTCTCTACCTTCGGCTTCTTCCTGTTCTATGAAGTCTTTTATTATTTTACCTTCTGGTTTGTCTAACCTAAATTGTCTGGGCCACCATTTTTTGCTTTTGACATCCTGATACTGGATCAATGAGACAATACTTACTTTATCTCCGTAATCGGACTCAACAACTTTAGCCTTTGCGTTACGAACCAAGACAGGTCTTAGTCTTGGTGAAACCTTCCTTTTTGGTTGCGCTAGAACTTTAGAAATTTCACTTGTTAAACATGATTTACCATTGGCATTTGACATTTTTATTACCTATATAATTATTTAAATAGAAGGCTGTAACTGACTTACAGCCTTGCTGTGTACTAATTGATCTGAGCTAGTCGCTGTTCTAATTCTTCAAGAGTGAAGTCTAGTTCTGCTAAACGTTCAAAAAGCTGTTCAATCAATTTATAATCGTTAGTTTTGGTCATGCTCTTATGCCAATGAACAATCAGTTCAATGTCGTGGGCTTCATCTTGTACTTCGCCTATTTCATCTAATTGATACATTAGAAAAACGACTTTCGATGACTCTATTGGAGCCATATTTTGATAGCTTGGCAGACCATTAACATTTTGAGTTCCATAAAACATATTTACATCAATGTTTTTGAAGTGGCCTTTAAGCTTATTGGTCAGGAAATCGCTAATGAACTCAGTAAAGCTCCATTCCCAAACTATGGGTGCTGCTACAACATCAATTTCAAGCAGTCCTGTTGACTCGTTGGCACTGAACGTATAGTGATCGAAATCTTCGCAAGTTTCTTTGCGAGCAGCCTCGATAATAGCTTCCTGTGCATCAGTTAGATCAAGGATGTGTGGTGATGAGAAGTCTTGCGACGTCGCTTGGTGGGTTTTATCGATACCCGAATCGTTTTTAACGTTTAGCATTTTATGCCTCCAGTCGTTAAGTGATGGAGGCCGTTAAGTGACCCCCGTTTGAAGTGAGGCCATTATGTTTTGAAGAGGGTATCCGTTAAATAACCCTGATTAGGGGACGTTTTAGATTAGATGGGAGATTATTGATAATAATTCAACAAATACCTTTCTTCGGCTATTAATCTATTCAGATATTTTTTTAGATCTGTCTTAGGAACACAAATATTTTCTTTGATCCAATTGTTTAAGTGCATTTTCAGGCGATGTTGCTTATTTTTTTGAGGTAAAATCTCTCTTATAAGTTGCCTTAATTCGCTTTCTGATTGATGAATTTCAAAATCGACATATGCATTAATAGCATCATCATTAAAGTTGTTCACTTTTGAAAATATAGTACTTTGTAATAATATCGCGTGGTGATATGCAGACTCTAACTTACCAATAAGTAGGCATTGTTCCTCGTTAAATTGCTTACTTTCAAACTGTTCTATTAATGTTTTTATTGCCAGAATAATTGCAGCTTCTGGTTGAACACTGTTACCACTATCAAAAATCTCAAATGAAAATCGTTGAATATTAATAGGTATTGCATCTTTACCTTTAAATTCTTTCAAGTACATTAACTCAGATAAAGCAATCGAAAGATTATTAATATCGTTAAGTAAGCAGTTCTCCGTTTTATACTTTTCGAGCGTTTCGTCGATAAAGTCGAGTATATCTTCTTCTTTGATGTTTTCTCCGCATTGAAACAACTCTGATAACCTACTTAGGGTTGTTTTTTGGAAGGTTGTTAGTTGGTATTCTGTTTCTAGCTCAGACATCCCGTTAATGGTGATATGTTTAATTAGCTCTCTATTATCTTTTTTCATCATTTTTTACTCCATACAAATATTACTTTTAGGTTAAAGCATTATTTGTGAATGAAACATTCCCCTAACTAGGGAGCGGTTTGGATTTTGATATTATTTTACGGACAAGTTACTTGAGTAGCTATTGAAAAGTAAACATTTAATTAGCGTTTAACGAAGTAATATTCTGAAAATACTTGAGTATTTTATAGTGGAGAGTCGTTGCCTTACATCCAAATAGATTTGATGGTAATCCTAACTAATAATTAAGGAGTTATCATGACAAAAGCTAATCCATTACAAGCATTAACCTTTATTGCAAAGCCTCAGGCAGACGTTGAAAGTCCTATCAAAGTAAAAAGAAATAAGTTGATCACGCGATTAAATGAACAACGCGCTATGGTGCAATGCTTATTAGAAAATACCGAGTTTACTGCCTATAAAGATGTTTATGTTATCGACGAAGAAACCAATGAAAAAAGAAAAGTTAAACGTCCCAAACGCATTCGTCCTTGGTTTTATCAATCAGCAGGTAATTATTATTTTGAAATAAAATACGGTAATAAATCACTCGAAGTAGAAAAAAGAAAACCTGCAATTGAGGTGGGTAGTAAAGAAAATTTACTACCGGTTATTGATGCGATCACCGATGCTGTAAAAGAGGGTTTTCTTGATAATGAACTTAAAAAAGTGAAAGGTCCTGTAAAAGCTAAAATCACCAGTAAAATTCAAACTAAGTAATGGCAATACTACGTGAGTTAAGTATTTGCTACTCCTTCAAGGAAGTAGCGTGTGACATTTTAAATCAAACACTTGATACCCCCGAAAAGGTTTACCAAGTGTTTAAATTTTTATCTAAAGAAACGTAAGAACATTTTCTCGTTGTTAACCTTTGTAATCAGCACACAATCATTAATTATGAAAATGTGGCTATAGGCACTGTAAACGCCGTATCACTCAGACCAGCAGAGGTTTTACGTTCAGCTATAATAATTAATGCGCCAGCGATGATACTGGTACATAACCATCCATCAGGTAATCCTAAACCAAGTCATAGTGATATTCAATTTACACAACTCATTAAACGAGCTGCTAAATATTTTGATATTGAAGTGTTAGATCATGTAATTATTGGGTTTGATAGTTTTGAGCGTGCTGTTAGAGATTAACAAACCCTGAAAATGTCAGGGTTACATCAAATTTTGTACTTACTGAATAATTACACGAATTTCGTTATCAGGGGCGATCCCTAATCAAACGTGGCGCCTTTGTAGTGTTTAAATTACGGGAAATCTAGGTGGTCCAAGCTGACCATGGTTGGGATTGGCGACTTAATTAGTAAAAACTGATAAATTTGAGTGTTTAAATACCATCTACCCACATATTTAGTGGAGATGGTGGCCCCTCCCTGACTTGAACAGGGGACCTGCCGATTATGAGT
>TARA_R110001599_G_scaffold137710_14_pt1 | contig 20159 bp, 18 predicted proteins | sample TARA_R110001599 | Tara Oceans TARA_R110001599 (sample SAMEA4398360) | marine metagenome | biome: Polar Biome; feature: [MES] marine water layer (ENVO:01000295) within the mesopelagic zone...; material: water (ENVO:00002006), including particulate matter (ENVO:01000060) such...
GCCGACAAGGTGCAGCCGGCACCGCGAAAGCGTTGTGGCAGCCGCGCGTGATGCGACGCGAAGTGCCCCCCGGCGTCGGCAAAGCCGTGCCACACCGATTCATCCTGGGTGTCGCCGCCGGTCACCAGCACGGCGTCGACGCCCCAGAGCGCCCGCAGTCGTGCGGCCATGTCGGCGCGATCGGTCGGTAAGTCCAGCAGCGCTGCGGCCTCGTCAAGGTTCGGCGTCAGCAGGGTCGCGGCGCGCAGCAGCGGCGCCAGCGCATCGCGCGAACTCAGTCCGGCACCCCCGCCGGCCCGCAGGATGGGGTCCACCACCATCGGCACGCCCAGGGCCTTCACCTGTTCGGCGATCCAGGTCGCCTGCTCGGCATTCGCCACCAGCCCGACCTTGACCGCGTCGGGACGAATGCCGTCGGCCTGCAAGGCGGCCCACTGGGCGGCGAGGGTGTCCACGGCCACCGGCAGCACCGCCGTGACGTTGTGGGTGTCCTGCACGGTCAGGGCGGTGACCAGGCTGATGGCGTGGACCCCCAGGCCGTGCAGCACGTCGATCTCGGCGTGCAGGCCGGCGGCACCGGTGGGGTCGACGCCGGAAATGCACAGCACCACGGGGCGGGCGACCGTCATCACAGGTTCTGGCTTGAAGCGAGGGTCTGCAGCATACCGATCCGCCCGGACGCCAGGCAGCCAGCCGCGACTTATGCGCAGCGCCGGCAGGCGGCGGTGGCGTCCGGCCGGGATCGCCACGCCGCGCCGAGGTTATTTCTCAAGATGCTGAAAAACATGAACAAATTTTTGTGGTCAGAAAAGCGGCAAGGCGTAAAAAACCTTGCGGGCGTGGGCGCTTACTCAAAAATGTCACGCGCTATTCACATTGTTGTCCACAGGCGATGTGCGTAACTGAAAATAGCCTTTCAGGGCATCAGCTTAGAAGACATAGTGAATGTGACTTGAGACGTCTTGCGACGCGTGCCGCCACCGACCGGCCTTGACAGGCGCCGCGCCGGTTCAGCGGCGGTCGTCGACCGCGTAGGCAATCACGTGGTCCATCGCCAGGCGGATGCCGATGTCGCAACCGATGGGGTGATCGTGATGGCTGGGCACCAGCGCCTGCAGTTCTTCGCCGCCGGCCAGCCGCAGGCGGTAAAGGAACACCGCGCCCCTGAAATAGCGCGCCTCGACCCGCGCCTTGAGCGGGCTGTCGTCGTCGTGAAGGATGTCATCGGGGCGTAACAGGACTTCGACCGGCCCGTCGGGTCCTGCGCTGGCCAACTCGCCCAGCGGCAACGTGATGCGCCCCTCGCGGCGCTGCGCGCGCAGCAGCAGGCCCTCGCCGATGAAGTCCGCGACGTGCCGGTTGGCCGGCCGGTGATACAGCGCGTAGCCGCGATCCCATTGCAGCAGCGCGCCGTCGTGCATCACGCCGATGCGGTCGGCAAAGGCGAAGGCCTCCTGCTGTGCGTGGGTGACCATCAACGCGGTGGTGCCCAGGCCCTTGAGCAGCGTGCGGACCTCCAGGGCCAGCGATTCCCGCAGGGCGGTGTCGAGCGCCGAAAACGGCTCGTCGAGCAGTAGCAATCGGGGCTGCGCGGCCAGCGCGCGGGCCAGCGCCACGCGTTGCTGCTGGCCGCCGCTGAGCTGGTGTGGGTAGGCGCGCGCTCGGTCACCCAGACCGACGCGCTCCAGCCACTGGCTGGCCTGTTGGCGGCGCTGCCCTCGGGGCAGGCGGTGCAGCCCCAGCGCGACGTTGTCGAGGCTGTTCAGGTGGCCGAGCAGCGCCAGATCCTGAAACACCATGCCAATGCCGCGCCGCTCGGGGGCGACGCGATGCCCGGCCGACGACAGGGTAGATCCGGCAACGACGATCTGCCCGTCGGTGATCGGCTCCAGACCGGCAATGGCCCTGAGCAGGCTGGTCTTGCCGCAGCCGGACGGCCCCAGCAGACAGCCAATGTCGCCGGCGGCCAAGGTCAACGAAACGCCGCGCAGAATCGGCGTGCGGTCATAGCGCAGGCCCACGGCTTGCACCTCAAGAGACATGGTCGGCCTTTGGGTTGAACACGCGGGTGAGCAGCAGCACCGGCAGCAGGCCGGCGGCGACAATGGCCAGCGACGGCGCCCCGGCATCGGCCCACTGGCCTTCACGGGTGAACTCGAAGACCCGCACCGCCAGGGTGTCCCAGCCGAAGGGACGCATCATCAGGGTGATCGGCATTTCCTTCATGACATCGACAAATACCAGCAGCGCGGCGGTGAGCATCGCCATGTTCAGCGGCGGCAGATACACCCGCTGCAGCCGCGCCAGCCGGCCGACGCCCAGCAGGCGCGCGGCGTCGTCCACCGACGGCGACAGGCGCATCAACTGGGTGTGCAGCGGCGTGTGCGCCACGGCCATGAAACGCACCGCATAGGCCAGCAGCAACAGACTGACCCCGCCGTGCACCATCCACGCCAGATCGAACTGTTGATTGAGCCACTGGATACCGCCGGCGTAAGGCACGAACAGTCCCAGCGCCAGCAGCGGGCCGGGCAGGGCGTAGCCCAGGGTCGCCACGGTTTGCAGGGTGGCGAGGCGTCGGCCGGGCGTGGTGCGTGCGACCAGGGCCAGCAGCACGGCGGCCGTGACCGTCAGGCCTGCCGCCATGGCCGCCAGCGCCAGCGAGCGGCCGGCCAGCGGCAGCAGTTGCGAGATCGGCGCCGCCGCCGACAGCGCCCAGTGACCGAGTTGCAGCACCGGCAGAGCGAAGCCCAGCAGCAGCACGCCGCCGCACAAGCCGCTCGCCGCCCAGCGCCAGCGGCCCAGAGACAGCGGCGCCTGCGCGCCTTGCGCACTGACGAAGCGGGCGCTGCGGCGGCTGAGGCGCTCGGCCATCACCAGCAGCGCCACCACCACCAGCATCACCAGCGCCAGTTGCAGCGCCACGTCAATCGAGAACAGCGCGAACCAGGCGCGGTAGATCGCCGTGGTGAACGTGGTCACGCCAAAGGCGCTGACGGTGCCAAAGTCGGCAAGCGTCTCCATCAGCGCCAGCAGCGCGCCACCCAGAATCCATGGCCGCGCCTGCGGCAGCAGCACCCGCCAGAACGCCTGCCACGGCGTAAAGCCCATCAGCCGCGCCGCCTCAAGGGTGCGTGCGCCCTGGCTGACGAAGGCGCCGCGGGCAACCAGATAGACATACGGATAAAGCGTCAGTGTCAAAGTCAAAATCAGCCCGGCCACACTGCGAATCGGCGGCACGGGGAGCCCGACCGCACGCAGTGCCGTGGCCAGCGGCCCGGCAAAGTCGAGCTGGCCGATGACGACCGTCGCCAGCACGTAGCCCGGCATCGCCATCGGCAGCAGCAGGGCGACGGCAAACACCCGCCGCCCGGGGAAGTCGGTCAGCGCCACCAGCGCCGCGAGGGCCGTGCCGAGCACCGTCACGCCCAGCCCGACACCGAGCATGATCAGCGCCGTGTTGCCCAGCACTTCGGGCAGCCAGTAGTCGAGCAGGTGCGCCCACACCGTGGGCTCGAAGCGCGCAAGGCTGGCGAGCAGCGTGGCGATGACCGCGAAGACCGGCGCCGCAATCAGCAGCGCCAGCGCTGTTTTGGCGGCGCCCGACCGGTTGTCGGGCCCGCGCGTGATCGCGATCTCAGCGGTAGCCGACACGGTCCATGAGCGTCACCGCCTCCACCTGGCGGCGACCGGCTTCCGAGACGTTGATCAGGTCTTGCCGGAAGCGGCCCCAAGCGGCGACCTGCGGGTCCATCGGCACATCCGGGTTGGCGGGATATTCCTGGTTCAAGCTCGCGAACAGCGCCTGCGCGTCGTCGGCGCTCAGCCATTCGAGCAGTGCCTGTGCCGCCTCGGGGTGCGGAGCATGGCGGGTGATGCCGGCGCCCGATACGTTGACGTGCACGCCGCGCTCGCCCTCACCCTGGTTGGGGAAAAACAGCTTCAGCGGCAGGTCGGGATTCTCGCTTTGCAGGCGGCCAAAGTAGTAGGTGTTGACGATGCCGACATCGCACTGCCCGGCGAGGATGGCCTCCATCACCTGCGTGTCGTTGGCAAACGGTGCGGCGGCGAGGTTGTCGATCCAGCCGCGCAAGGTCACCTCGGTGGCCTCGCGGCCCTGCTGGGCAATCATCATCGCCACCAGCGACTGGTTGTAGACCTTTTGTGAGGTGCGCAGGCACAGCCGGCCTTTCCAGGTGTCATCACCCAGCGCCTCGTAGGTGGACAGCGCGTCGGCGTCGACGCGGTCACTGGCGTAGACCAGCGTGCGGGCGCGAACCGACAGCCCGAACCAGCGGTTGTCGGGGTCACGCAGGTGCGCCGGAATGTTCTTGGCCAACACGGCCGAGTCGGTGGCCTGCAACAGGTTGCGCTCGGCCGCCTGCCAGAGATTGCCGGCGTCGACGGTGATCAGCAGGTCGGCGGGCGAGGCCTTGCCCTCGGCCTGCAGACGCTGCATCAGCGCGCCTTCGCTGTCCGACAGCACCTTGATTTCGACCCCGGTTTCGGCGGTGTAACGCGCGAACAGCGGCTCGATCAGTTGCTGGGCGCGGGCCGAGTAGACCACCAGCGTCGGTGGTTCGGCGGCCAGCGCCAGGGCCGGCGCCAGTGCCAGCAGGGTGAGACTCAGCGTGCGCAGCAGAGACCGTTGCATAACCGTTCCAAATGAGAATTGATCTCAAATATTACCGCAGGCGGGTCGACCTCGTGCGGCATGGGTCGGCGGTAACCGCAGAAAAGCCCGGCGCGGGCGCCGGGCTTGGTGGGGACCTGTGGCAGCATTCGGCAAGCGCGTTGACAACCGCCGCAGCCGGTCTGCAGGTCGCGCGATCAGTCCTTGCTCGTCGCGATCACGAGACCCTTGAGCAGGTTCAGCGCCTCGTACAGCGCGTAGTCGCGCTCGGCCAGTTTCTCGGCGTCGGCAAACGGGTCGATGTCCTCGCCCTCGGCCGCCGCGTCGTCCGCCTTGGCGTCTTCGTCTTTGTCTTGATCTTCTTCCTCGTCCTTCTTGTTGCCGTTGCGCAGGCTGCCGCGCAGTTCGGCTTCGGTAATGGGCGTAAAGCCCGCGCTCTTGTCTTCAGAAACCAGCAGCGGCCGAATGGTGACGTCCGGCTCGATGCCGTCGGCCTGGATGCTGCGGCCCAGGGGCGAGTAATAGAGCGCAGTGGTCAGCTTGATGGCCGATTCATTGTTGAGCGGCATGATGGTCTGTACCGAGCCTTTGCCAAAGCTCTTGGTGCCGACGATGACGCCCCGGCGGCGGTCCTGAAGCGCGCCTGCGACGATTTCGGAGGCACTGGCCGAACCGGCGTTGATCATCACCACCAGCGGCTTGCCGTCGAGTTCGTCACCCGGGGTGGCCTTGAACTCGCGGCGGCTGCGTTCGTCGCGACCCTGCATGCTGACGACCACGCCGTCATTGAGGAACACGTCCGACACCTGCACCGCGGCGTCGAGCACGCCTCCGGGGTTGTTGCGCAGGTCGAGAATCAGCCCGTCGAGCCGCTGGTCCTGGGCGTCCTTCTTCAGTTTGGCGATTTCCGCCGAGAGCGATTTGCCGGTTTCGGTGGTGAAGTTGCTGATGCGCACGTAGCCCAGGGTCGGTGCCAGCCGCTCGCTGCGGACGCTGGTGACCTTGATGATGGCGCGCTCCAGCTCAAGCGTGATGGGCTGGGGCGAGGTTTCGCGGGCAATTTCCAAGGTGATCTTGGTGCCCGGATCACCGCGCATCAGGTTCACGGCGTCGGACAGTTCCAGGCCCTTCACGGCCTGGTCGTCGATGCGGACGATCAGGTCGCCCGGCATGATGCCGGCGCGGGCAGCGGGGGTGTCATCGATGGGCGACACCACGCGGACAAAGCCGTTGTGCATCTGGACCTCGATGCCAAGGCCGCCAAACTTGCCACTGGTGGCGGCGCTCATGTCCTTGAACTCGTCAGCGCTCAGGAAGGACGAGTGCGGATCCAGCCCCGACAACATGCCGCGAATGGCGTTGTCGATCAGGGTCTTATCGTCAATCTCCTCAACGTAATCGGTCTTGACGCGATTGAGAATTTCAACGAAGGCCTGCAGGTCCTGCAGCGGCAGGCTCTCGGCGGTGTCGCGATCGGCGAGCACGCTGTGCGTCAGCGACAGGCCGCCACCGAGGGCGACCCCCACGATCAGGGCAATGGAGGTGCGGGAGAGCAGAGACATCGCTGATATCCGGTTCAGTGAAAGAGAAATGCGTCGTTCAGCATGACGCATTACGTGTGTTCAGGCGCGAAACTTCAATTTAACACAGCAGTTAGCGTCCACCGGCCGACGCTCAGCGCTGCAGCCAGCCGGCCGGATCGACCGCATTGCGCCCGCGACGAATCTCGAAATACACGCCGCTTTGCTGATGGCCGCCACTGGTGCCGGCACGGCCCAGCGCCGCGCCGCCCTGGACCCACTCGCCGAGGCGGACGTCGGCAGCGTCCTGGTGACCGTAGAGCGTGTAGTAGTTGCCCTCGTGTTCGAGAATCACCAACAGCCCGTAGCGGTTGAGCCAGCCGACGAAGGCCACGCGGCCGGGCGCCACGGCGCGGATGGCGGTTCCGGTCGGTGCCCCGATCCACTGGCCCTTCCAGGTGAGGTGGGTTCCGCCTTTTTTCTGCCCGAAACCGGCCAGCACCCGGCCCTTGAGGGGCGGCTGCAAGCGGCCACGCTGTTGTGCAAAGGGTTTGTCGTTGCCGAGGTTCAGCGGAATGTCGGCCAGCAGGTTGCTGAGCGATTCCAGCAGTGCCTGCAGATCGCGCTCGTCGCGCTGCAACTGCTTCAGTGCGGTGCCGCGGTCGCGGATTCTGGCCTCAAGCTCGGCAATGACCTTGCCGCGGTTCTGGCGGGTTGCCTCAAGCTCGCCCAGCACCTGCTGCTGCTCGGCGCTGAGCTGCTCCAGATGTTGCTGCTCGTCGAGATGGCGGGCTTCGAGGTCACGCAGCGCCCGGGTCTGCGCATCAATCGCCGCGATCTGCGCGCCGCGGGCCTGGTTGAGGCGCTCGAAGTAGGTCATCAGCCGTGACACGCGCTGGGCATCGTCCTGCTGCATGAGCATGCGGGTCTGGGCGCCGTCGCCCATCACGAAAGCGGCGCGCATCTGCTGCCCCAGCAAGGCCTGCTGCGCCTTGAGCGCGGCGACCGCCTGTTCGCGCTGGCGCCGGGTGGCGTCAACCTTGAGCTTCTGGGCTCTGTGGGCTTCATCGAGCCGGCGCAGTTCGGCCTGGGTGCTGGCAATGCGCTGTTCGAGCTTGTTCAGTTCGCCCAGCACCGCGTCCTGCTTGCCGCGGGTTGCGGTGATCTCCTCACCGAGTGCGCGGATGCGCTTCTGCACGGCGCCCAGTTCGCGCTGGGCTTCGGCAGTGCGCTGCGCCTCCTGCGCCGCGGCATGGAACGACCACAGGGCGCAACACAGCATCAGGAGACGTAAGGCGTTCATGCGATAATCGCTTGCGTTGACGGTGAGACGGTCCTGTCTCACCCGCCTTTTCAAGAAACCCCTACGGACGTTATGGATCAGTTCATCGAGTTTGTCGGAAATCATCCGGTTCTGTTTGCCGCGTTGGGGGGCTTGGTCGTGCTGTTTGTGGCCAATGAAGTGCATGGCGCGATGACCGGCGGCAAGCGGGTCACGCCCGGCGAAGCCGTGCGCATGATCAACGACCGTGATCCGCTGATTGTGGATGTGCGCAGTGGCGCTGACTTCAAGAAGGGTCACCTGCTGGGCGCCCAGAACCTGCCTCTGGCCAAGTTCGATGCCGAGGCCTCACGCCTGACCAAAAACAAGGCGCGCCCGGTGATCGTTTACTGCGCGCTGGGCAATACCAGCCTCACCGCGGCCCAGAAATTGCAAAAGGCCGGTATGGAAGAGGTTTACCCCCTGCGGGGTGGCATCAATGCCTGGTTGGGTGCCAGCCTGCCTGTAACCACCCGGTAACGCGCCACGCGTCCGGTTGTTGGAGACGACTCGATGCAATCTGTTCTGATGTACACCACCCGTATCTGCCCTTACTGCCAGATGGCCAAGCGGCTGCTGTCGCGCAAGGGGGTCGCACCCGAAGAAGTGCGGATCGACGAGTCCCCCGAGATTCGCGAGGCGATGATGTCGCGCACCGGTCGCCGCACGGTGCCGCAGATCTTCATCGGTGAGACCCATGTTGGCGGCTTTGATGAGCTCGCCGCGCTGGAGCGCGAAGGCAAGCTCGACGCCCTGCTGGCCGGCGGCGGCTAGCGCCGCATCAAAACCGCGTCAATTCGTGACGCCAGGCCGCCATGGCCTGGTGCGTTATGGCACACCCCACCGGACAAGACTCGCCCATGGCTGACCCCGAAATCCCCGCCCAACGTGACCCTGCTGCCGACCCGGATGCGCACGCGGATGGCCGTCAGGTGCTGTTGCAGAAATTTTTCGTCAAGGACGCGTCGGTCGAAGTGCCGAACGCCCCGCAGGTGTTCACCAAGCCCTGGAAGCCGGACGTCGACGTGCAGGTCAACACCCGTGTTCAGGACATGACCCAGGATCAGTGGCAGGTGATTCTCACCATCACCGTCACCGCCAAGCTGGGTGACGAAACCGCCTTTCTGGTCGAGGCCCATCAGGCCGGCGTCTTTCTGCTGAAGGGCTTCAACACCAGCACCGAGCGCGGCGCGGTGCTGGGCGCCTATTGCCCGTCGCTGATCTTTCCGTTTGCCCGTGAAACCATTGCCGACTTGGTGCAGCGCGCCGGATTTCCGCAGCTGCTGCTGCAGCCGATCAACTTCGACGCGCTGTATCTGCAGCACCAACGTCACCAGGCGGCGAACGCCACGGCGACCGACTCTGCCGCGGGAAACTCTGCCGTCACGCACTGACGGCGCGCGACGCGCGGTGCTCCGGGGCTAGTCCAGCTTGCCCTCGGCCAGTTTCAGGACATCGATGGTCGTGGCGGCATGCACGTCGTCGCGGCTGAGCTGGGCATTGACCTCGCGGACTATCGATTCCCGCACCGTCATCACCAGCGGGTTGATGCGGTTCAGCAAATGGGTGGGCAGTGCCCGCAGTTCCCGCGGCAGGCGCGCGGTGACCTTGATGTCGCGATTGCCGACCCGCTGGGGAACGAGCTGGATGGTGAGCGGGTGGCGTGTCTCCACATCGATATGGACGTGGATTTCGATGTCCATCGGCGTGCGCACCGGCAGCCCCATCAACCGCAGGGTGATGTCGAGCAGGCCGGTCAGGGTGAGCGTAAAGGCAACCTCAGACGCCTCGCCCTCCCGGCGACGCACTTGAACATCGTTGGGGTTGAACTGGTACGACGCCACCAGCAGGTCCTTCGGCAGCGCCGATCTTGACCCCTCGACCGTGCGGCGCAGGGTTTCTTCCACCTCGCCCTTCAGGCGCGGCACGGTGATCAGGTATCGAATGAAGTTTTCACCGAAGGCCTGATAGCTGATCAGGTCGCCAGTGTTGGGGGTGTGGCCGGCATCGCTCATGAGGGCTGCGGAGACTCCAGTGGGTTCGAGGTCAATGGGGCAGGGTGTCGATGTGCTGCGCAAGCTGGCGGTAGCCCTCCACCAGACGCGGGCCAGGCCGCCCCAGATAGGCTTCACTGATGGCGTGCACCGCGCCGCCGGTCACCGCCGGCACCGACTGCCAGCCATCGCGCTTGATCACATGGGCAGGCCGCAGCTGGTGCTCGGGCACGCCGCACCAACTGGTGATGACCAGATCCGGGCCGGCACTGACCACCTGCTCAGGCGTCACCGGCTGGCTCTTGCTGGGGGCGTCATGCCAGGGGTTGTGGGCGCCCAGACGCGCCAGCAGGCCGGTGACCCAGGAGTCGCGCCCCGGCACGATGACCGGTTTCGGCCACCACTCCACCAGAACCCGGGTGCGTCGGGCGCCGACGCGTTGCGGCATCGCGGCGTCCATCTCGGCGGCGAGTTGTTCGCCCGCCACCGGCACGCCCAAGGCCTTTGCGATGCGGCGCACGTCATCGAACACGTCTTCAAGGCTGATCGGGTCGGCAACCAGGGTGGGAATGCCGCGGCGGTTCAAGGCCGCGACAATGCGCTCATGCCCCGGCACGGTGAGCGAGGTCAAGACCAGATCGGGCCGCAGGGCCTCGACGGCGGCCAGGTCCAGTTGCAGATCGCGCCCCAGTTTCGGGATCTGGCGCACGATGTCGGCGGGAAAGTCGGAGTCTGCGTCAACGCCAACCAGCAGGTTGCCGGCGCCCAGCGCGCAAACAATTTCGGTATTCGAGGCCGTGTGGCTGATCACCCGCATCGGCTTACCGACCGGCCAGTTCGGCCTGCACTTTCTTGATGCCGTGGGCGTAGCCGTACTTGAGCGCTGCAGCCACCAGATAGCCCAGCAGCGGCACCTTCGACTCGAAGCGAATCTCGTAATCGACGCGGGTGCCGTCTGCCACCGGCACGAAGCGAATCTGCCCCAGATGATTCTTGAGCGGCCCGCCCTTGGTGATGGCGTAATCGATTTCATGCGGGCGCTCGAACGCCACAATGGTTTCTTCAAACGCCAGCGGGCCGGGCAGGATGCGGCGCACCGAGCCCAGGCCGTTGGGTTCGTCCTGACCCTCCTGCACGCGGGTGCAGGTGCCGCCGAAGATCTTGGCGAATTTCTGATGGTCGGCGAAATGATCGAACACCACTTCAGGTGACGCGGCGAACGTGGTTTCGGACGAAATAAGGTGCATGCGGTGGCTCGGGGGTGAGGAGGTAAGGTGCGATACTACCAGCGGGAGTCGGCCAGACGATCGCTGCTGCGGCAACGCAGGGGAGGAAAGTCCGGGCTCCGCAGGGCAGAGTGCCAGGTAACGCCTGGGCGCCGCGAGGCGACGGAAAGTGCAACAGAGAGCAAACCGCCGATGGCTCCGCAAGGAGATCAGGCAAGGGTGAAACGGTGCGGTAAGAGCGCACCGCGAGTCTGGCAACAGACCGGCACGGCAAACCCCACTCGGAGCAAGACCAAATAGGGAAGGACGCAGATTCATTTCTGCACTGCGCGGCCCGCGCAGCCTTCCGGGTAGGTTGCTTGAGGCCTGTGGCGACGCAGGTCCTAGAGGAATGATCGTTCTCGACAGAACCCGGCTTACCGGCCGACTCCCACCTATTTACTGTCCACGACCTGCATTGCGAATGATCGTTCTCGACAGCAGATCAATGTCGGGCTCATCGGCCGACGCCCACCTACTTACTGTCCACGACCTACATTGCGAATGATCGTTCCCGACAGCAGATCAATTCCGGGCTGATCGGCCGGCGCCCACTTTGCAGGCTATGAATTGGGCCCTTCGTCCGGCGCCCGCGAGGCCAGAGTGACCCGACCCGGTGGGCGCCGGATGCGACACTGCGTGGGCTGACGGGCGAAATATCCTTGTATCCGTATAAGCAGATATACTGGTGGTTCATTAGCCGAATCGTTTCGCGCTTCTTCCGCGTCCGCCCCTTCGACCGAGGTTTTACACATGAATGCTGTCATCAAGCCCGCCGCTGTTCCGCAGGACTACAAGGTCCGCGACATTTCCCTGGCCGAGTTCGGCCGCAAGCGCGTCCGCATGGCCGAGGAGGAAATGCCCGGCCTGATCTCGATCCGCAAGAAATATGCGCCGCTGCAGCCGCTCAAGGACGTGCGCATCACCGGGTCGCTGCACATGACCAAGGAAACCGCAGTGTTGCTGGAAACGCTGAACGCTCTGGGCGGCAACGTGCGCTGGGCCTCTTGCAACATCTTTTCGACCCAGGATGACGCTGCCGCCGCGGTGGCCGCCGCCGGCACGCCGGTGTTTGCCTGGAAAGGCGAAACCCTCGAGGAGTACTGGGACTGCACCCTTGATGCCGTGACCCACGTGCTGGCCGATGGCACGCTCACCGGCCCCGAGATCGTCATCGACGATGGCGGTGACGTGACCCTGCTCATCCACAAAGGCTACGAGCTGGAGCAGGGCGACGACTGGGTCAACACGCCGGCCGACAACCATGAAGTGAAGGTCATCAAAGACCTGCTGAAAAAAGTGGCCAAGGAACGCCCCGGCTTCTGGACCCGCGTGGTCAAGGACTGGAAAGGTGTGGCCGAAGAAACCACCACCGGCGTGCATCGTCTTTACCAGATGTTCGAACAGGGCAAGCTGCTGGTGCCGGCGATCAACGTCAACGACTCGGTCACCAAGAGCAAGTTCGACAATCTTTATGGCTGCCGGGAATCGCTGGCCGACGGCATCAAGCGCGCCACCGACCTGATGATTGCGGGCAAGGTGGCCTTCGTCGCCGGTTATGGCGACGTGGGCAAGGGTTCGGCCCACTCGCTGCGTGGTCTGGGTGCGCGCGTGATCATTGCCGAAGTCGACCCCATCAACGCGCTGCAGGCGGCGATGGAAGGGTTCGAGGTCAAGACCATCGACGACGTGCTGCCGTTTGCCGACATCTACGTCACCACCACCGGCAACAAAGACATCATCACCCTCGAACACATGAAGGCGATGAAGAACAATGCGCTGGTCTGCAACATTGGCCACTTCGACAACGAAATTCAGATGGACCGCCTGAATGCCTCGGGTGCGGTGCGCGACATCATCAAGCCGCAGACCGATCGCTACACCTTCCCCGACACCGAAAAGAGCATCTACGTGCTGGCCGAAGGCCGGCTGATCAACCTCGGCTGCGCCCACGGCCACCCGGCGTTCGTCATGTCGAACAGCTTCTCCAACCAGACGCTGGCGGCGATTGATCTGTGGAAGAACAAGGATGTGTACGAGAAGGCGGTGTTCCGTCTGCCCAAGAAGCTCGATGAAGAAGTCGCGGCGCTGCACCTGGAGCAGATTGGCGTGAAGCTGACCAAGCTCACCCAGGCTCAGGCGGATTATCTCGGCGTGCCGGTCGAAGGGCCGTACAAGCCGGATCATTACCGCTACTGAGGCCGGACATGCCGACCCGCTGGTCCATCGGCGCATTGGGTGAGGGCGAAGGCGACACCGCCGCCGCCATCATCGAATTGCTGAAGGACTACAACCAGCAGTTCATCGGACGTGCACCGTACGAACGGTTCCAGTTGGCGGCACGAGACCCGGAAGGTCGCCTGATCGGCGGCCTTCTGGGCGAGTGGCGCAGCTACTGGCTGCACATCGACATCCTGGTGGTGACCGATGGCTACCGGCGCAGCGGCCTGGGTTCGGCGTTGATGGCCGACGCTGAGCAGGCGGCTCGGGATCGCGGCTACCGGGGCCTGTTTCTCGATACTTTCGAGTTTCAGGCGCCGCAGTTTTACGAAAAACTCGGCTTTACCCGCTTCGGCAGCATCCAAAATTTCAGTGACGGCCACGACCGCCACTTCTACGAGAAACGACTGTGACGGCTTCACGCGACCCGCATTTTTCTTTCGAGCTGTTCCCGCCGCGGACACCGCCGGGCTGGGCGAAACTGCCGGCGCTGATCAATGAGCTGGCGCGCGTCAAACCCAGTTTTTTCAGTGTGACCTACGGCGCCGGAGGCTCCGATCAGAACGGGACGTACGACACCCTGATCAAGGTTGTGGAGCAGACCGGCATCGAGGCCGCACCGCACCTCACCTGTGTGGGCTCGACCCGCGCAAACATCGCCGCCCTGTTGCAGCAGTACCGCGACGCCGGCGTGAAGCGCATCGTCGCGTTGCGCGGCGACCTGCCGGCCACGGCCATGAGCAGTGCGGCCCGCGGAGAATTCCGGTTCGCCAACGAGTTGATCGAGTTCATTCGCGACGCGCACGGCGATGCGTTCGCGCTCGAGGTGGCGGCCTACCCCGAGATTCACCCGCAGGCGACAAGTCCCGAAGCGGACTTCGACGCATTCGTGCGCAAGGTCCAGGCGGGTGCCGACGGGGCGGTGACGCAGTATTTCTACAACGCCGACGCCTATTTTGATTTTGCCGAGCGCTGTGACCGGGCCGGCCTCAAGGTGCCGATCGTTCCGGGCATCATGCCTATCGTCAACACCCAGCAGCTGCTGCGGTTCTCGGCGGCCTGCGGTGCCGAAGTGCCGCGTTGGGTGCGGCTGCGACTGGAAGCGTTTGGCGACGACAAGCGCGCCGTCCAGGACTTCGGTCTGGAAGTGGTCACCCGGCTGTGCGACACCCTGCTCAAGAATGGCGCGCCGGGCGTGCATTTCTACACGCTCAACCAGGCCGAGCCCACCTTGAAGCTCTGGCGCAACCTTGGTCTGCCGGGCTGATTTACTTTTTGGCGGTCGATTTTCCTTCGGTTCAGGGAACTTGGCGGCCCGTTCGCGTATCTTTAGGGCATCCATTCAACACGGGGCAGACTCATGAACCAGCCGTATTCTCCTAGCGTTGCCGTGCCAGCAGCGTCACCGCTGGCCACCAACAAGGTGTTGCGCAACACCTATTTGCTGCTCTCTATGACCCTGGTCTTCAGCGCGGTGATGGCCGGCATCTCCATGGCACTGGGCGTGCCCCGCGGCGCCGGCATGATCTGCTCGCTGGTCGCGCTCGGCCTGCTGTGGTTCGTGGTGCCGCGCATGGCCAATTCGGCCAATGGTCTGATCTCGGTGTTCGCCGTCACCGGTTTGCTGGGCTTCGGCCTGGGGCCGGTGTTGAACGCCTATTTGCACGGATTCGCCAACGGCGGCCAGATCGTGATGTTGGCAATGGGCGGCACCGGGGTCACCTTCGTCGGCCTTTCGGCCTACGCGCTGCGCACCCAGAAAGACTTCAGCTTCATGCGACAGGCTTTGTTTGCCGGCGTGATGATCGCCTTCGTCGCGGCCATCGGCCTGGTGGTGGCTTCGCTGTTCGGCTTCTATTTCCAGCCCTTGGCGCTGGCCATTTCGGCGGCCTTCGTGGTGCTGATGTGCGGCATGATCCTGTACCAGACCGGTGAGATCATCAACGGCGGCGAGACCAACTACATCATGGCGACGATCGGGCTGTACGTGGCCATCTACAACCTGTTTACCAGCCTGCTGCATTTGCTGGGGTTCGGCATGGGTGAAGATTGATCACCGCTGAGCATTGAGCGCTTCTTCAAGCCCACCTCATGGTGGGCTTTTTGTTTGGGTATGGCCGCCATTTTTGGGCGTGCCCAGCCTGACGGCCAGCCACCGGCACGGTCGCTTCTGCCGTAGGTCGGGTCCCACCCGGCATTCCTGCGGTCGGCTTGCCAAGCCACCGCTGCGCGTCTTGCGGGGCTTGCGGCCGGGACTTTCTGAAAGCGCGGGCCATGCTCCGCCCTTGAATGCCCGGTCGCGCGCCACACCGCGGCGGCCACGGGCCGCCCTACCAGGGCCCTCGCCACTGCCCCGGGGGTGCCCCAGCCCGCTGAAGGTTCGAATCAGCCCCAGGCCTTGTCCAGAATGGCCCTCAGTTGCCCCAGGTCGGCTTCTTTCGGGTTGTAGATGATCGAGCCGTCGTTGAGTGCGCGGTCGGCAATTTCATCCAGCTGATCACGGCGGACTTTGCCGGTTTCCTGCAGGGTGCGCGGCAATTGGGTCTTGGCGTGCAGGTGGTCGCGCAGGCGGCGGATGAAGTCGATGGCCACGTCGGCGCGCTGTGCGGGCGGGGTGCTGGCATAGACCTGGGCGCCCGCCAGCGGCAACAACAATTCGCCGATGCGCGCGCCATTGACCGATTTGTTGTACTCCAGCGCGTAGGGCAGGTACAGGCTCATGCACAGGCCGTGGGGCAGGTGGCAGACGCCGCCGGTGGCGTGACCCAGTGCATGCACCAGACCGACCATGGCGTTGGAAAAGGCGATGCCGGCCATGGTGGAGGCCTGCGCCAGTTCCAGCCGTGCGTCGGCGTTTCTGGGTTCGTCAATGGCGATGAGCAGGTTGTTGGCAATCTTCTGGATCGCGGCCGTGGCGTAGGCATCGCTGATCGGGTTGGCGGCCAGGCAGGTGAAGGCTTCCACCGCGTGGGTCATCGCGTCCATGCCGGTCATGGCGGTGATGTGCGCGGGCAGGGTGAGCGTCATGCGCGGGTCGAGCACCGTCGCGTTGGGCATCAGGTAGTAGGACGCGAACGGCAGTTTCACCGAACGTTCGGGATCGCTGATGACCGCCGCCAAGGTCACTTCAGAACCGGTGCCCGACGTGGTGGGAATGACGAACAGCGGCTTGAGCGGGCGCGGCAGGTTGTGCGCACCGGCGTAGGCCATCAGGTCGTCGCCCCCCAGGCTGACCAGAATGTTCACGGCCTTGCTGGTGTCGATCACCGAGCCGCCGCCAATGGCAAGAATCGCGTCGCAGTCGTTGTCGCGATAGGTCGTGGCGGCGGCGCGCACGGTGGCAAGGCTGGAGTCGGGCGGCACGTCGTCGAAGATTGCAGCGGCGCCGATGCCGCCGACCTGCAGGGCGGCTTCCACCGGGGCGAGCAGTCCGGCCTTGCGCACGCCGGCGTCGGTGAGGATCATCGGTCGCTTGGCGCCAAGCGTGCTGAGCTCAAAGGGAACGTGTTCCAGCGCGCTGTGGCCGGCAATGATTTTGACCGGGCAGAAAAATTCGTAGTACGACTTGCTCATTGAAGTTTCCTCGTCAATGACAATCAGCGGGTGAAGAAGCTGGCCGCCACGCGGCCGTAGATGCCGCTGGCGGTGCGCAGCTTCTGCCCCAGGGGCAGTGGCGGGTACTGCTTGAGCGCGCGGCGGGCGACCGGGCCGGGCAGGATCAGCGCCTCCATGCGGTTCAGGCAGCGCACCAGGCGGATGGCATCTGAAAGATCACCGTCGGCCACCATGCGGTCGTTGGCAAAGGCCCGCGCCGTGCCTTCCTGAAACGTGAACACCAGAAAAGCGTGCGCCAGGTGCTTGAAGCGGATCACCAGATCGGCGGCCTCATCGGTCACGGCGCTGCGGGCGAAGTGGCCGTCGGGCGTCACCTCCAGGCCGAACCGCGGCCCATCGGGGAACACGGTCATCACGAGGGTGTAGCCCGGGCGAAAGCGCGCGACCTCGCGGCCGACGTCGTCGTCGTTGATGCTGGCGGCGCAGAGGCCGCGGCTGATGACCGTCATCATCAGGGCCACGTAGGCGCGCTGTGCGGCGGCCAGGGAAAGGGAGTGGGCAGTCATGTGCGGCGCCTCCGGCGTCCATTTTTCGCGTCATAGTCTAGTGGGGCGATCGGCGCATCACAGTGGCCGTCGAGACAGCCCCGGGTCAGGGGCGCCGCAGGCCCTTACGGCAACCGGCCGGTGCGCACACGACACGCCTATTTGCGAAGCCGGCCCCGTGCCCCGGCCCCGGCCCCTTTACACTGCGCGCCCGTTCCGGTGGTGAGAGTGGTCATGTTGCTGGCGTTTCGTGAAGTGTCGCTGCGGTTGGGCAGCACCGTGTTGCTGGATGCGGCCGACCTGACCATCGAGCCGGGCGAGCGCATCTGCCTGATCGGCCGCAACGGCGCCGGCAAGTCGACCCTGATGCGCGTCGCCGCCGGTGAGGTGAACCCTGAAGAGGGCGAAGTGGTGCGCACCTCGGGCCTCAAGATCACCCGTCTTGAACAGGACGTGCCGCGCGCCGAGGCCATCTCGGTGTTCGACATGGTGGCGCAGGGCTTGGGCGACCTCGGCGCGGTGCTGGCCGAATATCACCATTTGACGATGGACCCCAACCCCGACCTCAAGCGCATGGGCGTGTTGCAGTCGCGGCTTGATGTCGACAACGGCTGGCTGCTTGAAGAACGCGTCAATGGCGTGGTCGAAAAGCTGGAACTGCCGGCCGACGCCAGCTTCGGCTCGCTCTCGGGCGGCATGAAGCGCCGCGTGCTGCTGGGCCGTGCGCTGGTGGGCGAGCCCGACTTGCTGATGCTCGACGAGCCCACCAACCATCTCGACATTCCCAGCATCCAGTGGCTGGAAGGTTTTCTCAAAAGCTTCGGCGGCGCGATTCTGTTCATCACCCACGACCGTGCGTTTCTGCGGGCGCTGGCCACGCGCATCCTCGAACTTGATCGAGGCCAGCTCACCAGCTGGCCCGGTGATTACGAGAACTTTCTGCGGCGCAAGGCCGAGCGCCTGCACGCTGAAGAACAGGACCGAGCGCGCTTTGACAAGCGCATGGCCGAAGAAGAGGTGTGGATACGCAAGGGCGTGCAGGCGCGGCGCACCCGCGACATGGGCCGCGTCAAGCGGTTGATGGAAATGCGCGACCAGTTTGCCGCTCGCCGCAACGCCACCGGCGTGGCAAAAATGACCATCCAGGAGGCTGATCGCAGCGGCAAGCTGGTGGCCGAACTGACTGACGTCAGCTTCGGCTGGGGCGGTGCGCCGCTGATCCGCAACCTCAGCACGGTGCTGATGCGCGGTGACAAGCTCGGCATCATCGGTGCCAACGGCGCGGGCAAAACCACGCTGCTGCACATGTTGCTGGGCACGCTCGAACCTACCGCCGGCCATGTCAAGCTGGGCACCAAGCTGGAGATCGCCTACTTCGACCAGTTGCGCGCGCAGCTCGACCCCGATTCGGCCGTGATCGACAACATCGCCGATGGCAAGGACTTCGTCGAGATGGACGGCAAACAGCGCCACGTCATCAGTTATCTGCAGGACTTTCTGTTCACGCCAGACCGCGCCCGCTCGCCGGTGCGCGCACTGTCGGGCGGAGAGCGCAACCGGCTGCTGCTGGCGCGGCTGTTCGCGCGCCCCGCCAACCTGCTGGTGCTGGACGAGCCCACCAACGACCTCGACGTCGAAACGCTGGAGCTGCTGGAAGAACGGGTGACCGACTTCGAGGGCACGGTCATCGTGGTCAGCCACGACCGCGAGTTTCTCGACCGTGTCGTGACCCGCAGCCTGGTGTTCGAGGCCGAAGGGCGCGTGGTCGACGTGGTCGGCGGCTATGCCGACTGGCAGCGGGAACGGGGCGACAAGGCCAGGCTGGCGCGGCCGGCCCTCGTCGCCGCCGGTCAAGCGCCGTCTGCCGTTGCCACTGCGCCAGTGCCGGCCGCGGCGCCCAAGGCCCCCGCCGTTGCAACGCTCGGCAGCGACGAGAAGCGTGAGCTGGACCGCCTGCCGCGCAAGATCGAGAAACTGGAGGCCGAGCAACAACAGTTCGGCGAGGCGATGAGCCGGCCGGAATTCTTCAGTCAGGCCCCCGAGAAGATCGAATCCGCCCAGCGGCGCCTGAAAGCGGTCGAGGTCGAGCTGGCCGCAGCCTATGCCCGCTGGGAGCAGCTCGAAAGCCGGCGCGGCTAGGGCCGGTTGGCGCGAGGGGGTTCACTGCGTGCAGCCGGTTGTTTCGCCAGACCCGGCGTCCCCCCTCAGGGTGTGAACGCAGGCTCCGACCGATCCGGGCCGGCCCCCATTAGGGCCCTTGGCCCGGCGCGGCCGCTGGTCGGGCGCCGAAGGCGGTTCATGCGGTTGGCGCTGCGATCAGGCCGACAGGCGTGTTCAGATGACGGCAACCTTCGGGAGTCGGCTTGAAAATTCCAAGCATAGAATCGGTACGCGCCGTGGCCTGGGTGGGCTCGCTCATCCTGGCGGGCGCTTTCCTGTGGCTTGCCCAGCAGTCAAGCCGAAGCAGCGATGCCCTGTGGGACATGCAGCATGCCGCCTGTATCGAGGCGGCGCCGGCAGGCAATGTCGCCTGCCCCGAGCGGAGTGCCCGGCAGCAGCAGCGTCACCATGCGTGGCTGATGTGGTTGGGCGGCTATCTGGCGGCGCAATTGCTGTTTCTGGGAGCCTTGCAGCAGGTGGGGCGCGCCACCTTGCGCCTGTCGTCGCGACATCAGATTGACCTTCAGCTTGAGCAGCAACAGCGCGAAGCCACCCGCCAGCGGCTCGAAAACCTGACCACCCACGTGCCGGGGGTGGTCTTCGAGCTGACCCAACAGCCTGATGCGGCCATCCACGTCACCTATGCCAGTGCCGGCGCACTGGACGTGATGGGCGAGCCGCCGTGGGCACTGATGGGTCGATTGCAGGCCATCACCAGCAAGGTGCATCACGAGGATCTGCCCCTGCTGGAAGCGCAGTTGCTGGAATCGATGCGTCAGCTGTCGATCTGGATGGTCGAATTCCGCTTTCAACATCCCTTGCGCGGGCTGGTGTGGCTGCGCGTTGAAGCCACCCCGCAACGTCACGACGACGGTTCGGTCTCGTGGTACGGCTTGGCGGTGGACGTCAGCCATCGCAAGCGCATCGAGGCCCAGGTGGCCTCGGT
>TARA_R110001599_G_scaffold242682_4_pt1 | contig 20134 bp, 19 predicted proteins | sample TARA_R110001599 | Tara Oceans TARA_R110001599 (sample SAMEA4398360) | marine metagenome | biome: Polar Biome; feature: [MES] marine water layer (ENVO:01000295) within the mesopelagic zone...; material: water (ENVO:00002006), including particulate matter (ENVO:01000060) such...
GGCGGGCGGGGTGCTGTTGCCGCTGGCGGCGCTGGGCACCGCGTTGCTGGTGGGGTGGCGACTGGGCAGGCCGCTGCTGCGGGCCCAGCTGTACCGCGAAAGCCCGCAGTTTTTTTCGCTCTGGTACTTCCTGTTGCGGTATATTGCGCCGCTGGGCATCCTGCTGGTCATGGCAACTGCCCTGTTGACCGAGTAAACCCGGGGCGGTGCCAGGCCGCCACCTCTGAAAGAGATCGCGATGACCCGAATCTACCGCCATGCCTTGTTGCCCTATGCAGACCGGCAGCTGTTTGAGCTGGTGAATGATATCGAGGCTTACCCCGAATTCATGGAAGGCTGTGTGGGTTCCCGCGTGCTGCGGCGCGAGGCGGATGTAGTGGAAGCGCGTCTCGATCTCGCGCGCGGCGGCATCACGCAAAGCTTCAGTACCCGCAACCGCCTGCAGGCGCCGCAGTACATCACGCTGGAGCTGCTCGATGGCCCCTTTGATTATTTCCAGGGTAACTGGGAGTTTCGAGGTCTGGGCAATAGCGCCTGCAAGGTGACGCTGGACCTGGAGTTCAGCACCAGCAGCCTGCTGGTGGGTGCGGCAGTGAGCCGTCTGTTTGACAGCGTCACCAACAGCCTGGTGGATGCGATTGGGCGCCGCGCGCGGCAACTATACGGTTAGAGCAGGATGAGCGAGACAGCAATGATCCAGGTTGAAGTCGCCTATGCGCTGCCCGAGAGGCAGGCCATCATTCCATTGACGGTCGCCGAGGGTACCACGGCGCTGGAGGCTGCACGGCGTTCGGGAGTGGCCGAGCGTTTTGAGGGGCTCGATCTGGACGACGCCCGTCTGGGCATATTCGGGAAATTGGTGGCCGCTGACCAGGTGCTGCGCGCGGGCGACAGGGTGGAGATCTATCGGCCGCTGAAGGCCGACCCCAAGGAGGTGCGCAAGGCGCGCGCAGCGCGGGTCAAGGAACGGCGTCAGGAAGACGCGGGCTGAGTCGCTATTCGCTTGCTTCGCTGGCGGCGGCATCAGTCGACGTGGCCGCCGCCCATTGCGGCAGGTAGTCGCCAGTGACGGTTGCCAGGCTGTCGCCCTCGAAGTGGATGCTGACCGTGGCTTCCCGAATCACATCGTTGCCATTGCGCAACAGGTACGGGTAGTCCCAGCGGTCGGCGTTGAAACTGTCTTCCACCAGCGGCGTACCGAGGATGAAACGCACTTGACGTTGGCTCATGCCCGGCTGCAGTTGGTCGATCATGTCCTGGGTGACGATGTTGCCCTGCTCGATGTCAATACGGTACACCCCGGGGAACCCGAAATTGCCGCAGGCCGTGAGCGAGGCCAGTGCCAGTGCCAGGAAAAGGCTGCGCATGGGCTTTAACTTCCACTTGTCATGATGGGGTGGCATCATACCCGTCCAGACCTGTACAGAGAACCCCCGAAGCCATGCCGACTGACAATCAGGAATTGCGCAATGCCGGCCTCAAGGTCACGCTGCCGCGGGTCAAAATCCTGCAGATCCTGGAGGCCACCAGTGAGACCAGCGAGCACCTGAGCGCGGAAGATGTCTACCAGAAGCTGCGTGATGCGGGTGAGGACGTGGGCCTGGCCACGGTGTATCGCGTGCTGACGCAGTTCGAAACTGCCGGCCTCGTCAACCGCCACAACTTTGAAACCGGCCACTCGGTATTCGAGCTGGATACCGGTGAGCATCACGACCATATGGTGTGCATGACCACGGGTGCCGTCATCGAGTTCAACGATCCGGTGATCGAGCGTCGCCAGAAGGAAATTGCCGCCGAACACGGTTTTGAGATTGTGGACCACTCATTGGTGCTCTACGTGCGGGAAAAGCGCACCTGAGCCCCACCTGAGCGGCTTTTGTCACGTTTTTGCCCCCGCTTTGCCATGCCATGACGCGTTTTTAATAAAAATACACTTGTGTGTAGTTTTCTCCGAACGTATATTCTTGCGTCAGCCACTTGGCAGAGGAGCAAAATATGCAGGCAGTCAGCGAAACTCAACAGCCCATAGAGGAACTGTTCAATCCGGCGTCCGAGGAGTATCTGAAGACGGCGTCCAGCCAGTATCTGGCGTTGGCCCAGCGCGGGCGCCTGGTGTGGTATGCGCCCTGGCAGGCCTGGATCATGACCCGCATGCCCGACATCATGGAATGCTGGCGCAACGAATATCTGTCCTCTGACTTCTACGATTGGGAGTTTGCTCCCCCGCGTCCCCCGGAGGATCAGTGGAGTAACTACGAGCGGGCCATGATCGGCCACAGCATGCTTGCTGATCACGGCCATCACCGGCTGGTGCGCCGGGTCGTGTCACCGGCTTTTTCGCGCAACGTGGTCGATGAAATCCAGCGTCGTATCAAGCCCGACGTCGAGAAGTTGATTGGCGAGCTGGCTGATCTGGAGAGCTTCGATTACATCGAAAAGGTTGCCAACCATATCCCCTTCATCTCAATCAGCCGCATGGTTGGTTTGCCCGAGAAGTACTGGCCTGAAATCAAGCAGGTGGTGCTTACCTTCACCGAGGCATGGAACCCCACACTGAGCGATGAGCGCCGCGAAGCTGCGCGTCAGGACAGCAACCGTGCGATCGAGATTCTGCAGCGTGTGATTGCCGAGCGACGCGCCAACCCTGGCGCTGACGACTTCCTCAGCGTGCTGCTGAAAATCGAGGAGGAAAACGAGAATTTCGGCGAGTGGGATATCATCACCCTGGTTCTGGCGTTGATTGGCGCCGGCGCAGATACCACGCTGGTGGCGCAGCAATGGACGCTGTACGCGCTGCTCAAGCACCGGGACCAGATCCCTGCGGCGCTGGAGTCACCGGATTCCTTCTCCAATACCTTTAGTGAAGTGATGCGCTGGTCAATCTCGTCGAAGATGGGTTTTGCACGCTACGCGCCGGAGGATATGGAAGTCCTCGGTCAGAAGGTGACCAAGGGGCAGATGGTTTTGCTGATGCCGCACCTCAAGGATCACGACCCGGAGTACTACAAAGACCCCGAGAGCTTCGACGTCAAGCGCGAATTCAACCCCGATGTGCTGTTTGGCTATGGACCGCGCTATTGCATTGGTGCCGCGATGGCCAAGCGCCAGCTATACCTGACCATGGTGGAGCTGTTCAAGCAGTTCCCGGACCTGGAGCTCGATGGCGAGCCGGAGAAAGACAATACCGACCACAATGCGGTGGTGTTCCGCGAACTGCGCGTTCGCACCAACATCCGCAAATAAGACGAGGAGAAGACGATGACCAAGCGTTATGACAAAGCAATCCCCTTCGGCTGGTACGCGATTGACTACAGCGATAGCCTGAAGCCCGGTGACGTGCGCCCCGTGGAGTATTTTGGCCGCGAGCTGGTGCTGTTCCGCACTGAATCCGGTGAGGCATCGCTGCTGGGTGCGCATTGTCCGCACCTCGGCGCACACCTCGGGTACGGCGGTATTGTGAAAGGGGAGTCTATCAGCTGTCCTTTCCACGCCTGGGAATTCAACGGCGAAGGCCAGTGCACGTCAGTGCCCTATGCCAAGCGGATTCCGCCGAAAGTGGAAGGCAAGGAGTGCGTGCCGAGCTACCCGGTGATGGAGCGCAACCAGATGATCTGGGCCTGGTACCACCCCAAGGGCGAGGCGCCGCTGTTCGACATCGACGATGTCCCAGAGCTGCAGTCCGAGGAGTGGACACCGCTCGACACCTACGACTGGAAAATCAACACCATCATTCAGGAAACCGGCGAAAACGCCGCTGACATGGCCCACTTCATCACGGTGCACGGCAACCCCGGCATGCCCCAGGGGACAGTGGAGATGGAAGGTCCGCGCCGCGTGACCGATTTTGATTCAGAGGCCCAGAGCATTGATGAGCAGGGCAATGTCGACATGAGCGGCGAAAATCACGACGCCATTCACCTGCACTCGGTAGGTGTCGGCCCCGGTTTCACATTCCAGCGCTTCTCGCGCATGTTCGATGTGGTGATGATGGGTACGGTAACACCGATCAATGACCAGACCGTGCACCTGCGGTTCAATTTCTCCGTACCGCGCAAGCAGTCCGAAGACAATGCCATGATGGCGACCGGCACCGTGCACGAAATTGTGCGCCAGGTGGAGCAGGATATTCCGATCTGGGAGCACAAAGTGTATCTGGATGACCCGGCGCTGTGCGACGGTGACGGCCCCATCGCCAAATACCGCAAATGGTTCCAGCAGTTTTATGCCTGAGCCCCCGGGCTCAGGAAAGCAGGCACACCGAAAGCACTCATAACAGAGGATAACGAGTATGAACGAGAAACTTGCCACCACGCCCGGCGATCACTACAACTGGCCGATGTTGAAGATCCGCTATCTGACGGATCCGGCCAAGCTGGCCGCGGTGCTGCCCCCGGGCTTTGAGCCCGGCAGCCGCCCCGAAGTTACGCTGACGGTGTACAACGTGCCGGTAAACGGCGAGCCGGAGCAGGGCCTTTTGACCACGGTGCTGTGCAACTACAAGGGCCAGGAAGGCCAGTTCGCGCTGGGCTATGCGATCGACAAGGAAGCGGAAATCTTCATCAGCCAGGAGAAGTTCGGCCAGCCCAAGTACCCGGCAGAGATCAAGTACTACCGGCTGGGTGAGGAAGTGGGTGCGCGTGTGACTCACCAGAACTACACCTTCCTTGAATACTACGGCAAGGTGACGGACACGCTGGACAATGGTCCCAAGTTTGATGAGCACGAGTTCTGGGTGAAATACTCGCGTGCTGCCTCCTACGTCAAAACTGGCTTTGATTTCCCACCGCATGTGGTCAACGTGGTAAGCAACTACGGCACGGCACAAAAGCTGAAAGTGGAAGGCGACCTGATTCTGCGTGACAGCCCGTGGGACCCGCTCACCGAGCGCCTGCCGCCGGTTTCCAAGCCAGACGTCTCGCTGTGGACGCCCGAGTTCCTCGGTCGCAGTGTTGACCTGGGTGATCCGCTGGACGCCGATGCGTTCGAGCCCTGGGCCAACACGATCGGCAACTCACGCTGGCTCGGCGTCAATGGTGGTCCGCTGAAGAGCTGATTGCTCATTGGCGTTGCCCCCGGGCCGCTGGCGTACGCCCGCGGCCTTTTCTATTTTAAGTGCAGAGGAATATCCAATCATGCAGGATTTCAATAACAAGGTTGTGGTGATCACCGGTGGTGCCAGCGGCATCGGCAAGGCCTTGGGCCGCTCCTTTCTCGCCGCCGGGGCCAAGGTGGTGCTGTCTGACGTGGAGCGCGGCGCGCTGGAAGCCACTCGCGATGAGCTCGCGGCGGGCGGCGGTACGGTGCGGGCCATCGTCACCGACGTGTCCAAGCCCGACTCGGTGAATGCCCTGGCAGACGCCGTGTTCGACGAGTTCGGCGCCTGCCACGTACTGTGCAACAACGCTGGCGTGAGCGTCACCAACACCAACGTCTGGGATACCACGCCGAACGACTGGCAGTGGGTTTTGGGTGTGAATGTGCGTGGCATAGCGCACGGTGTGCAGGCCTTCGTGCCGCGCATGCTGGCATCGGGCGAGGAAGGCGTGGTGATGAATACCTCTTCCGGTGATGGCGGCATTTCACCGCTGGCGGACCAGTCGGTGTATGCCTCGAGCAAGGCCGGGGTCTCCATCATGACCGAGTGCCTGAACGCCCAGTTGGTCGGCCAGGAAACCAAGCTCCGGGCCTGTATTTTCTACCCCTCCGGCGGCATTCTGCCCACGGGTATCTGGACTACGCGGCGCAACCGTCCCGAGGAGCTGGCGCGTGAGAAGCCGGTGCCTGAGGGCGGGGAAATGACGTTTGATGAATTCATGCAGGGCATGAAGGAGATCGGCGTTGACCTGCCGGTACAGGACCTCGATGAGCTGGCGGAATTTGCTCTCGACGGGCTGCGCAAGCAGGATTTTGTGATCATGATTGGTCGTGAAACCATGGAAGAAACACTGGTGGAGCGTGCCCGCAAGCTGGCGCGCGGTGAGTGTCCGATCACGCACGGTCTGCACGGCTAAGCCATCTCCCTGTGCCGGGTGCGATGAGCCCCGGCACGCACTGAACGGCGCTTAGCCCTGCGCGGCGCCCGTCACACGCAGCTGCGCTCGCTCGCGTACCAGGCTGTGGCAGAGGAAACCTATCAGCTCGTCATAGCGGCTGGCCGCGTCATAGTCGGGATTGTGCAGATGGTTGAGAATTACTGTGTCGATCATGCCGACCGTCATCTCGGCACAAAACTCCGGCGATAAAGCGTCTTTCAGATCATCAATGCTGGCGGCATACAGCCGCAGGAAGTTCTCGTTCATCACCGACAGCAGGGTTGCACCGCTGGCAAGGCTGTTGCCGATGCTGGCGATAGAATAACGCGCCAGCTCGTGCTCAAGGTCAGATGCCTGGCAAAGTTGGTGTTTCTGCGCTTTCAGGACATGCGTAATGCGTTGATCCAGCCGCGTAAACCGTTCCAGCGCTGCATCCACCGAGCCCCGCACCAACTCCAGCGTTCGACTTACGCAGATGTCGAACAGCAGGTCGTGGCGCGTGCCGTAATAGTTGTAGAAGGTTTTCCGAGATATGCCAGAGCGTTCGCAGATGGCATCAATGGTCATATCGTCAATGCCATGCTCGCCGATCAAGGCCAGCGCTTCGTCGATGATGCGTGCGCGTTGCGCCTGTTTTTTGCGTTCCCTGAGGCTTGTGCGGGGTGCTGGGCTGGTCAAAATAGGCGTCTTTTCTTGGCGTGTGAAGCATATGTGACAGGTGCCACCATACACTACAAGCCGCGCCCGGCGCCAGCGTCAGGCGTCTTCCGCATCGCGCAGCATTTCCCGGGCGTGTTCGAGTGAGCGCTCGGTCAGCTTGACGCCGCCCAGCATCCGGGCAATTTCCTGTGTCCGCTGCTCGTCTTCAAGCGCTGCCAGGCGGGCCCAGGCTGCAGTCTTGTCGGAGGTCTTGCTGACCAGCAGGTGCCGGTGCCCCTGCGAGGCCACCTGCGCCAGGTGGGTGACGCAGAGTACCTGGGCGTCGCGTGCGAGCCCGCGCAACAGCCTTCCGACGACCTCGGCCACCGCACCGCCGATGCCCACGTCAACTTCATCAAACACCATGCTCGGCAGTGTGCCGCCCTTGGCGGTGACCACCTGAATGGCAAGGCTGATACGCGACAGCTCGCCGCCGGAGGCGATCTTCCCCAGGGGTTGTGGCGCGGCCCCCGGGTTGGTGCTGATCAGGAACTCGATGTCCTCCGCGCCATGTGGATGCGGTGCGGCGGACTCGCGCGGGGTGAGTGCAATGGCAAAGCGGCAATCGGCCATAGCCAATGTGTGCAGCACCTCGGCCGTTTTGGCGATGAGGCTTTTGGCGGCCTTGGCCCGCTCCCTGCTCAGTTTGGCGGCATCCTTGTGGTAGGCCTCGGCGAGGTCTTCCAGCTCCTGCTGCAGCGCCTCTATGCGCTGCCCGCCCTGCGCCAGCCCCGCCAATTCCTCCTGCAACCCGGCCTGCAGTTCCAGTAGTTGCGGCGGCTTGATGCGGTGTTTGCGCGCCACATCGTGCAGTTGTTCAAGGCGTTTTTCTACCTGCGCGAGCCGCTGTGGGTCAATCTCGATAGAGTCGATATGGCGCTGGATCTCGCGGTGTGCCTCGTCGAGTTGTATCGCTGCTGAGTCCAACAGGCTGAGGGCGTTATCGGCGGTTTTGCTGCTGCCGGCGGCACTGCGCATCAACTGCAGGGCGTGGCGCGCTGCGCTGGCCTGTTCTTCGCAAATCTCCAGCGCCTGATGGGCGCCCTGGAGATTATCTTCCGCATTGGCCAGCAGGCTCTGGTCGCGCTCCAGCTCCTCCAGCTCCCCGTCACGCAGGCCCAGCTGTTCCAGTTCGTCTACCTGGTAGGCCAGTAACTGTGCTCGCGCCGCGGTTTCGTCGCGGTTGTCGGTGAGTGCAGTCAGCTCGCGCTGGCCGCGCAGCCAGTCGGAGGCGGACTGCTCCACCCGGCGGGCCAGTGTCTGCTGGCCGGCAAAGGTGTCCAGCATCGCGCGCTGGACGGGTTTGCGCAGCAGCGACTGGTGGGCGTGCTGGCTGTGGATGTCGATCAGCAGTTCGCCGAGTTCGGCGCAGTCCTGCAGGGTGGAAGCACTGCCATTGATATAGGCTCGCGAGCGCCCTTCTGCGGTGACCACGCGGCGCAGCAGGCATTCGTTATCGTGCGCCAGGTCGCGGGCCTGCAGCCACGCGGCGGCTGGCGCGTTGCCGGCGATGTCGAAGGTCGCAGTCACCTCCGCTCGTTCGCTGCCGGTGCGCACGGCCTTGGGGTCGGCCCGGTCGCCCAGGCACAGGCCCAGAGCATCTAGCATGATGGACTTGCCGGCCCCGGTTTCCCCGGTGATGACGGTCATGCCGCCGTGGAATTCCATGTCGAGGGTGTCGACAATGGTGTACGCGCTGATATGGATGTGGGTGAGCATGGCGAACCGCTTGCTGTTTGTGCTGTTATACCGCAGATCTGTTGCGGCATAAACATCCGCAGCGGTCATCGCTTTGTATTCCCGGGGCACTGTGATACAACCGGGGCCACAGGTTTACAGGATGGGGCATGAACTCAGCGGATTTGTCCGAGCGCGCGCAGACCATACTCAAGGCACTGGTGGAGCGGCACATACGCGACGGCCAGCCGGTGGGGTCGCGCAGCCTGCTGGAAGAGGCGGGGCTGGCGGTGAGCGCTGCGACCGTACGCAACGTCATGTCGGAGCTGGAAGAACGCGGCTTGCTGCATTCACCCCATACGTCGGCCGGCCGGGTGCCTACTGCCCAGGGCTATCGCTTGTTCGTGGACCGTCTACTGCAGGTGCAGCCCCTGGACGAGAGGGCTATCGTGTCGCTGCGCGAGCAGCTGCATCCGGACAAGTCCACGACAGAACTGGTGCAATCCGCCTCATCGCTGCTCTCCGCCATTACAGCGCAGGCCGGCCTGGTGACCGTGCCGCGGCCCGAGACGCACCAGCTGCGCCAGGTCGAGTTCCTGCCCCTGTCCGGTGACCGCGTACTGGTGATTCTGGTCGTCAATGAGCGCGAGGTGCAGAACCGCATCATCCACACCCAGCGGCCGTTTACCGAAGCCGAGCTACGCGAGGCCGCTGCACTGGTCAACCAGCGTTTCGCGGGCCAGCCCCTGAGCGCGGTGCAGGATCGTATTCTGGCGGAAATGGAGGATGCCCGCAGCCGCATCGACAGCTACCTGCAGGCGGCGCTGGACCTGGCGAGCAAAGCCCTCAACCAGGAGGCCCCGGAAGAAGAATACCTGATGGCCGGCGAGTCTCGCCTGCTTGGCCATGTCAGCCCCGAGGATGTGGGGCGATTGCGCGAGCTGTTCGATGCGTTTGAGCGCAAGAAGGACCTGCTGCACCTGCTGGAGCGGTGTACCCGCGCCAACGGCGTGCAGATCTTCATCGGCAACGAGGCCGGCTACGAGGTATTCGGCGACTACAGCGTCGTCACAGCGCCCTACACGGACGGTGCCCGCACACTCGGTGTGCTGGGCGTGATCGGGCCCACGCGCATGCCCTATGAGCGTGTGATCCCGGTTGTGGACATTACCGCGCGCATGTTGAGCTCCGCCCTGTCCAGCTGAAAGCAGCCACCGGCGCAGGGTGGCCTTGAAATTTCCCCATAACGTCCCAACATCGTTCCTGACCGCAGCGAATCGGCGCGCAAGCGTCGTGCCTGTGCAATTCACAATGCCAGTGATGGAGTCCAGACGTGGCTGAGAACGAGCAGAACAAACCAGAATCTGAAGCCGGCGACAGCGGTGCCTCGCGGCAGGCAGCCGAGGCGGCAGCGTACGCGGAAACGGCAGCCTCCACCGAATCTGAAGCGGCCCCGGGCGGCGAAGAGGTCACCCCGGAAGCGTTGATGGCAACGCTGGAGGAAGACCTCAATGCGGCCCGCGATGCGGCGTTGCGCGCGCAGGCGGATGCCCAGAACATCAAGCGCCGGGCCGAGCAGGACGTGGAAAAGGCGCGCAAGTTCGCCCTTGAGTCCTTCTGCAAGGAGCTGCTGCCCGTGGTGGATAACCTGGAGCGGGCGCTGGCCGTCACCGCCGGGCACGATGACTCGGTGAAGCCGATTGTCGATGGCCTGGAGTTGACCCTGAAGAGCTTTGCCGACGCCCTGCGCAAGTTCCACATCGAGCCAGTTGACCCCGAAGGCGAGCCGTTTGACCCGCAGCTGCACCAGGCCATGAGCATGGTCGAAAACGCAGACGTGGAGCCGAATACGGTTATCGCGGTGATGCAAAAAGGCTACACGCTGAACGCGCGCCTGGTGCGGCCCGCCATGGTTATGGTCAGCAAGGCGCCTGCCGCGCAGTAAAAACGGCGTCGGCCCCTTGAAATTGTTGGTTCAGCGCCAATATAGACAGCAAGTGAATACTGCAGCCGGCCGTGCCGGCGCAAATGAGGAGATGAACACATGGGCAAGATAATCGGTATCGACCTGGGTACCACCAACTCCTGCGTCGCGGTGCTCGAAGGGGGCAAATCGCGCGTGATCGAGAATTCCGAAGGCGATCGCACCACGCCGTCGATTGTGGCCTACACCCAGGATGGCGAAATTCTGGTCGGGCAGAGCGCCAAGCGCCAGTCCGTCACCAACCCCCACAACACGCTGTACGCCGTGAAGCGCCTGATTGGACGCAAGTTCAAGGACGACGTGGTACAGAAAGATATCAAGATGGTGCCTTACAAGATCGTTGAAGCCGATAACGGCGATGCCTGGGTACAGGCCAAGGACGAGAAAATGGCGCCGCCGCAGGTCTCTGCCGAGGTGCTGCGCAAAATGAAGCGCACTGCCGAGGAGTACCTGGGTGAAGCCGTCACCGAGGCGGTGATCACGGTGCCGGCGTACTTCAACGATTCCCAGCGCCAGGCAACCAAGGACGCCGGCCGCATTGCCGGGCTGGAAGTGAAGCGCATCATCAACGAGCCGACCGCAGCGGCGCTCGCCTACGGCATGGACAAGGCCCAGGGCGATCGCACGATTGCTGTGTACGACCTCGGTGGCGGTACCTTCGATATCTCCATCATCGAGATTGCCGAAGTCGATGGCGAGCACCAGTTCGAAGTGCTGTCGACCAACGGTGACACCTTCCTCGGCGGTGAGGACTTCGACCTGCGCCTGATTGAATACCTCGCGGCGGAGTTCAAGAAGGAAAGCGGCATCGACCTGCACAACGACCCGCTGGCGCTGCAACGCCTGAAGGAAGCGGCGGAGAAAGCCAAGATCGAGCTGTCTTCCAGCCAGCAGACGGAAGTGAACCTGCCCTACATCACCGCCGATGCCACAGGCCCTAAACACCTGGTGGTCAAGCTGTCGCGCTCCAAACTGGAGTCGCTGGTGGAAGAGCTGGTCAAGCGCTCCATGGAGCCGGTGAAAGTGGCGTTGCAGGATGCCGGCCTGAGCCCCAGCGAAATCAATGACGTGATCCTGGTGGGCGGTCAGACCCGCATGCCGATGGTACAGAAAGCGGTGGCAGACTTCTTCGGCAAGGAGCCGCGCAAGGACGTCAACCCGGACGAGGCGGTCGCCATGGGTGCTGCCATCCAGGGCGCGGTATTGTCTGGCGACGTCAAGGACGTGCTGCTGCTGGACGTGACCCCGCTGACGCTGGGTATTGAGACCATGGGCGGTGTTGCCACCCCCCTGATCGAGAAAAACACGACCATTCCCACGAAGAAGTCGCAGGTGTTCTCGACGGCTGACGACAACCAGACCGCAGTGACGATCCACGTGGTGCAGGGTGAGCGCAAGCAGGCGTCCCAGAACAAGTCGCTGGGCCGCTTCGACCTGGCGGACATTCCGCCGGCGCCCCGCGGCATGCCGCAGATCGAGGTGACGTTTGACCTTGATGCCAACGGCATTCTCAATGTGTCGGCCAAGGACAAGGCAACCGGCAAGGAGCAATCCATTCGCATCACCGCGTCAGGCGGCCTGAGCGAGGAGGATATCGAGAAGATGGTGGCGGATGCCGAGGCCAACGCCGATGCCGATGCGCGCTTCGAAGAGCTGATTGCTGCGCGCAACAGCTGTGATGGCCTGGTGCACGCTGCGCGTAAAACGCTCGAAGAGGCCGGCGATAACGCCACAGCGGACGAAAAGGCCGCTATCGAGTCGGCGATCAGCGAGGCGGAGGAAGCCCTCAAGGCGAACGAGAAAGATGCCATTGAGGCGGCTGCTGCCAAGCTGACCGAGGCCACTGGTCCGGTCGCACAGAAAATGTACCAGGCGCAGGCAGAAGCCGCACAGGGTGCCGAGGCCGAGGGTGCGGAACAGTCCACAACGGGCGATGAAGCGGTCGACGCCGAGTTCGAAGAAGTGAAGGACGACAAGAAGTAGGCGTTAACGCTTCCTGTCACCCGGGGCGCTGCAGCGCCCCGTCAGTTAACTTGACCGCGCGGGACCTGAGAGCCCGCGTAGTCATTTGCGAGAATGCGGTTTAACGCCAGGCTGACTATGTCAAAACGCGATTATTATGAAGTGCTCGGGGTCGAGAAAGCGGCCGATGAGAAGGACATCAAAAAGGCCTATCGACGGGTCGCCATGAAGTACCACCCGGACCGGAACCCCGATGATCCGGATGCCGACGACAAATTCAAAGAGGCCACCGAGGCCTACGACGTTCTGATGAACGCGGAAAAACGCGCGGCCTACGACCGGTTTGGCCACTCGGGTGTCGACCCCAATATGGGCGCAGGCGGTTTTGGCGCCGGCGGGGGCAGCTTCAGCGACATCTTCGGCGATGTGTTTGGCGATATCTTCGGTGGCGGCGGTGGCCGCGGACGCGGCGGCCCGCAACGTGGGTCGGACCTGCGCTACACGCTGGATATTTCACTCGAGGATGCGGTCAAGGGCACCACGGTGGAGATCAAGGTGCCCACCCTCGCCACCTGCGAGGAGTGCGACGGCTCCGGTGCACGCAAGGGCAGCTCGCCGGTAGACTGCACGACCTGCGGCGGCATCGGTCAGGTGCGCATGCAGCAGGGTTTCTTCCAGGTACAGCAGACCTGCCCCACTTGTCGCGGCCGCGGCAAGATGATTTCAGACCCCTGCGGCAAGTGCCACGGGCAAGGGCGCGTGGAAAAACGCAAAACGCTGTCGGTAAAAGTGCCACCGGGCGTGGATACGGGCGACCGTATCCGTTTGTCCGGCGAGGGCGAAGCGGGCCCGGATGGCGGCCCACCCGGGGATCTTTTCGTGCAGATGTCGGTGCGCCAGCACCCCATTTTCGAGCGCGACGGCAAGAATCTGTACTGCGAAGTTCCCATCACGTTTGTCGCTGCGGCGCTTGGCGGTGAGCTGGAAGTGCCCACGCTGGACGGCCGCGTGAAACTGAAAATTCCCGCCGAAACCCAGACCGGCAAGCTGTTCCGCTTGCGTGGCAAGGGCGTGAAGCCGGTGCGAGGTGGCGCGGTAGGCGATCTGTTGTGCCGCGCGGTCGTGGAGACGCCGGTCAACCTGAACAAGAAGCAGAAAGAACTGCTGCGCGAGTTCCAGGAAAGCCTCGGCCAGGGCGGCGATGCACAGTCACCGCGCCAGACCAGCTGGTTCGAGGGCGTGAAAACCTTTTTTGATGACATGAAGCCATGACGATAAAAGTCGGAATCACCGGCGCTGCCGGGCGCATGGGGCGCACTCTGATCGAAACCATCGCCCAGCAGCCCGGCTTGGAGCTGGCGGCGGCCGTCGAGCAGCCGGAGAGCAGCCTGATTGGCGCGGATGCCGGCGAGCTGGCCGGTCTCGGCAAGCTCGGCGTGCCGGTCTCCGCGGCACTGACCGAGGTGATTGCGCAGATCGATGTGTTGATTGACTTCACCGTGCCGGCGGCGACCCTGGCGAACCTGGAGGCCTGCGCGGCGGCGGGCAAGGCGATGATCATCGGTACCACCGGCTTCACGGCGGAACAGGACCAACTGATCAAGCGTGCGGCGGGCAAGGTGCCCGTGTGCAAGGCGTCGAACTTCAGCACCGGTGTCAACCTGTGCTTCAAGCTTCTGGACATGGCAGCGCGCGTATTGGGCGATGATGTGGACATCGAGATCGTCGAGGCGCATCACCGGCACAAGATAGATGCCCCCTCTGGCACAGCCCTGTCTATGGGCGGTGTGGTGGCAAATGCCCTGGGTCGCGACCTGGCTGAAGTGGCCGTGTATGGCCGCGAGGGGCAAACCGGCGCGCGGCAGCGCGACACCATCGGCTTTGCCACCGTACGCGCGGGGGATATTGTCGGCGACCACACAGTGATCTTTGCCGCCGATGGGGAGCGCGTGGAAATTACCCACAAGGCCTCCAGCCGCATGTCGTTTGCCCGGGGCGCCGTGCGCGCCGCAGGCTGGCTGGTGGGCCGTGAGCCGCGTTTATATGATATGCAGGACGTACTGGGCCTGTAAGGCTGAGCCGCTGGCCCCTTTAACGCTCGCTTTGGAGGAATGTTTGTGACCGAGTCCATTGTCAACATCGACGAAACCAATGCCGCGGAGCTGCTGATTGAGGAGTCCCATCGGCGCCCGGTCGTGGTGGATTTCTGGGCTGATTGGTGCGGCCCCTGCAAAAGCCTCATGCCGGTGCTGGAAAAACTGGCCAACGAATATGCCGGTGCGTTCCTGCTGGCCAAAGTGAACGCTGACGAACAGCCCATGATCTCCCAGCAGTTCGGCGTGCGCAGCCTGCCTACCGTGATGGTGATGCAGGGCGGCCAGCCGGTGGATGGCTTCGTTGGCGCGCAGTCGGAGGCCCAGGTACGCGAGCTGTTGGAGAAATACCTGCCCAAGCCCTGGGATGGCTTGTTGGAAGAGGGTCAGGCGCTCATGGCGGCGGGCGATTTCAGGTCTGCGCTGAGCCCGCTGCGCCAGGCCTTCGAGGACTCCGGCCAGCGTCACGACATCACGCTCGCCTACGCGCATGCGCTGCTCGAGTGCAACCGGCTGGACGATGCGGAGGCGGTTCTCGGTACGGTGCGCATGGCGGATCAGGACCCGGCGTGGGAGCAGCTGGTCGCGCAACTGAAACTCAAGCGCGAGGCGGCGGTAACACCGGAGATGGCGGCACTGGAGGAGCGCCTCGAGGCGGAGCCGGGCAACCACGATGTGCGGCACCAGTTGGCGGTGCAGTACACCAACGCCGGCTATTTTCGCGAAGCCCTGGAGCACCTCATCACGATTTTGCGGCAGGACCTCAACCATGCCGACGGCGCGACCAAGAAAGCCCTGATCGACACCATTGCCAGCCTGGGCAAGAGCGACCCGCTGGCCGCCGAGTATCAGCGCAAACTTTACAGCCTGCTGTACTGAGGACAAGCCGGGGCAGCCCCCATGCCCGGCAGTGCCGCGGCCCTGACGCTTGTTTTGCGCTGCGGTAATCGTTAAGGTACATGCCCTGGCGATGAAAAACATACTCCAAGGTCAAAACCGCTATGGCGTGTACCCGGAACAGGGCTCCAAGGCAGAGCGTGCGGCACTTTCGTGCTTGCATGGGCGCGGCGTTGGCGGCGTTTCTGATCGCCTGCTCCGAGGCGCCGGCCCCACCGCCTGCAGTGGCGGGCAGCGCAGCACTGGAGGCGCACTCAGCCGAATTCAGGCGCGACATCATCGAAGTGGTGCCTGGCATCCACGTGGCGATTGGGTACGCGCTGGCCAATGTCATACTGATCGAAGGTGATGACGGCGTCATTATCGTGGACACCACCGAGTCGCTCGAGGCGGCGCGCACCGTCAAGGCCGAATTTGACCGCATCACCGACAAGCCGGTGCAGGCGATCATCTACACCCACAACCACACGGATCATATCTTCGGCGCCGAGGCCTTCGCCGCAGGCAGGGACGTGCCGGTCTATGCCCACAAAACCACCTGGAGCCATATCGAGCGCATCATGAACGTGCTGCGTCCGGTGATTGAAACGCGCTCTTTCCATATGTTCGGCAACTACCTGGAAGCGGGCGGCGAGGCTATCATCAACGACGGCATCGGGCCGGCCCTGGCGCACAGCACAACCGGGGATGGCGATATTTACGGCCTCTTGCCCCCCACGCACACGGTCGACGAGCGGCTGGAGGTGACCATAGCGGGGCGTCGGCTGGTTCTGATGCACGCGCCCGGCGAGACCGACGACCAGTTGCTGGTCTGGCTGCCTGATGAGAGGGTGCTGCTGCCTGGCGACAATGTGTACAAGGCCTTCCCCAACCTCTACACCATTCGCGGTACCCGCTATCGAGACGTTATGCAGTGGGCGCACAGTGTGCGCCTGATGCGCTCGCTGGGGGCCGAGCACCTGATCCCCAGCCATACACGCCCGGTTTCGGGTGCAAAGGCTGTCGATGACATTCTTCAGGTGTACGGCGACGCCATTCAATTCGTGCACGACCAGACAGTGCGCGGCATAAACCAGGGGCTGGATGCCGATACCCTGGCGCGCACCGTGCAACTGCCCGCCGAGCTTGCCGAGCATCCCTGGTTGCAGCCGTTCTACGGCACCGTGCCTTGGTCGGTAAGAGCAATTTACAATGGGTATCTCGGTTGGTTCGAGGGCAACAGCAGCACCTTGTTTCCCATAGCGAGCGCCACCCGGGCTCAGCGTTTGCTGGCACTGGCGGGCGGTGCAGATGCCGTGCTGGCTGAGGCCGAGGCGCAACTGCCGGCTGATCCACAGTGGGCCGCGGAGCTTGCCGACCTGGTGCGGGCTGCCAGTCCCGATTCTGTTCCGGTTGCGGCTGAGCTGAAGGCGCGCGCCCTGCGTATGCTCGCAGAGGTTACGCCGAACCCGAACGCACGCAATTGGTATCTCACCGATGCGTTGGAACTGGAGCAGCGCATCACTACAGGGCCTTCGCCCATCAGCGCAGAGCGTGTTGCCTTTGCGCAGGGTTTCCCGATTGCTGGTGTACTGCGCAGCATGGCGGTGAACCTGGATCCGGAGCGCAGCGCAGGGGTGAACGAGCGCGTGGTGTTGGTGTTCCCCGATCAGGGCGTGCAGTACGCGGTGCATGTGCGCCACCAGGTGTCAGTGATCGATGCACTGCCCTCGGTGCCAGAGGATGAAAGCGTAGTGGTGACGGTGCCGGCCACGGAGTGGCTGGCCCTGATGACCGGCCAGCGCGGTTTTCCGCTGGCGCTGGCAGACGGCACTGTGCAAGTGTCCGGGGGCATGGCGGACACGGCGAAGTTATTGCGTTTTTTGGCGTTGTTTCGTCAGGAATAAATTCACAGCGGCCTTCGGGCCAGTTCAATTCAATCGAGAGGTAGCCACGTGGATACAAGTTTTGCTCCGGAAGATCTCGCGTTTCGCGATGAAGTGCGCGCATTTTTTGCAGAGGCTTACGATGCCGACCTGCAGGCGCGCTTGAACAACCTCGAGACGTTCAAGGACGCGGTCATCGACTGGCAGAAGCGCCTCTACAAGCAGGGCTGGATCGCCCCCGGCTGGCCCAAGGAATACGGCGGCACGGGTTGGAACGCCACGCAGAAATTCATTTTTGAGACTGAACGCAGCGCCGCGGGTATTCGCGATGTCATTCCCTTCGGCCTCAACATGGTTGGCCCTGTCATTTATGCGTTTGGCAACGAGGAACAGAAAGAACGGTTTCTGCCAGGTATTTTGCAGAGCGACGATTGGTGGTGCCAGGGCTACTCCGAGCCCGGCGCGGGGTCCGACCTCGCGTCACTGAAAACCCGCGCCGTGCGGGAGGGCGACGAGTATGTGGTCACTGGCGCCAAGATCTGGACCAGCTATGCCCAGTATGCCGACTGGATTTTCTGCCTGGTGCGCACCAGCAGCGAAGGCAAGAAACAGAATGGCATCAGCTTTCTGCTGATCGACATGAACTCGCCGGGGATCAAGGTCAACCCGATCGTCTCGATAGACAACCACCACAGCTTGAATGAAGTGGAATTCAACGACGTGCGAGTGCCGGTCGCCAACCTGATTGGCGAGCAGGACAAGGGCTGGACCTATGCCAAGGCCCTGCTGGCCCATGAGCGCACCGCGATTGCGGGTGTGGCGGACAGCAAGCGCAGCCTTGCGGAAACGCGCGCCTTCGCCGAGCGGGAAGTCAACGGTGGCAAATCCCTGTTGAGCGACCCGCTGTTTCAGAAGCGTCTGTCCGATATCGAAATCGAGCTGATGGCGCTGGAGTTTACCGAACTGCGGGTGTTGGCAACGGTGGCGGCCGGTGGCGCGCCCGGTGCCGAGTCTTCCATGCTCAAGATCAAGGGTACAGAGATGCAGCAGGCCGTGCAGGAGCTGCGCATGGATGTCGCCGCCTATTACCAGGGGGTACTGCCCAATGACCTGACACCGGAGCAGCTCGGCCACGACTTTGGCTCACAGGCCCGTCAGACCTACATGTATGGTCGCGCTTCAACGATCTACGGCGGCTCCAACGAGGTACAGAAAAACATCATCGCCAAGGCCGTACTCGGCCTTTAATCCCGCACTGCTGGAGAGGATATAGCAATGAATTTCGAGTTTACTGAAGAACAGGGCATGCTGCGGGACAGCGTGGCGCGCTTTGTGCAGGACAGTTACGATTTTGATACCCGGTGTAAAATCGCGGCGACTGATGAAGCCATGAGCCGCGAGAACTGGCAGACCTTTGCCGAACTCGGCTGGTTGTCCGTGCCTTTCGCCGAGTCTCACGGCGGTTTTGGCGGCGGGCCGGTGGATACCATGGTGATGATGGAGGAGTTCGGCAAGGGCATTGTGCTGGAACCTTACCTGGCAACTGTGCTGCTGTTTGGCGGGCTCCTGCAGCGTGGCGGCAGTGTAGAGCAACAGGCAGAGATCATTCCGCGCATTATCGAGGGCGGTTGTCAGGGCGCGTTTGCCTATCTGGAGCGCCAGAGTCGCCACCAGCTGGCCGATATCAAGACGACCGCAACTGTTGAGGGCGACCAGCTTGTCCTGAACGGTGAAAAAGTGGTCGTATTCAACGGGGCCAGTGCGGATCAGTTGATCGTCGCGGCGCGCAGCAGTGGCGAGCAGAGCGATGAAGCGGGCATAACCCTCGTGCTGGTGCCCGCGGATGCAGCCGGTGTCGAGCGCACGGCTTACCGCCTGATGGACGGGCAGGTGGTTGCCAACATCACTTTCAGCAACGTGCAGGTGCCGGTGGCGGATATTGTGGGTGAGCTGGATAACGGCTATGCGGTCATGGGCCCGGTGATTACCCAGGCCAACGTGGCACTCGCAGCGGAAGCGCTGGGTATCATGGGGCAATTGAACGCCAAAACCCTGGAGTACACCAAAACGCGCAAGCAGTTCGATGTGGCTATCGGGAGTTTCCAGGCGCTGCAACACCGTATGGTGGATACCTTTATGGCCTACGAACAGGTCAAGTCGCTGCTGTATCGGGCCGTGTGTGAACTGGACGGCGCTGGTGACGACGCGGCCGCCTGTGTGCATGCCCTGCAAGTCCTGGTCGATCGCAATGGCCGGAAGATTTTCGGTGAGGCGATTCAGCTGCATGGGGGTATGGGTATTACCGACGAACTGGACATTGGCCATTACGCCAAGCGCCTGATGATGATCAACACCACCTTCGGCAATGGTGACTACCATCAGGCAAAGTTCAATGAACTGCGCTACAGTGCCTGAGTACGGACGAGAGCAGTGGCCGGTTCGAAGATAACCACCAGGGAGAAGCAACAATGAAATTGGGCATACTGCTGGGCTATTCCGGCAAACAGATCAACATCCCGATTGACCTGATCCGTCAGGCGGAATCCATGGGCTACGACTCGGTATGGACAGCGGAAGCCTACGGCAATGATGCGGTGACCGCAGCGGCCTGGGTGCTGGCGCAGACCGACAAGATCCGCGTGGGTACCGCCATCATGCAGATGCCGGCGAGAACGCCTGCCATGTGCGCCATGACGGCGATGTCCCTGGATCAACTCTCGGGTGGTCGCTTCATCGTTGGCCTGGGGGCGTCCGGGCCACAGGTGGTCGAGGGTTGGCACGGTGTGCCCTATGGCAAGCCGGTCACCCGCACGCGGGAATATATCCAGATCATGCGCAAGATCATGGCCCGTGAAGGGCCGGTAGAGTTCGACGGCGATGTGTATCAGCTGCCCAATACCGGCGCTGGCACCACCGGCCTGGGTA
>TARA_R110001599_G_scaffold337213_3_pt1 | contig 20117 bp, 11 predicted proteins | sample TARA_R110001599 | Tara Oceans TARA_R110001599 (sample SAMEA4398360) | marine metagenome | biome: Polar Biome; feature: [MES] marine water layer (ENVO:01000295) within the mesopelagic zone...; material: water (ENVO:00002006), including particulate matter (ENVO:01000060) such...
GAATAAGGGCCATCATCCATGAATTCCAAAAGGGAGTCGCCATTGCAACCTTACCGAGCACTTTCGCAGATGATGCTGAATAGAACTTCTGCCACATATGTGGAAGAACCCACGCACCAAAACCCAAACCAAGCCACAACTCAAGCATCTTCAGAGGGTTTCCTGAATTAATTATCAACTCAGGCTTATATTCAGCGACACGCTCAAAAATCGAGGCCCCTCCTGCGAGATTCAATACGTAGAGAGCAGCAAAAATAAGAATAGAGGCAAAAAATATACCCATAAAAGAATCAGTCCAAGCTGTTCCTTTAAATCCAGCCCACAGGACAATGCCCCCCACCATAACGGATGTAACAGTAACACCCACCACATAGGGAATCGTTCCATCTGTAAGAGCTGTTAGCGCCCTAGCCCCTCCAACCACTTGTATCAACATGACAGGCACGAGAGCAATGATACCAACAAGTGCGACTGCGATTCTCAGCCTATCACTTTTATAGTAATGCTTTATCATTTGGCCGGGCGTTATAAAGCCAAACTTCTTCCCCGCCATCCATATCCTTACGCCAAACAACCAAATAAAGATTGCATGAAATATGGTCCACACAGAAAAACCAAGGAACCATACACCAGACCTATAATAGGCACCGAAAGCCCCAAGCAAAGTCCATGTAGAAAAATACGTTGCTCCCATAGATAGAACTAAAACTATGGTACCTATATTTCGGCCGCCGATAATATAGTTCTCTGAAGTGCTTGCAGAACCCTTAACTCCACCTCGCTTCGAAAGATAAGAAACCAATACAAAGACAGCAATAAAAGAAATGAGAACAGCAATAGTCAAAAGCTCATTCATTTCACACCTCCATCACTTAAAGGCTTTTCCTCAATCCTTTTCACTAACGGCGTGAAACACAATGGGTATAATGCAAAAACGCACACTGTAAGGACAACATTACAAACAAGTGTTACTACCAAAGATTGAGGCAACCCTACAATAAGGGTGGAAGAATTAAATATATCAAAATACGGCATCCATGTAACAGCTAATGCCGCGATGACAACCAACCAAAGTATTTTTTTCTTTATTGCAACGCTCATAACCGACCTCATGGATTTATTTTTATCGTTATGATCCTATATTTCATTCCTAAAGAAATAAACATGAATTAATAGAGCACGGTGTTGCCGGCAGGTTGACAGCGCTTTTTCTCGAAACGGCCCAATGCCAGAGTTTACCCAGCAAATGCTGTGCCGCGCGTGTTGAAAGCAGCGGAGTGCACCCCTCGAAAGCCTTCACTGATCTTCGCTACCCACACCATTTCCACTACGTTTTTTGATCTCAGCAGCATCCCGGTTCGGCCTGCGCTGGCCTTTCTTTAAGACGCCCGTGCCTATGCTTTGCTAATCCGTTGGCACTTTCACCGGGGCAGCCCTGTGGCCCAAGCGACACTGATCGCCCATGCATATCTTTATGCAATCCCCGCCTCTGATCGACCTCTGAAGTAGGGCCGCGGTCAGCCTGGCTTCCATAGCGCTCTCAAAAGTTAGCCTCTGCAGCGACCATCCAAGGCTACAATGCCCAATTGCTAATGCCAGCGCGTCATTCGTGCGATTTGATTCTAGCTCTAGCGCTTGCTAAACAGACGGCAAACTCAACCTATTTGCTTGCGCCGACTCCTTGCTACAAGGAGGGTACAGACGCGGTGCCGTTGCGCTAGGACCAGCCGCCCGCATTCCATCGACGCTTCATCTTGGTCGGCAATTCGAGTCAGCATCCCAATACCGGCAACACCCTTCTTTCTTCTACTTAGAAATGCAACCGTGCTGAGGTTTTTATTTTAATTCTGGAAAGTAGGGCGACAATCACTATGCAATCAGTCGCTTGGTGATCGGTAGCAATGTAAACACAGCGAGTCGTATGCGGTTGGAAAAGGCGCTATCATCACTAACGTTAGAGTCTTGTTCAGTGTCTCCTTTATTCAAAAAAACATCAGCAAAGGTATTGAAATTGCACATTCCAGCTTTTAAGTACTTTCTTACTGTTTCAGAAACCGGCTCGGTTAGAAAAGCAGCAGACATCCTTCACGTGAGCGCTTCAGCCATCAGTAGGCAAATTATTAATCTGGAGCATAGCTTCGGCTCGAAGCTTTTAGATAGAAATCCTTCGGGGATTCAATTGACAGTAGAAGGGAAAATATTAGAATCACATATGAGAAAAACTATTAGAGAAATGGAGATAGCTAAATCTCGAATTGATGAGATTAGCGGAATCCTTTCTGGAAAAGTGCATTATGCAACAATTGAAGGTGTAGCCAAAGACTGGCTGCTACCAGAGATTAACAATTTTTCTAAACTGCACCCTGGTATAGAATTTAGTGGGAGAATATCTGGCAGTGATTTAGTCTACGAATCAATTCGGTCCGGAAACATCGATTTCGGCGTGGTAATGGACAACAACCTACCACAAGACATCGAAGTAATACGCCACTTTAAGACAGATTTGAAAGTTGTCACAACCGCGAAAAACCCAATATCTAAACTTAAATATGCTGAACTTAAAGATTTAGAAAATCAGAAACTAACAATGTTGAATGACTCATTTTTAACAAGAAAGCTTGTCACAACCGCCGCGAACAAATTAAACATAAACTTGAATATAACTTTCGAATTAGACAGTATCGAAATGATTAAGCATAACGTTAAAATCTCAAACGGTGTAAGCATACTACCCTCTTTTTCTGTAAACAAAGATGAATGCGAAAGAAACTCATTAGTTGCAATAAACATAATGGAGAGCCAGATTGAGAGTCCAGCCACTATTCTTTGTAAAAAACCGGGGCGGCATCTAATAGCACCTGCTCGAAAACTTATAGATAAGCTGGCAAAGACAAGTTTTGAATAGTCATTCGGTTCTAAGTGCCTCGGATGCCCTTATGGACAACTACGCTGACACATAAGGAAGTAAAAACACGTCCAGGTTGATAGAGTCTACTCTTCTTGTAAGTTACCAAGACACAATACTTGGCTCCGTGCTGGTCGAACGGGAAGGTCAGCGTTTGTAATCTCTGCCAGGCCATTGACGAAAGAAATTGTTTAGTTCAGTTTTTCCCTATGCTCAAAGGCTATAAGGTCATCGACAAATATAAACCAGAAGGTTACTGTCCTTTGACCTACCCCAAATGCCCCTCTGTCAGAGTGTGCGCAGATCAAAGCCCGCGGTGTCTCACCGCGATAAAACACATACCCACCCTACTAGCCCATCAATAAATCCAATTATTATGCGCTAACGGCATCTTGTTAAGTAGGCTCCTGCGCTCTCGCCAGTCAGGCAAATACTTATCCATATAGCCCTTAAAGCGCTCGTTATGCCTGCGCTCTAGCAGGTGAACCAGCTCATGTACCAATATATATTCGAGGCACTCTGGGGGCTTTTTAGCCAGTTCTAGGTTCAACCAAATGCGCTTTGCTTCCGTGTTACAGCTACCCCACTTGGTTTTCATTTTCCTAACACCCCAGCTAGCGGCTGTAACACCAATTTCGGCTTGCCAGGATGGCAAAAGCTCACTGATTCGTGACCTCAGTGCGGCGCGGTAATACTGAGATAACAGTAAGGCTCGATTTTCGGTCGATGTACCCGCCTTCACATAAAGATTGATTTTACCCCGCCCCACCTTCACCTCATGGCGCCCTGCCCGTTCCACGACATTTAAACGATGGCGCCTGCCCCACAAGTAGTGACTCTCACCGTCCAGCATCTCCCGGTCAGACTGCCTGGGTTGTTTGGCAAAATCACTTTGCTGCTTTTTAATCCAGGGAATACGACTGATCACCGCCATGCGAATAGCTGTGTCGGTCATCTTTTCTGGTGCCGACACACGCACCCGTCCATCTGGCGGCAGCACACTGATATGCAGATTTTTAATAGGCTTACGGTTGAGCTGCAGCTCTATCGTTCCAATTTGCATGTTCGGCATCAGTGGTAATCCTTCTGCGCTTTCGCCAACTCCATGACGCTCTGAATATCAACATCATAGCCAGTCGTTTCTTCACGCACCGCATTGGCAATTTCACGCTCTTTAAATCGATCCCCAACCCAGTCGGCTTTTTTGGTATATCGAATGGCGCTATCGACTTTCGTTGCCAAGACTTCATCGCTGCCAAGGTTATCGTAAAGTGCACGTTTCGCGTGAGTATCCATCGAAGCCGGATAGTTAGCAGTGGTATGGTCTGGACGAATCACCTTGCGTGACAATTCGCGGATTTTCTCCAGGTAATCCTGATAATCAATTGCTTTTTGTCTACGCTGCTCGATCAGTTGGTCCAGCAGCACCGACATTTGTTCATAGTATTTTGGGTTAACCGGGTTTTCATCAACAATCGTTTTGCGAACGTTGTTTTCGATAGTTTCAGCCATCGCTTCGGGGCTGGCTCGGAGCCCCTCTGGCAGTACCTCTGCGGCATCGGCGCCTTTTTCCACGATCAGCTCTATTAAGCCCAGCTCTTCAAAATCCATCAGCGTTTCGCTGTCATCGGCACGGATATACATATCCAGTAGGTGGCGCATCGCCGGCTCAAAACGCTTCATGTCCACCAAGTCGCCACTGCCCAATTTCACCTCATCACGAACTTTTTCGTAATAGGCAACTTCGTTACGCACAGACTCAGCATCCTGCGCCTTATAGCCCGCATCAGGCATTTCATTAGCTATATTGCCAAAGGCTCGCAATAGCTTAGCCACGCTTTGGTAAAGCGTCAGGCGCAACGATTCTTTCTCACCAAGCTCATCTTGGTTAGCACCCGACTCACCGCAGAAATAATGAATGTAGTCTTGAGTTTTGCGCGGCACTTTAACGGGTTCGCAAAGAGCACGCACCATTTCCAAGGCGTTATCCAAATCCTGCTTGGCCTGCTCTAACCGGTCTTTTAGCAGGCCTGCAACGTCCTCTTCGTCATAACCATCAAACGCACCTTGCGTGTAGTCCGTAATCGCTTTATCGAGCGAGCGGAACAAATCCTTGTAGTCGATGATGTAGCCGTATTCTTTGTCGTCGCCATCCAGACGATTGACCCGACAAATCGCCTGGAACAGGTTGTGATCAACCATTTGTTTGTCGATGTAAAGGTAGGTCGCCGAAGGCGCATCAAACCCGGTCAGCAGCTTATCCACCACGATAAGCAGCCGCATTTGACCAGGGTCTTTAACAAACCGCTTCTTAGCCTTTTGTTCAAACTCTTCAACCCGACCCGCCGCTTTGTCTTCAGGCTGTTCGAAATAATCTGCCAGCATTTTTCGGTAAATGTCGTATTTGAACAGTTTTTCGGTCAAGCCCTCGCCGGTTTCCTCACCTTTGATGCTGGCCGCTGTTGGCTGAAAACTGGTGACAATCGCCACCTTCCCGGCCAAATCCGTCTGACTGAACATTTCATACGCTTTGCAGGCCTGATAGACACTGGAGCACACCAGCATCGCATTACCATAACCGCTCATAAGGCGTGGTTTGGTATCCATATCCAGCAGAATGTCATTCACAATTTGCTGCAAGCGGGACTTGCTGGATAGCACCTTCTGCATGGTGCCCCATTTTTGTTTCAACTGTGTTTTAGCTAGGTTGGACAAGCCGCGGGTTTTGGCCTCGAACCAGTCGTCCACCTTCTTTTGTGACGTGACATGCTGATCAATATCGCGGGCTTCGTAACGCAAATCCAGCACCACGCCATCCGCCACTGCTTCATCAAACTTGTAGGTATGGATGTAAGAGCCAAATACTTCGATGGATTTTTTCTTATCTTTTTTCATCAGTGGCGTGCCAGTAAAACCAATAAAAACCGCCTCTGGCAAAATCATTTTCATGGCGTCGTGCAACTTTCCCGACTGAGTGCGGTGACACTCATCAACAAACACAAACAGGTCACCTTTCGCCTTGAAGTCCGTCGGCAGTGATTGCTTCAGCTCGTCAATAAACGCATCAGTGGCAGCATCATTGTCACTATCTGACTGGCGACCAAACTTGTGAACCAGAGAGCAGACTAGCCAAGGGGTTGGCTGGTTCAGAGTGGCAATCAGATCGGTACCGCTCTTGGTGCGGTAGATATCTTCGTCGACCCCAGTAAATACGCTTTCAATTTGCTCATCCAGTTCGCTGCGGTCGGTCACTATCAGCACACGGCTATCTCTCACATTCTCCCGTATCCACTTAGCCAGCCAAACCATCGTCAGGCTTTTACCTGAACCTTGGGTATGCCAGATAATTCCGCCTTCACGCTTCGCCACATGACGCTTTGCTGCCTCAACCCCAAAGAACTGGTTGTGCCGACAGGTTTTCTTTACGCCGGCATCAAACACGATAAAGTCGTGAATGATCTGTAAAAAACGCTGCTTGTTACAAATCCGGGTTAAATGAAAATCTAGCTTGCTGGAATAGGTAACACCCTCCTTCCACTCCAGATAGTATTTTGAAGGGGTTTCAATGGCACCATAACGCAGCCCTTGGGTATCGTTTCCCGCCATTACTAACTGTATGGTGGTAAAGAAGTTACGAATAAAGTCTTTTTTCTGATTATCCAGGTTTTGGTGAATGCCTTCCGAGACAGACACCGAAGAACGCTTCAGCTCCAACACACCCAAGGCAATGCCATTCACGTAGAGTACAATGTCTGGGCGTTTTTTATTCTCCCCCTTGACGGAGACCTCTTCTGCTATGGCGAAATCGTTAGCTTCAGGATTGTTCCAGTCAATCAGCCACACCGTCTGATTCAGCTCACCAGCGCCTTCCTTATCTTTTACGCCATATCGTAATAGCTGATACACCTCTTTATTGGCGTAATAGAGCTTCTTGCCTTCACCGAGCGCAGCGGCGGTGTCCAACTGCCGAATAGTTCGGGTAATCAGTGCGTCGCTTACACCCCGTTTCTGGAGCCAGTTGCTAAGCAGGCCGGCCTCAATGTTTTTGTTGCCATCCCTGTCCTGCCAACTTCCGAGATAGCGATAACCAAGCTCGTCCTGAAAGAGCCGAACCACTCGACTCTGTGTTGTGCGCTCTCGCTGACCGACGTTGCTCATACCAATCCCTTTTAAAAAGCACGGCTATCGAATAGCTCAAATAATTTGCTGTGATATACAAATCCTACAAGAAAGTTTCACAGTTGGGGCAAACCACATTTGAAGTTTGTTCTGCCATGGTCCTGTGGTAGGTCCACTTAGGTCCATTCTTGAATAGGGTTTTTTTGCAGGATGCACAAACGGTTTTCACTGTTATCAGCGAGCATACCCTACAAGTTATTTCCCAGCGCTCGTTGCCACCAGCTGTCGGCCTATACTGCATATCAATAGAATTAATGTTTCCATTACCACAGGATATACAAGCAGTGTTATGCCATGACAGCGCATGGGTGCTTTTATCGTAGAGAATTTCAGTATTACTCTGCAAGAACAGGCCAATAAGACGTTGAAGATTTTCAATCGATTGGCTGTACGTTAATGATGGGCTAACGAAAACACTGCCTAACTTATGATCCTTCTCATTACTTTGTCCATAGTCACACTGCACTCCCCAAATCAGTGGAGAGGTTCGATCTTCGATAATATTAGGGCTTGGATGTATCACAAAAACTTGATTATTTTTATCTTCACTATAATTTTTATCGTAACATAATTCATCAACCAACCGGCTAAGATGCTGCTCGCTGATATCACCTCGAAACTTTGCATCAAGAACTAAGCGATTCTGACGCTCTCCCTCAAATACCCATTGAGGTTTCTCTTTGGTAGGCTCCACATAATTTTTTGAAATCAGGTCTATCACAAAGTCCGGCCTTTTCCCTGACTCCAAAAATTTCTCGTATGTAAGCACTATACTTTGCTGGCGACCGGACGAATTTAAATTAATTTCAACATCATAGCTATTTTCTAAAACTGCCTTGATGAGAAGCCGTTCCCACCCATCAGCAATATCGAAATTGTAGATTTGATGTAACACCTTAATTATTTGAATAAGGCACCATTTCTCATAGAGGCTTGCAACGTTCACCAGCCCGATTTCATCAACGACCATCAATGAATTCAATACAGATTCGTCTAGGCCATTGAGTGTTGTAACTCTATTAAATAAAGTCTTTGCAGATGCATATGAAGGGTTTTGAACAAAGACCATAGTATTCGGACAGTTCGATCGGATCTTTACTTTGTGATCCTGGAAAAATGAAGAAACTTTCGACAAGCGTTTCTGTATCGTGGGTATCGATGCCAAGAAAACCGACATTTTATTTTGCAAGCTCTCATAAAAAAGAGTCTTTTTAGCTGAGACATCACGTTCTACCCGCCGATCCTTAGCCTCTTCCCAAGTTAAGGGAACGATCCAACCTTGTTTCTCCAGCTCCTTTCTGTGCTCAATTAGTTCGGAAAGTTTGGCTAGCAAAGGATGCTTTACTATTGATACAGATTCCACCTCATAGAATGTAAGCTCAAAGTATTCGCTTCCATTACTATTGAAACTTCGATGTTTTCCATAAATCCCTGTTACCGACAATTCTGCGCCACCCAGCTTACTGCTTATTAACGAAAAATCATCGAAGCAGGGAAAATTAGCCACAAGATATGTACCATGGCGTTCACGAAAATCATCGCCATTTAGTCGATTCGCGAAAAAGCTGGTCTTTGAACTCCGGTAGGAAGCTCCAAGTTGAATAGAGTAGGTGCCATGCCTTTCAGCGCGCCTCCCCAAGGGCTTTTGAAAGTGTTTAGAAACAATTTCGGATAAATTTTGATTTATCTCCTTTAAATCTGCTTCGATTTTGGCGATTTCATTATCATAAACTCGCGAGTCGACTTTTTTGTTATCAGTCGCCTGTAACCTATCTAGCCACTCTGTCTCTTGCTGAATCCTCTGCGCGTAGGAGCGTTCTTGTGCTGCCGCAACCTTTGATAAGCTCCGGATAACGTAAAGTACACGTTGAATACAATAATGAATGAAGCGGTTTTCAGAGGTATCGTAACTCTCATAGAAAGAGCGACTCGTCAGCCGTTTGGCATTTGGCTGAGTTGCATACTCTCTGAATGTACGAGGCACCGGCCTGACAGCGCGTAGCGGCAATTTTCGCTGTGTCTCAGACAAAACCATTCCCGGTTTTTTTACGATTTTCTCAACACTCTCGACAAAACCGTTGAGTAACCCTAACACCTCATCATCAAAAACATCAGGGGCTTCTTTGTGAATACCCGCCGTCGCTGGGCTGTTGTTGTCAAGAATCAGCATCCACAAGTTGTTTTTGAAGTCAGCCAGATAATACTCTAGCTCGTCAACGGTGAAGTTGAAGGTATTATTTTCTATAACGACCTGCTGCTCTTGCACAATCAACTGTACTCTACCGGTCGTTCGATAGAGCTCACTCAACCAACGCTTACCTTTTCCGTCCCATCCATCGCTTTGTATCCACCATACTTCATCACCGCCCGGCACTTTAACCTGTCTCAACTCCTGACGAATCCCACTTGGCGAAAGAATGTAAGGGGTATGGGTGACTTTTGTATCCGTGATACGCACCCCGATAAAGTGGTGTGTACTAGGAAAGGTGGTTGTTTCTCCTTTCCAACCAGACGATGTTTGTTCGAGTTCGATGGCATCCTGACTCGACACTAACTTTATGACGGTCTCGGGATCGCTCCAAAGAACATCAAGATATCTGATTTCCACGGGTAACATCAGCGCGACCAGTAATTCACTACCCAGTCGTTCGCTTTAGCATTGCGAATTACCCGGTCGAATTCCTCTACACAAGAGTCGGCGACATCTTTGTCCAGTGCTGATAACCGCTGGTCAAGGTAGTCTCTCATTGCCACCAGAATATCCTTGCGAGCAAGCTCACCATCCACCTGCTTCTCACCGTCAAACATCAATTTGGGCAAAATTTTGTGCAGTACAATGTTGTTCAGAATCAGATCGTCATCAGCATCAAATGGTTGTAACGCAGCACTGTATTGACGCGCCTGCCTAACCGTTCGCAAGCCAAACTCTATTCCCAGTGGCTCAAGAAACTCTCGGACCACGTGAATAAGGGTCTGAACCAAGGGGTCATTACGGTCAAACTCAGGGTAATGCTCCCTTGCCCCGAGAGCCTCAGCATTAAAAAGCACGGGTAAATTCATATCCAAGTCGAACTCCTCCACTTCGGCCTCGGCCACTGACCAATCGGTCAGCAGAGGACTTGTGAATCGCAGGATATGTGCTCGGTCGAGAATCTTGGGAGAAAGGTAGTGCGTGGTTTCATCAACGTTGATAGCGCCAACAATTCTGACATTCGGTGGCAGATGAATCGCCGAAGGGGTACTCAAATAACTGCTCATCAGCTTGCGCAACTGAGCATGGTATTTAAGCAGCGAATCGCCTTCACGAAAGCCGCACAACTCATGCAATTTAGCATTCAACCTCTCGTCCCGAAGGAGGTCCAAAAAGCTCACCAAATTTGGCTTATCGACCTTCACTTTCGCTTCATCAATTAGCGCGATAAAGTTCCGAGTTTCGCTGAGTAAATGTTCAGCTTCAGAATCCGAATACAGGTAAATTTCCGGTACCTGTCCCCGCTCTTCCAGGAGACTGAGGAAATCCGCAAAGTAATACTCCACCCGCGCTAGGTTCATCTCATCCAGACAGATTAAATATGGCACGTCCGGGTTGCGAGCGGCTTCGAATAGCGCATCCAAAAACGGCGTTGACAGGTATTTCTGTTCCAGCGGGTTGTAGTACCCCAGCAAGTCCTCAGCGCTCGTCCAGTTAGGTTTTACCGGAATGATGATGGACTTTCCGCCGATAGCCTCTGCAAATGATTTAACCAAGTTCGTCTTACCCGACCCAGAATCACCCGCCAAGATAATCAAATCATGAGTGGTCAGCAGAGCAAAAAAGTCTTCCAGTACTTTGCGGCGGTATATGATTCCTCTGTGCTGCATAAAGGCCTGCACATAGCTGATTGCCTGGGCCAAGTCTGATGCAAACACATCCGAAAAATCGTGTCCTTTCCGCTCTGATTCGGCAGCGGATCGCCCAAGCAAGTTGTCAGCGTCATCCTCACTGATTAAGTCCAGCTCCAGCAGCATCTTCGCTTTTTGCTCAATAAAACTATTCAACCTACTCAATTGATACTCCATGGTTTTCTTTCGCTGGCCAAGTTCGATCTCTGTCTTGTCTCGCAGCTCGCGGGTGGTAGCAAGCTCTTCGGTCGTCTTGTGTAGAGCATCGGTTTGACTTTTTACTTGGCTGTCCAAGCTTTCCGCGACGCCCTGTAACGTTGTAACACGCTGTTCTTCGTTCTCGCGCTGTTGCTGCAGCTCTGTGCGAAGCTGTTCGCCTTCTTCGTTTATTTGCTCGTGATGCTTTTGCCGATAAAACTCAAGTACCCAGCTTTCAATGTAACTCTCGCCATCGATAACAATATCGGTATTGGCTGCTTCTTCGGGAATTGCTTCGAGCCGCTCCAAACCGCCACTGACCACTTTTAGCGCAAAAGGATTCTTATGCTTCGTCCGTTCCTGTTTGGGCGAAAGCTCCATTCTGGCTTTTACCCAAAGGCCATCCGTCGGTTCCACGCCCAACTGGGTTTTGTTAATCGCGCCAACAAACACCGTGTGGCGGACGTCCGGTTCATTTAAAGGGTAAAGTAAAGCGGCGCCATCATGGACGCTGTGTAGCTCTTCCAGAATAAAAAAAATGGCACCGCTATTGGTTGTAATTCCTTTAAGACGGCCAATCGCATCAAAAGGCTGTTCTTTGGAATAGCCCCACTGACTTTTTAGTAAATTAACAATCTCCGCCTCGGGTAAGCCCTCCAGATCTGAGGTGAGAAACCCCTCCGCGTCAGTTCCCTGCATTACATCAGTCCCATTTTTCTGTGTGAAGTTCATACGTCTGGATTATTAATGGAGCAAGTTTGTGCTCACTGTACTTGCGTCATCGCCCAGTCTTGTTCCGCCCATTACCGACTCCCAGTAACACAGCGAGCATCTCTTCTTCATGCTCCACGATTTCATCAACCCACCACGCATTTTTTCTTTTCCGCAGATTTAACATGGCGTACAACTTCAAACTGTCAATCTGCCTTCTCTCGATATTCACGGCAAAGTGTTCCTGCTTGGCACTAGGCTGCAGGTTACTCAAACGGGAGTTTTTACTGTGACTGATCAGGCATAGATTGCCAAAACTGTGCAGTGAGGAGTCATCCAGTCTTCTATGCCCATCCATGGGGTGCTGTGGGGAGAAATGCTCTACCGAGCTGCGAAACGTAAACTCAAACTCTTTAATAACAGGGTCGCTGTCCATTCCTTGCAGCCACAACAAGTAGTCCAGATAGTTGAATACAAAGTTGTTCTCTATCGCACCAAAGCGAAGCTTTGCAGGAGGCAATGAAGCGGGAGTCTCTTCAAGGTCGCTTGGATCATCATCCGCGCCATAAATCATTCGGTAATAATTTTCGCCCTCACCGTCGGCCAAGAAACGTTTAAAAACGAACTTTCTGGCCACCCCTTCAAGGTGGCGAAGGTAGCCTTCCGCACTCACAGGCTGGCGAGGCTGCAGCGCATTAAACAGGTAATGCAGGGCACCGTTTAGCCAGTGTTTATAGACCAGAGTTGGGGTGGACACATGGAACGCTGCCAGCAGCATGAGAATCCGCCGGTTAGATCCGTCGAAGCCATCTTCGCTATCTACACCGCCATCATTAAAGCTGTTGATATAACTGACGCTCTCTTTGGAGTACCAGTGCAGGCGTTTCAGGCTCCAGCCATCGCTGCCCTGAGCAAACTCACGCTTGATGATGAACTGATCAAACAGGTGTTTACACTTGAGCAGAGCAAAAACAAAGCCTTTAACCGCCTCAACGGGATTATCAGCTTTGATGACACGCGCCTGAAATTCATCAACGAGCTGTTTGTCATCCAGCGGCACATCGGCTTTGCTCCAAACTCGAAGCACCTGTAGTAAGAAATTAGAAAAGTTGATGATGCTATTGAAGCGCTCGGAGGCCGTATCCGGATCGTCTTCTTTATCGTTACTTTCCGGTTGGGCTGGCTTACAAATGATCTCCGCCAAGCTTAATGAGGTTATCTCGCCTGCTGTGTTTTGCTCCGAATCCAGCGCTGTGGATGGTGTGAGTAATTCCGCAAGCTCACTGAAATCAGCCGCTGTAAACTGTCCCCAATCATGCTTTCCAAAAAGGCGGTGGCGATGCTCTGGAGTGAAGCCATACTGAACATAACGCTCCATATTGGCGCAGGCATCCCAAACGAGATTCAGCGTTTTCAGGCTGCTGTCTTTATCCTGCGGGTCGCTGATCCCGTTAAGTACCGACATCAGCTGCGCTTTGATTATTTCGTGCTTTTCCAGCTGCTCGCCGCGATTATTCATCACCTCAAAGTAATGATTCAGATCCGTATCTGCAGGCACTTTGATGCGAGTGATTTGTACCTGCTCAAAAAAGTAATCACAAAACTCAAGAAGCTTGTCGCCCACTATCTGATCAAGCGCCTTGCCTATCAATTCATAGCCATTGACGAGATCATTATTAAAGGTCTTACCCCGTAGCTTGTGCGGCTCAACGCCGTGAAAAAGGCTGGCAAAAGTGTCTCTGGATACCTTCCGGCTCTCGAAGCTGAGGTTTACATTGTGATACCAGTCCATGTTTGGCGCAGCATGGGTCGAGCCTGGATTGTTTTTCAGCCATATGGCCAGCAGTGACAAGGTAGTGAAGCGCTGCTGCCCATCAATCACCTCAAAGCTGCCATCATTTCGACAGTAAACTACAAGGGTGCCAATGTAGTAGGTTTTCGGGTCGCTACTGGCACGGTTTTTTTGCTGATAGTCCAGTACATCCTGCACCAACTGGTTGATTTCACCCTCACCCCAGGCGTAGTTGCGCTGATACATCGGCACCAGATATTGGGATACATCGCTTAGCAGGGCTTGAATGGTGAACGCCTGAATGTCATTGCTCATAATAACCCAGCCTTATAAATAGCTCCGCCAGCTCGTCTTGCGATGACGCATCCGTGTGCCGATTATTCTTGTTCTCAGCATGTTTGATGCTAGGCAAAGGTAACGTGAGCACGTCCTTGGGCAACGTGGCTTCTTTGATGAATCTGAACAGGTTTTGTGCCAACACGTAATTGTCCATGGTTGCCAGTTGCACCGCCTGCCGCTGAATTCGGCAGCGGTACGCCCAAACAAACATTTTCTCGATCGCGAGGGACAGCTCCTGTGTACCAAATTTATCGATATAAAATATCAGCGCACAATCGAACATGGCGCGCACATACCGATCGCCGGTTCGAGTGCGCTTTGGGTAGCTATTCAGGGTGCGGATGATGTTACCGGCCTGCTCACTGAGTTCAGCGCCTGCGATAACCAAAGGCTGCTGACCAGATATGGTGCCAGATTCATCAACGACGATTTGCGACACCTGCTGCTGATAGTGCTCCGCCAGCTCAAAGAAGCGCCGGCCGTTAATAACCATCTGATCCAGATGAAACGGGAACACCCGCTTTTGACCATCAATCTTGCGCTGATACTGATTGTTGTAATCATCTACAAAATGGTGAGTGATGCGCAGCGTTTCGACATATGGATAGTGCCCCACCTTGTCCAGGTTCACGCCTTTGAATAGATCAACCTGATTTTTACGAAAATAACGGGCTGAGTTTCCTTTTGCCCATTGGCGAATACGGTACAGATAGGTAGCAAACAGTTTTGCCAGATCATGGCTCGGCAAGTTTTCCCAGTGAGCGACTAAAGTGGCTTTCAGCTCACTCTCATGCTCGGCAAACTCGCGTAGATGGAACGCTTTGAGCAAGTCGTGTGGCTCTAGGTCACGGCCACGGGCATTTTGCGAATCGAAGAACTGAAACGCCTCAGACACGTCGTTCAACGTGAAAATAACGACCTGACACTTGTTCAGCAGGAAATCGATGTGCTCCGCAGTAAAGTCATTCCGCGATACCAGCCGATGCAACTCCAGATAGTTCTGCCGCAGATTGTGGTGCGACTTTTCACTGGCAAATTGTTGCCGCTCCATAAATTGCTCGATGGCTGGCTTCAATCGGGTCAGTGCAGTTCTAAGATCCTGTCGATCCAATTCAGCCAAGCGTGATTCGATAATCGCCCACACCGCCAGCACCAAAGTAAGGGTACGCTGCTGGCCATCGACAATGTCCAATTGTGGCGTATCCGCTTCAGGCTGGTGTTGATGAAAAACGATTGAGCCTAAGCGATACGCTGATTTATCCTGATGGGTGAGTACATCCTGAAATAACTCGGTGACGTTCTTAAGCGTCCATTTATAGGGTCGCTGGTAAACAGGAATAACGACATTATCAAGACTCAATAACTCACTTACCGACCGAACCGATTTGTCGAGAGTTGCCGTCATTCCGCCACCTGCGGCGTCACCAAGCGTGTTTTCCCGGTGAGCAGCTCCTGCATCATGCCTTGCTTGATTTGACGGGTTTTGCTGAGTCGCTGCTCCAGTGCCTGGATCTCATCATCCATATCGGAGAGGATGGTGGCGATGGCGGTTTGTTCTTGCTTCTCTCTAGAGAGAAAAACATGACAAGCAGCAATATCGCCATTGAGAATATGTGTCTGAGTTACACCATCATCAAGAGCCAAAAAATACTTATGTCTATTCAGCAAATAGAATAGGTATTTAGAATCCAAAACGTTAGTTCTAAATATACAAACTCGTTGATTTATTGCGTAAATATTATCTGCGTCTGTATAGAAGCATTTAGCTAGCGCCTTACCATTAGGAAGATCACTTAACACCATGAGCACATCCCCCTTTTTGGCTGGGCAAAAATTCACAGTGCAATGCTTTTGGACACTACCCTCAGAAGAGATAAATTTTGAGTTAACTACTATAAATTCACCTGCCTGACTCACAAATTGTTCGTGCGCTTTGCCATGACTTAATGTAACGTTACCAAGCAAAGCGAACACCTCCCAATCCTCCGGCACCTCTCCCAACTCACTTTGCTTATAGCCCTTGGGCGACCCATCTTCGCGCAGGGCGAATTGAGGTAAGCGGGTGCGGCCAGTGAGCAGTTGCTGCATGGTGGCGGTTTTGATTGCTTGTTTTTTGGCGATCAGTTTTTCCAGTTCGCTGAGCAGCGCATCGACATCGGATAGGGCGTTGGCGATGGCGGTTTGTTCTTTTTTGGGAGGAAGTGGTATTAAATATGACTTCAATGCTGGCAACTCGACGCCGGTTTGACCCGATGACCGCCGTGAAAGCAACTCCATCAATTCAAACAATTTTTCTGATTTTAAAAAATAATAGAGGTACTCTCTAACTATAGATGTTTTTGGTATGACTTTAATGAGGGCCACATTATATGCACCTTCAATACCACGTAATATCTGAAAAATAGGTGGACCATAGCGACCAATCATTATGTCCGCAGGGGAACACAACTTCTTCGCCAAATCTTTCGGTATATAAGTTTCATACTCTGACGTTTTATAGTCGCGAATTTGTATAAGTCTTATGTAACCAGACCTTGGAGTAAATTTAAATGTGCTGCGTGGAGGTTGCGAGCCGCCGGAAAATTCAGCTACACCGCCTATCGTCTGCAAGTCCCAATCCTCAGGAATCACCCCAACCTCAGTCTGTTTATACCCAACCGGCACAGCCCGCTCCGCCGCCGCAACCAGATACTCCTGATTCACCTCTGCTATACCCACAGCCTTATTCATCATACTTCTCCTTGGCAGCGAGTTGGGCTGTGGCATTGGCGCGTTCACGTTCGAGTTCATGCTTGAGCTGTGCTTCGGTGGGTAAATACGGCAGGTACTTGGCGGAAAACAGTTGTTTCTGTTCTGATAGCACGGAGTACTTCACTACCGCCTCGCTTTTCTCGCTGCACAGCACCAGGCCAATGGTGGGGTTGTCGTCTGCGCCTTTGTGCTGCTCATCGTAGAGGCGCACGTAGGTGTCCATCTGGCCGATGTCCTGATGCTTTAATCTGCCCAGTTTTAAATCCACCAGCAAAAAGCATTTGAGCTTGAAGTTGTAAAACACCAGGTCGATGTAAAAATCTTCATCGGCGAAGCGGATGCGTTGCTGGCGCTCCACAAAAGCAAAGCCCTTACCCAGCTCAAGCAAAAACTGCTGGATATTGCTGATAATCGCCTGCTCCAGCTCGCTCTCCTGGTAGGTTTTATCTTGCAGGTTAAGAAAATCCAAAATATACGGATCCCGCAGGTAGTCTTTCACCGATTCAACTAAAGGCTCGGTGTGCTGCTGGGCTTCGGCTTCGACGAGGGCTTTATCCTGGCTGGCGAGTAAGCGCTCATAATAGAGCTTGCTGATTTGCCGGTCTAAGGCGCGCGCGCTCCAGTTCTGGCTGATGGCTTCTTGCTGGTACCAGTCGCGGGCATTGGTGTTTTCTATACGCAGTAGGCTGCGGTAATGCGTCCAGCTCAATTCGGTACGCAGTGCGTCCCGAATTGGAAACGCCTGATAAAAAGCGCGCATATTGCGCAGGTTACGAATATCGAACCCTTTACCCAAGCGCTCGGTGAGCTGCGCCGATAACTGCTGTAATTGCTGTTTGCCGTATTCAGCACGGCTTGCGCCTTGCTGCTCGTATTCAACAATCATTTGGCCGATGTGCCAGTAGCTGTGCACCATGGCGCTATTCACCGCTTGTCGAACCTGCCCTCGCGCCTGTTCAATAATCTGCGCTATCGGCTCAACCAGGCCAGATACACTGTTTTGACTCGGCTGACTCATAGCGTTAAACCCATGGTTTTGAGGTGATCGGCTACTTTGTTACTGAGCTGCTCAACCGATTGGGTGATAGCAGGCATAGGCTCAGCATAACGCTCATCTAGCTCTTTCACTCGGTTAGCCAGTTGCTGGGTGATGCGTTCTATTTCGGCTTCGATCTGCCCGCACAAGGTGGCGAGCCATTTATCATCAACGATCAACGCTTTAATATCGGCTTCGGTCAGGCTGGGGTAATGCTTGAATACCGCCAGGTCCAAGGCATCCTGCGCGTCTTTCACTGCTTTCTTCTGGCGCGTTTCGGTATCAAAGAGCTTTTGCACCTGCTTTAGCGCCGCTTTTTCGTCTGGGTCGGTGGCCAGCTTTAAGCGTGCCGTGACGCTGGCCTTGGTGATCTTGTCTTTGTCGTTTAGCGCTTCCGCTAAATTGCCGTCCTCAGAGCTATGCTCTTCAATAAAGCTGTCCAGTTCTTGCGTGGCGTTATCCAAATTGGCTTGCAACGCATCTAACTCAGCCTGCTCCGCCGCAAAGTAACGCTGAACGATCAGAATTGGCGGAATCAACTCGGCTTTGTATTTGATCTTATTGATGGTCAGATCTGGAGTCTCTTTGAGCTTTTCACCTTTTCTGGCCACCAGTTCACGCAGCACCTTGCCCCCTGGCCAACCGGCTTGAGTGAGCACATACACGTCGTCTTGCATCACTTCTGCCCAGTAATCCATAAGGATCTGGTAGATGTCGTATTTGCTCAGCAGGGGCATATCGGCGTAGCGGTTTAGCAGCGCTTCACTGATGTCATAAATCAGTTGCTTGGGCATGTCGCCAATGGCTATGTCCTTTAGCGCAGCGCGCTCACTCCAAGCGGTAAACGGCTGCAGGCTTTGTGTGGCGAAGGCCTTAAATTCACTGTGGTTCAGAATGGTACTTTTTACTTCGCTGCCCGTTACCAGACTTTTGCTGTAGCCCGCCCTGTCATCCGTAAAAAGAGTGGCGCGAATACTGGGGAACACTTGCCAGAAGTGATCCAGCGCGTCTATGTCACGATTGGGGATGCCGCCCTGCAAATGGGCGCTCAGATCGTGCAGGTCTTCTGGCTCACTGCTATCGATGTAGCGCGGGATGTTGAGGTTGTAGTCGTTGCTGACGATCTCTGCCAGCGGCACCATGCGGCTGTAGCGCGGCAATTCCAGGTAATGGGTAAATACATCCACAACTTTATGAATATCCTGGCTGCGCAGGCGGTTTTTGTTGCCCTCTTTCATAAAGCCTTTGCTGGCATCGACCATGAACATGCCTTTGCGAGCTTGTGCATCTTCTTTGTCGATCACAATAACGCAGGCGGGAATACCCGTTCCGTAAAACAGGTTTGCGGGCAACCCAATAATGCCTTTGATGTAGCCCTGTTTGATCAGGTTTTCACGAATACGCGCTTCGGCATTGCCACGAAATAGCACACCGTGGGGCAAGATAACCGCGCCTTTTCCGGTGCTTTTCAGGCTTTTAATAATGTGCAGCAAGAAGGTGTAATCGCCATTCTTCTCAGGCGGTATACCCCAAACAAAACGGCCAAACTCATCTTCGTTAGGGTTGAGGCCGCTGGTCCAGTTTTTATTGGAAAATGGCGGGTTGGCCACGGCGAAATCGAAGGTTTTCAGTTGGCCGTTCGCGTCTTTCCATTCTGGACTGCTCAGGGTGTTTCCCTGCACGATTTTGGCGGTGGCGTTATCATGCAGAATCATGTTCATACGTGCCAGGGCGCTGGTGGCGTTGTCCATTTCCTGGCCGTAAATGCTTAATCCTCGTGGCGCTTCATCGTTGGCTTTCAGTAGCAAAGAGCCGGACCCACAGGTAGGGTCGTATACGGTGGCGTCTTGTGGTGTTTCACCGGTGATACCAATCACTTTTGCGAGTATGCGGGACACTTCTGAAGGGGTATAGAACTGACCTTTTGACTTACCCGACTCGGTGGCAAAGTGACGCATGAGGTATTCGTAGGCATCGCCAAGCAGGTCATCACCATCGGCTCGGTTGGAACTCATGTCCAACCCTTCAAACGTGCCGATCAATTTGGTGAGACGGTCGACCATCTCTTTGCCTTTGCCAAGCTTTTCTTCATCGTTGAAGTCAGCTACGTCGATCACGCCTTTCAGGTCATTTTCTTCGGCCAAGGCACCAATGATTTTGTTGACCTTGTCACCGATTTCTTTGTCGCCCTTTAGGGTAACCATGTCGTCAAAGCTGGCACCTTGTGGCACAACAATCATGCCGTAAGGGTCGCCTTTGTACTTGTCAGACACGTACTTCATAAACAGGAGGGTCAGTACGTAGTCTTTGTATTGGCTGGCGTC
>TARA_R110001599_G_scaffold280209_1_pt1 | contig 20111 bp, 18 predicted proteins | sample TARA_R110001599 | Tara Oceans TARA_R110001599 (sample SAMEA4398360) | marine metagenome | biome: Polar Biome; feature: [MES] marine water layer (ENVO:01000295) within the mesopelagic zone...; material: water (ENVO:00002006), including particulate matter (ENVO:01000060) such...
ACTTACTTCATGCAGCCAGTCTGTCTATTGAATGCTGACGGGGGACATCCAGCATCTCTTTGGCTGCTGGAAAGCAATCAGTGGTCAGAACGGGGCAATTGGCCGCTAGAGCCTCTAGCACCACGGCGGGCAGACCTTCGTAACGCGAAGTCATTACAAGCAAGTCCGCTTGGTGAAGCCAGCTTGCGATATTGACAGAAAATCCAGGCATTTGCACTTGATGCGAGAGGTGAAGTTTCTTTACCAGTGCTTCACATTCTTGTTTCTGCTGACCCTCTCCAAGAATAACAAGATTTACGTCCTCACGTTTCAAGGACGCGAAAGCCTTAATCAGAAGATCAAATCGCTTTTGCGGCTCAAAACGGCCAATACCCAATACTAATTTACGATTTCCTACCGCAATTTGTTTCGCCGGATCTCGGAGCATGTCTGGCGTTACATACGGATTGATCACTGTAGAAAATTTGCTTTTAAAAGCTGGAAATTGTCGCTGCAGCAATTTGGTTTCGGCATCGCTAAGCGTCAGAACCTTGTCAGCAAGATCAATGGCCATGACGTATCCAAATTTGCGAAATGCTGCATAAATACGGCGATCCTTTTTGCGTACGACAGGATTGGTTGTTTTGAGGATGACCTTAGATGGAGAACCGCTCATTTTTGCAATGATAGCTGTGACCGCGTTCATATTATTGCTGGTGGAAACCAAATAGTCTGGGCGGTTTTTCCTCGCCCAATCTATACAGCGGTGAGACAAACGGATTAGATCACGAGTACGTGATCCCCCTGAATGTCCGAGATAGTGAAGATTTACTTTCTTGCTTAACAACGGAAGTAGATTGGCTTCAGCGCTACCTTGATCGCAGAAAACAACCAGATCGACTTGGTACTCCGCCTCAGCAAAGCCGCTTGCGAGCAAACAGGCGACCCTATCAATGCCGCCGGTATCAAGGCGATAGTGAAGAAAGGTCACCCTTTTGCCTAAAGGACATTTTTCAGGTTGTTGCAGGATAATTCTCCGCACCAGTTGTTTCGATGGCAACATTAGAGATTTCTTCTGCTCCAATCGGTAATTTCATAAGTTCAGCGATAGCTTCCGCGGCCCGTTGAGCAGATGATTTGCCCTCAATCAATTTAAAAGATTCATTGAACGCCTGCATTTGAATATTTCGGAAATAACCGGAAAGCGGCGTGACTGATCGCAATGTTTCGGACAATCGCGTCAGATCGTCGAGCACCGGACCGAAATGCCAGCATTCATAATTGGGATCGGATTGCCATTCTGCCCCGTGAGAGTTCAGAAAAATTGCGGGACGCGGTTTACCGATAAATTCATATATTTGGCTGCTCACATCGCCCAGGTATATGTCGGCGTTCTGTGTATAGGTCATGTCAACACTACGATCACTGCCGGTATCTATTTGGATGTGTTTTAGGTTTTGATAGCGTTGGGCAAGATTGCGACGAAACTTGAGCAACCGATGTTCTACAGACGCCAGTAATCTGCGCTGGAACAGCATCACATGGGGCGCAAAGATTAGGTTGTAGTCATCCTGCTCAGCGAAGAAATCGAGTATCTTTTCGCCAAATTTATACCAGGACGACAGTCGGGGATCAAAATGCGGATTGTATAGAACGGCAGGCTTATCATCGGTAAATAACGATACCGGTTGACGAGCCGCGAACGCTTCAAACTTTGGATAGCCAACAATCCGGTGATTGTTTGTATTGATAACGCCCGCTTTCAACATACGGCCGCGAGTTTTTTCGCCGGGTAACAACACATAATCGAAATGGCCGATGTCGGGAGAGAATCCAATAGACCTATCTCCAGCACCATGGGGAAAGAATATCAGCTTTGGCTTCGTCATCAGGCATCGTGTCTTTAGGAAGGTGCTCGTCGTTTCTGGCACAACCAGCGCATCGAATTGACCGAGTAGTTCAGTGTTTCTCATGAGGCTGTTGATGCGAGAGAGTGGGATCAAATTGCCCGCTGCCTTTTCTACCAACCGGCTCCAGCCATTTGGTTCGATCGGCCAGAAAGCAGGGTCCGGTAATTCCCTATCTAGTAATTGCAAAACTGCAGTTCTTTGATTGTCGCTGGAAGTGATAACCTCGACGCGCGTGGTGGGGGATAAACGTTGAAGCGCCGAAATAATCGGAGCTGTGTGAGCGACCTGATGAAGTTCATCATGATTGTAAAGGAACCCAATGCGTTTGGGGGTTCCGGTATTTTGGAGCCTCATTTTACTTTCATCGGGTATTTAACCTCGCTATATCGTTACAGCGTAGGCGTAAGGAAACAGCCAATTCCGGACATTGAAAATTCAGGGTGAGGAAATTGACGGATGATTACGTCAGAAATATATATGTGTATTTTTAAAACCTCTCATCTCACATTTTTTGATGCCTGAAGCACCAGAAATCGCCTCCAATCGGAAGGATTTGGGAGATCTACAACGTGGCATGCTCGCCATATTGGGCGGATCTGTTGCCAGGACCATCGCCCGTGTAATGCTGATTGTTTTCGTCGTGCGTCTCTATGGCTTAAGTAGTTTTGGATATCTCGGAGAGGTTGCGGCACTGATTGAGCTTTCAGCCGCGCTGGCCAGTTTTGGGCTGCCAAAAACGTTACTGGCCTATCTTGATGAAGTGAAGGGCGAAGCTGCTGCAGAAGGACAGCTGATCACCAACGCCATTGTTGTTTCTGCCACGATTGGATTGGTTTTAGCCGGAATGCTGTGGCTGATTTGGTCCAGCATCTTCCCGGCGTCGTCAGGGGTGCCATCACACGTGGCAATTGCGGTGGCAATGATCGCCGCAACCGAGTTATTGCTTACTGTTACCCGATCGCGAAGAGTCATTCGCTGGGACACATTAATCAAAGGTGTGATCAAACCTTGGAGTTTCCTGCTTTTCGCATTCATCGGTTACTTTCTGTTGGTGAAATCAGCTTACCTAACTCCGGTTGCCACACTTTTTGCGGCATATTTGGGATCGATAGTCGTTTCGATGGCCATCGCCATGATCGGTTTTATCCAGACACAAAGATTTCAACAATTTGCGCTGGTCGCTCCAAAGTTTGGGGCTATGTTCGCCTTGGCTAAACGCAGCTTCGCCACAGCTATTGTTGATGCGGGTAGTTTCAGTTTTCGGCGGTTGGATATCATATTACTTGGGTTGATCGCCGGACCAATGGCCACAGGAATATATTACTTAGTCCAGCAGATTGCGACTGTAGTCGAAAAAATGCGCCACTTGTTCGAACCCATGGCCGCCCCGGTCTTAGCCCAGTCAAAATCGCTTGCCGTTACTCAGGCACATTTACAGAAACTTTGCCTCTGGATATTTGCATCGCAAGTCGGTTTGGCAACTATTTTCATTCTGTTTGCGGTTCCGGTGCTGGGGCTATTTGATGTGGTCCATACACAAGCAATGTTGCTTATGGCCTTGATCCTGTTCGGGGAGATAGCCGAAGGCACATCTGGCCTAGTCGAACTACCAATGGTGTTTAATCATCCGATAGTCGCATCCCGAAATATCCTCGTTACGTTCTTTTGCGAACTGACATTTGTAACTTCAGGGGCCTATTTATTTGGTATTTTGGGCGCTGCGGCTGGATTTGCAATAGCGATGAGCATTTTGGCGATGTTACGGTTCCGGGCAGCGCGCCGTCAGCTTGGCTTGACTATTTGGCAGCTCTCTTTCGTAAAGCCGTTAGTTGCTTCGATAACATTGATCATAGTAATCACGGTCGCAGGCATGTTCCTGACCGCAGACAATATTGGAAAATTGGTCGCTGCAATCGCTGCCAGTTTGGCCCTTTATTTGATTCTTTTGAGGTTTATGGGGCTGTCGTTGCGTATCGCGGATCCGACATGAAGCAGGCTGGTAACTCAGAAAACATCATGGCTGTCTATCTATCAAACCGCGGGGCACTGGAGCGGTTTGTGCGAAGCCGGTTTTCGCATGGTGTGGAAGCTGAGGATGCCATACAAGAGTTATGGCTGAGGATTGAAGGCATGGATGACAGCGGCATTGAAGAGCCGTTAGCTTACCTGTTCAAAATGGCAAATAATCTGGCAATTGATCGCAAACGGTCGGCGCAAATGCAGACCAAGCGTGAGAAGGCGTGGATGGAAACGCGAATCCAGCGGGTGGTCAATGATACGGTCGATGCTGAACCCAATGCCGAGCGCATTTTATTATCACGGGAGCGATTGCAGGCGGTGGATCAATTGCTGGCAAGTCTGCCCGAACGCACTTCCCGGATTTTCCGGCAATTTCGTGTTAATGGCGTCCCGCAAAAAATCATCGCACACGAAGAGAATATCGGACTCAGCGCGGTCGAGAAGCACCTTATGAAAGCGTATCGCGCCTTGTTAGTTTTGAAATCTGATGGGGAAAAGGCCCAATGATATCGTCTAATAATATGTTAAAACCATGGACAGCAATATGAGCAAGGATCAAATCTCGGACCCGATTATCGACCAAGCTGTGCAATGGCATATCCGGCTGCAGGAGGCTGACGTAGCGCCCGAAGCATGGACGGATTTTGCCCAGTGGCTTGAACAGGACGCGCTGCATAATTTGGCATACGATCGGGTCACCGCGACCGACCATGATCTAGGCTCTTGGGCCGCGGTACAGAAACCAAGTATCGAAAATCTACCGCTCGAGGCTGCTAATGATGAGCCAGCCCGTCGTAGCTGGTTTGGATATGGCGCAATGGGACTGGCCGCTTCATTCCTCTTGGCCATCCTGTTGTGGCCACAACTTTCTGCTCCGGAATTCCGAACTATTTCTACGGTGCCAGGCCAGACCGAAATTGTTGAGCTGGAGGATGGGTCACGAATTGAAATCAATGGCGACAGTAAGGTCGTTCTTAAGCCCGCTGATCCGCGTTACGCCCGGCTCGATCGCGGCGAAGCGATTTTCTATGTTGAACATGATGCCCGCAATCCGTTCACCGTCTTAAGCGGCAATTATAAACTGGTAGATCGCGGAACAATCTTCAATGTCAAAAATACCGAACAGGAGTTTTCGATCGGTGTCTCCGAGGGAGCGGTCTTACTCACGGGAAAGCAAAAGCTGGTCGACATCCAAGCCGGCAAAGTCCTGACCATTGCCAAAGATGGAAGCGCAGTGCTTAAAAACACTGAACCTGCAAATATTGGAACATGGACAAAGCGGCAGCTAGTCTATGATCTGGTGCCTATCGAAAGTTTGGTTGCTGATGTGAATCGCAGCATAGGAATTTCCATTACAATTGATCGATCAATCGCCGGACGACAATTTTCGGGGACTATTCAGCTACAGGATGATCCTGATCAAATGATCGGACAGCTAGAACAGTTGCTCGATGTAACCGCCCAAGATACAAAGCCAGGATGGCGTCTAACTCGATAATTTCTTTATGAAGCTGGCCATCTCTGTTTTTATGCTGGCTCCTGCGGTACTGTTAACAAGCCCTGCAGAAGCGGCTTCGCGATATAATATCGATTTGCCGTCTGGAAGTCTCAGCCAATCAATATCTGCATTGTCAGTGCAATCTGGTGCATCAATCGGATCGGTTGATACTGACCTAAGACGATATAAAGCGCCGAGGCTCAAAGGCCGATTTAGTTTACGGCAGGCGCTTAAAAGGCTGCTCAGGAATACCGATCTCGATTTTGTTATATTGAACGAGCGGACCGCTCGAATAATTCCCAAACCCTCGCGTAGAAACAAACACACGCAGAGAAAACCACCTTCCGTTCTGCGCCCGGCAACAAAGATCCGGTCGGTACTGCCCCCTCCTAAACCACAAATCATTGTGGTCACTGCTTCAAAACAGGAAGCATTGCTCAAGGATTTTGCTGGTAGCGCGCAAATTATTGAGGTGGGCGAACTGAGCCCCCGTGCTGAATCAGGTGGACTGGAGGGGTTACTGTCAACGTTACCCACGACCGCGCAAACCAATCTCGGTTCGGGGCGGAACAAGCTGTTTTTGCGCGGTATCGCCGATAGCAGCCTCATTGGTACGACCCAGTCAACGGTCGCGCTATATCTGGATGAAGCGCGTCTGTCCTATAGCGGCCCCAATCCCGATTTGCGCTCTTATGATCAGGCCCGGGTTGAAATATTGGAGGGACCGCAAGGGACTTTATTTGGAGCCGGGACTATTGGCGGGATCGTCAAGATCGTAACTAACAAGCCCGAAACACAGACGATATCCGGCGCAGTTTGGTCAGGCATTGGCGTGAGCCAGAACGGAGATGCCAGCTTTGATGGCGCCGCGATGCTTAACCTGCCAATTTCAGATGATTTGGCTGTTCGTGCGGTCGGTTACTATCAACGAAACGGCGGGTATATCGACGATGTGGGGCGCAACCTGACGGACATTAATCGCAACGATATTTTCGGTGGGCGTCTGGCGCTGCGATACCAACCAGCAAGCGACTGGACTTTCGATTTCAATCTGAACCATCAGTCTAATCAGACCGATGATGGTCAATATGCCGAACGCAATCTTTCCAACCGACAGCGCTCTTCCGAGGTCGTACAACCATTTGAGGCAGACATAAAAAGCACAGCTTTCACCCTGTCCAAACAGTGGGATAATTTCGAACTGATATCCTCATTCGGATATGTCGAACATAAGGTTGAATCGAGCTTCGATGCATCGGTACTGTCCGCGGACCAGTCCACATTGGTTTTCACCGAAGAGATCAACAGTAGGTTATTGACACATGAAACGCGCGTCAGATGGCAAAGCGACAAGGGCCACACCGGGGTGTTAGGGATTAGTTATCTTGATAACAAAGATCAAGTGCATCGGGAGATGGGGCCTCCGGATAATGCAGTGGAAATTAGCGAGATTAAAAATGAGAATGTCGAAGCTGCCATATTTGGCGAAGGCACATTTCAGTTATCCAGTCAGTTCAATATCAGCCTTGGCGGACGGATTATTTATTCACGGTCAATTGCAGAACTTATGGTTGATGATGAGCAAGAACTGGACACAAATAGAACGACAGTCCGTTTGTTGCCCAAAGCCTCGATCGCGTGGAAGCCTGATAGCAATGGACTGATATATGCCAACTATCAGCAAGGTTTCCGGAGCGGCGGCATCAACATAGGTCTTGGCGCGAATAATCCAATCACCCAATTTGAATCTGATACGATCGAAACTTATGAAGCCGGCGTAAAGATTGGGCGGCGCGCCAATAGCCCTTTTCAAGCCGGTATCGCTTTTTTCTATTCAAACTGGAATGACGTTCAGGCTGACCTGATCGATGAAGCCGGCTTTCCCCGTACAGCCAATATTGGTGACGGTCGAATTTACGGGGTCAGCTTGTCCATTGATTGGGCTCTAACGGATCGCTTTTCACTATACGGTCACTTTTTGGCCAATGAGAGCGAATTGGTCGATCCGGAAGATACTTTCATCACAGGCGATGAATCGCAATTGCCCAATATTGCCGAAATGGGTGCCAATGGCGGAGCGGTTTGGACATTTCCGATTTCGGATAACCAGAAGGTCAACCTGCAGGGCGATATTCGTTATGTGGGCGCATCTCAGTTGGGCATTGATCCATTTCTGTCACTCGAGCAGGGCAAATATGTGCTAGTCAGCGGCTCGGCCAAATATCAATCCAATGACTGGTCGGTATTTCTGGGAATTGACAATTTGTTTAACACCAATGCAAACACATTTGCCCTCGGCAATCCTTTTACCGTGTCCGATGGACTGCAAACCACTCCGCTTCGCCCGCGCACATTTACGCTGGGTGCCAAAATCGAGTTTTAACACTTTCAGCTAGCTGAAAATTAAACTTGGTGAGGAATTTGCATCCTGCCTCCGTCTTTCTCCCGTCCGCAGTAAGCGATGGGAACCTGTATGGCCTCGGTAGTTCATGCTTTTGAACCAGTTGAAGCAATTGATAATATGCCATTTGGCCAAAAATGCGGTCAGCATCAATGGACCGCGATAATTTTGGCTGGAGAGCGACCTGAAGGAGACCCTCTCGCCGCACATTGCAATGTCAAATATAAGGCGCTGATACCTATTGCTGGACAATCAATGCTGGATCACGTTGCGCAAGCATTATTGGCCTCGCTACATATCGGCAAAATAGTCATCATGGCCCAGTCTCCCAATGCGTTAAAAGAAGCACAAACCAGTAGTTTGGAAAAAAACGCGCGAGTAGAATTTGTGACATCCAACAACGGAATAGCAACTAGCATAGCTATGGTCGCTGGCAGTGAAATTGCGCCTTGGCCGGTATTGGTCACCACCGCCGACAACGCCTTATTGACCGCGGATATAGTTGATTGCTTCTTACAGGGTTGTGACGATCAAGACGTTGCTGTCGGTGTTGTAGAGCGCGAAACGGTAATGGCCGCATACCCCGACACCCGCCGAACCTGGCTGAAGTTTCGGGGCGGTGCATATAGCGGCGCCAATCTGTTCGCATTGCGCAATGCAGCTACGAAACCGGCCATCGATCTATGGTCTTCGGTCGAGCAAGATCGCAAAAATGCCTGGAAGATATTCGCACATTTCGGTCCATGGCTAATGTTTCGAGCAATAAGCCGGACCATATGTTTTGAAGAAGCAATGGCCGAAGCAGGGCGGCGGCTTGCGCTCCGGGCTCAGCCAGTTACACTGCCCATAGCTGAGGCGGCGATTGACGTTGATAAGCTTTGCGATCTGAAACTCGTGGGGCAGATACTGAGCGAGAGGAATATCCTTGAGTCAAATCAGGATTAGCGAATGCCAATACTTTTTTTAAAGGCCAATAGACACTGTTCGAGCAAGTTAGGGTCAGGACCTATTAAATTTCTTGCATGATTGGTTGAAGGTTGATTCAATGGTGGCATCAAAGGAGGTGTCGCTGATGAGCGATCTGTTTATGTTGAGCAAGGCGCAGATGCGCCGGATAGAGCCGTATTTTCCTCTATCGCACGGGGTTCCCCGGGTGGATGACCGGCGGGTGCTAAGCGGGATCATCTTTGTTATCCGAAATGGTCTGCGCTGGCGCGATGCACCTGCGGCTTACGGGCCACATAAAACGATCTATAACAGATTTATTCGCTGGAGCCACCTCGGTGTGTTCAACAAGATATTCTCTGCTCTGACTGCTACTAGCGATGCCGACGATGTGCTGATGATCGATGCTACGCATCTCAAAGCACATCGTACCGCTGCCAGCCTTTTAAAAAAGGGTCTGTTCCCCGATATATCGGAAGAACGAAGGGCGGCTTAAACTCCAAGCTCCATGCCGTGTGTGACGGGTCAGGCAGGCCACTGGTTCTGTGTTTAAGTGAAGGTCAGATGAGCGATCATATCGGCGCAAAGCCCACATACCCGGCGCTGCCAGATCATGCCACCGCGAAGATCGGCGACAAAGGTTACGCCAGCGACGAGTATCGCGCCGCATTACAGGCCAAAGGTATCACCCCTTGCATCCCACCTCGAAGGGGCCTGATATTACCCTCAGACTTTGACAGGAAGCTCTATTGTCAGAGACATAAAATAGAGAATATGTTCGGCAGACTCAAAGACCGGCGGCGTGTCCACACCCGCTATGACCGATGCGCCCACACCTTCCTGTCTGCTATCGCAATCGCAGCTACCGTCATCTTCTGGCTCAATTAATGAGTCCTGACCCTAGTGTTTCTAAAGTATATAATCGATTCTATGCCCGATATTGGGCTCAAATAATCTAGAAATGATATTCAATCTCTTTTGATTGCTGCTAATGGCCTATTAGCATTGAAAAATATTGATCCAAAGCTCATAGTCTCGATCGGAAACTAGGCACAGCATGTTGTAGGGTGTTTTCAGGAGAATAATAGAATGACCCCATTTCTGGTAAGCTACGCCACCCAGCGCAAGTCCCACCCTGACATCGGCGGACATTATTGCCATAGCCGTGATGTTTGGGTTGAGGGCACCGAGCAGGGCGAAGTACCGATCGTATTGATGCATTCAAACTTATCCGAGTTGGTGACCAAGACAGCAACGCAACAGGAGACGGATGACGAAAATTTCCCGCCAAGGCCTCTTTCAGAGCTAGTGACCAAAACAGATGTCCAGCAAGAATCTGATGATCAGAGTTTAAATGCTTCTTCCATACTCGAGATGGAAACGAAGACCACCTATGAGGTTGAAAGCGACGATCAGGACTATACGTTGTTCTGATATTGCTGGCGCATAATGATTTTTCTGGCAACCAACAAGCGGGACATTACGATTGATTTCGTAGTCCTAGAACTCCAAAAACGTGGGGTTCCGTATCTTCGACTGAATACCGAAGACATAACCGAATGGCAGATAGAATTTCCAAATGGAGAACCGAGCCATGCGACTTTTGCGCATGATGATAGATCCTTCTGCCTATCAGAGTTTACGGCGGCCTATTATCGCCGCCCACTTACCCCGGAACCACAGGGCCGTTTTGATCAGCCTGTCCGGGACTATATCGTCAGCGAATGGTCTGCAATATTGCGGAGCCTATGGACTGCTTTAGACAGTCGCTGGTTAAATTCGCCATATGCCATTCAGAAAGCTGAAGACAAGCCGCGCCAAATAGCTATTGCCCGCGCAGCTGGTCTGAAGGTGCCTGAAACTTGCGTCACAAATGATTTCACCGCTGCTCAGAAATTTGCGGCCGCCCAAAATATAATCGCCAAGCCGCTGAGGCGCGCGTTGCTCGAAGATCCAAGCGGCCCAGGCCGTGTCATGTTTACAAGCCGCGTGGCGTTGAATGCAAAAGATCAGGACTCTATCCGACTTGCGCCGATGATTTTTCAGCAGGAAATTGCGAAGCAATATGACGTGCGCGTAACCGTAGTAGATGATCGCGCCATGGCCACTGCCATTGACTCCCAAAAACACGAACAGACTGAAGTTGACTGGCGAAAAGGCAGCGGCGTGGAAGTGGAACACCAAAAACTGGATCTTCCATCAGATATAGCAAATGCTTGCATAAAAGTGACCCAGGATCTCGGTCTGCGTTATTCGGCCGTGGATCTAATCCAAGATCAGGATGGGCAATATTGGTTTCTGGAGGCTAATCCGAATGGTCAATGGGCCTGGATTGAGCAGAGAACTGGCCATCCGATTACCAATGCCATCGTTGATGCCCTGATGGGAACAAGGCTGTGATCAGAAGGTTTTTTGATTTTCTGTTCCCGATAATTGAAGGGCTGACGCCAGATCAGAAGAACGAGCGACAAGAGGCCTATGATCGCGACATGGCTGCGATTGATTCTACAAATTGGGGGAAGCAACCCGCCAAATTACTGGAACAAGCACAAAGAATGGCGGATTCAGAGATTGATCGCAGAAAAACCGCGGAAACCAAGGCCTCTATCTATCTCGCCGTTCTAGCAACACTGGTACCACTGATAGTCACGATCCAAACTGGAATTTGGGAAAATAAAATCGGGCCCGCGCCAGCGGTCCTGCGCTTCTCTCTACTCTCAATTGCCATTATCTATTCAGCTGCAGCCGGTTGGTACGCTTTTTCCGTTCTTCGAGTATCCGGATTCCATACCATTGGTATCGGCGAGCTAGCGACATCTTGGTCCAAATCCGAGCCGCCGGGAGAATTGGCCAAAAGAACCCTGCAACGCATGCGGAAATCACAAGATGCCGTGAACAACAAAGTAACACGAATAAAAATGACCCATGAACACCTTCTCAGGGCATTTGGATTTTTTATAGCGCTGATGCTTATAGATCCCGCGACATACACCATCTACGCAATTCAAGGTCAAGCGGTAGCAACCGCTCCCAAGACGCAAAACCCGCGCTGCGATTCAAAACATAAAATCATTTTTAATTTTGAAACGGACAGTCGAAATAAACGCTCCAAAAACTCAGTAGGTCGATCAAAAAAAGAATAGCACTTGTCTCATCTGGATAAAGGCTCGGGTGATTTTTCTGCAGCTATAATCCTTACCAACCAGTTCAACTGGGCTTTGATCATTGCTCTCAATATTGACCGTCAAGCCGATTGAATTTGGTCAGGATTCTGGTTATTCACAAAACATCAACGTCAAAACCGTGGCTATGAAATTTAGCCACTAATCTTTTAAATGATCAGGTTCATTCAATTATTTTTTGGGATTCTTTCGGAGAAATACGGAACCGAAAGCCGCTGAGGCGCTAGAAAATGACACAGCATTCCCCAGTAAGGAATTTCGATGAACCGAAGCGCATTGCCCGCTTTTCTCCCGGGATCGCTCTTTCCGCTATTGTCCTCGGCGTCGCCATTCCAGCGCATCTCTTTTTACCATAAGATCTCAGCCGGCTGACCATAGCAATGATCATTGGGATCATTTCAGGTGCCTATATTGGCTTCGGTGCTAAAGATGGGCGGCCTCATATCTTCGTCTTGGAACTCTGTGTGGCTGCCCTATTTGGTATCATGGCCGTGGCCGGTGTGCTTGGTTCACCTTATTGGTTTGCTGTTGCCCTGTTTGCCCATGGCCTTTGGGATTTTGCCCATCACAATGGCCTGTTTGGTGCTAAAATCCCGCGTTGGTATATCCCGTTTTGCGCCGTTATAGACTGGATTGCAGCGCTCATCCTGTTAATTTTGTTCACTATCTAGTTGCAAGCATCGAGACGATCAGGTCGTAGAGCCACGCTAGGCCAGGCAGCAGCAGGGCCAAAAGCAACACACCAAATTCTATCTTACGCCGCATTATCCATTGCACGCGTAGCCTTTCCCTTTGTGGCAGACCTTGTCGCGCGCGATACAACTGTCACCGCAAGCTTTCCCCTTTCGGCAAGTCTTGCAACAACCCGCCACACCGATCTGTGCCAAAGCAGCGCCTGACCCGCAGGGATTAAATTCCGTGGGTCCGACGGCGCCAATCAACAATACTAGCGACATTGCGATAGATTTCATTCTGCTCCCCCAAACTCAGAGTGTCTCACAATCATGATACTCTGTCCAATCTGGGGAACGATGAACTTTGATAGTTCCGGCCATCTCCAACGTCACCTTGCTCATCAAGCGTTGGCTGCTAAAAAGGAGAAGAAAGAAAATTAACGTCTAATATTCCGGCGAAAACCCGCTTTAATAACATTGTTACGGCCTTACTATTGAGCGGTTGTCAAAATACGTCACCTGGATAGCCCTAACCAGTTAGGGGCATTTTTTGGTTATGGCGGCGGCTTCATTGATTGGAAGTCTTCTGGTTAGACGGCCAACTAAACCCACAGCAAAATGTAATTCATTAGGTGACATTGAGAATGTCGGGCAATATGGTCATCTAAGGACGATGAAAATGCGGGTTATCAAGGGACTTTCATGACGAACGCCAAGCAAATAGAAAAAATGCTGCGCAGCCATGCTGAGGGTGATGACGAACAATTTTTCTCGATTGCGTTACAAGTGGCGGCGGCGGAAGCTCGACAAGGCAGACGTGATACTGCCAATAGCCTTCGTGCGGCTGTTGACGCAGCAAGAGCAAAAGACGGCGTTAGACCCTCTATTCCGATCGCCTTTGCAAGTCCGCGCGGCGATTTGGAAGGTCTTTTGGATCTCAAACAACCATCTATCACGCTGGCAGATGTGATTTTGCCATCTGCATCATTGGATCGTCTGAACCATTTGATGTTGCAGCAGCGCAAGCGCGATCAACTTCGAGAACATGGAAAACTGCCAAGCAATAGGTATTTATTTGTAGGACCACCCGGCTCGGGGAAAACCATGACCGCCGAGGCAGTGGCTGGTGAGCTGAAATTACCTCTCTTTGTGATCCGATTAGACACACTAATCACTCGGTTTATGGGCGAAACAGCTGCCAAGCTTAGGCTTGTATTTGACGAAATATTACGTCGACGAGCGGTTTATCTGTTCGATGAATTTGACGCTGTTGGAGGACATCGCGCAGCTTCAAATGACGTGGCCGAAATGCGCCGAGTTCTGAATAGCTTTCTTCAATTCATGGAAGAAAAAACGGCGACAGATAGCGCAATCATTGCGGCCACAAATCACCCAGAACTTCTCGACAAAGCGCTGCTTCGCCGTTTTGATGAAGTATTGGAGTTTTCTCTTCCAACTCCGGATCAAATTCGGGCGGTAATAAAATATAATCTTCGGCCGATAAAATACCCTCGGATCAAATGGAAGGCTGTAGAAAAAGCGGCTGAAGGCCTGAGCCAAGCGGAAATTGCGAGGGCGGCAAGCGAAGCCGTAAAAACCGCTATACTGGCGCAACGCTCTTCGATTGCTACTCAGGATCTGACGGAAAAATTGGACGACCGACAGTCAATGCGATCCGCGTTTACGACGGCTTCATAATCTGTGGCAGACCATGACCTGCCTCACATCGATATCTCCGCATTGGTTCGGCGCGGTGATTATAAATCACCAGGAAGTAATGGCCGAGTAAATCCCCTTCAGCGGATCCGCGCAGATCATGGAAGACGGATGGCTGAGGAGCTACGAACAGCCTTCAACCAGGCTGATGCAACACAATCTGCATTGGTGGAAGAAATTCCTGACCTAGAAGGTTCCGGGGGTATATATCTCGAGGTCGAATTGAACCGGCTAACCGGCGCAGAGATAATTGAACGAAAGACTGAAAATACAAGACAAAGTGCTGAAAAGGTTTTGGAAGATGGCACACGGACTATTGCTCTGTTCGTTCCCGATGAAGCGCGCGATGTACTTGAGAATATTATATCCGGTTATACTGAAGGCGAGATAACCTCTAAAAGCGGCTCCCCACCCCTCGCCGGTCGTGTGGAACCCATTGAGCATATTCGTGAGGCCCGCCTGAGGACCTTTTGGCGTGATGATCAAGACGCACTACCCACCGAACCGCAGGAAGAAATTTGGTGGGCGCTTTGGTGTTTTCCTGACAGTTTGGAAAAGGTCGTCGCCACTGCTGGCACGCTCGGCCTCCAGCTAGGTACAAACGACACGTTTTTGCACTTTCCCGAAATAGTTGTTGTCCCCGCTTATGGCCGAGTGAGCTCGATTGAACTTCTGCTATTTGCGACTGGCGGTATTGCTGAACTGCGTAGAGCAACCGACAATCCCTTAGTGTTCACACAAGGCCTAAAGGACGATATCCCGGCGTTTATAGATGACTTAGCTGAAAGAGTTACATGGCCCCAAGCCGATGCTCCTGCTGTTTGTCTGCTTGATACCGGTGTGAACAGGGCCCATCCCTTGATTGAACCGGCCCTTTCAATCGATGATTTAATGTCGGTAAACGAGGCATGGGGCGGCGACGATCATGATGGCGGTCCCGGGCATGGAACCGGAATGGCTGGACTATCCTTGCACGGCGACTTGGTTGCGCCGCTCGCTGATCAATCTAATCATATTCTCGCCCACAGAGTGGAATCGGTAAAAATATTACCGCCAAATGGGTTTCCTCCAAATGAGCCTCATTCTTACGGGCCAATTACATTGAGCGCTATTGCCAAAGCCGAGATACAAAACCCATTGAGAGACCGTGTTTTCTGTATGGCGGTGACTAATGAAAACCGTTCCGGTGCTGAAAATAGCGCGTGGAGTGCATCAATTGATCAAGCTGCAGCGGGAGCGGAGCTGCAAGATCCCGATAACCTGTCACCCAAACGGTTGATTGTCGTTGCTGCTGGCAACATTCCCGACAATAGCAACGCGGCGGCCATATCTGATCATGACGCGTTCCCGATGCAAGATCCTTCGCAGGCTTGGAATGCTCTTGCGATTGGCGGTTTTACACAAAAAACCGCTATTGCTGAGCAGGGTTACGAAGATTGGACACCGTCAGTTGCCGTAGGAGAGGCAAGTCCATATAGCCGCAACTCGATATTGTGGAATTCCAGTAAGTCAGCTTTCAAACCCGATCTGGTGTTTGAAACTGGCAATCGCGCAATTAGCCCATCGGGCCAAGAAGCGGTTGCGGGATTGGATTCAATATCACTTCTTACAACGTCTAAAGAGGTGGATACTAACCCACTGACGGGTTTTTGGGCGACAAGCGCGGCGACCGCACAAGCAGCGAGAATGGCGGCGCAAATTAGTGCCGATCATCCAGATTATTGGCCAGAGACCGTTCGCGCGTTGATGGTTCACAGCGCCCGCTGGACCCCGCCGATGCTTGAAGCCATTGATTTAGGTGCAAGCAGGCGGGACAAGGCAGATAGCATACGGAGATTTGGATACGGCGTGCCCAATATAGTTCGCGCATCCACATCAGCTGCAGATGATCTTGCCTTGGTAGCGCAAAATACGATCCAGCCATTTAGAAAAGATAAGGGTATCAGATTTAACGAGGCGCACATTTACGAGCTCCCATGGCCGCGAGAAGTTTTGGAAGAGCTGGGTAATACGGCGGTTAAGCTCAAAGTTACTTTGTCCTATTTCATCGAACCAAATCCCAGTTTTGCTAGTGTGATTGACCCTGCCCGTTATCAATCATTCGGCCTCCGGTTTGACCTAAAGCGATCGCGTGAATCTTCGGCGGACTTCCATCGCAGAAACAATGCAGCGACGCAGGTTCCTGGCGGTGCAGCCGCGAGCACACCCGATAGCGGATGGCTTTTTGGAAAACAGCAAATATCCGCCGGATCGCTTCATTCCGATATATGGGAAGGGGTTGCCGTGGAATTGGCTGCGCGAAACCAAATATACATACGTCCAATTAATGGATGGTGGCGAGAGAGAAAAGGATTGAAGCGGTTTGACGATAAGGCCCGCTATGCCTTGATTGTGAGCCTTGAAACACCGGACGTGGAGATTGATCTCTACACACCGATTGAAGCAATGGTTCCAACATTAATTCCGGTCAGCGTGGAGATCGGATAGCTCAACAATCAGAGCTATTTATGATTTTTCATTTTTGCTTCTTTCCATTTTTGTACCTTATCAAGCCGCCCTGTTACATACTCAACCAATACCTCAATTTGCTCAATTGCTTCGAACAGGTTCTCTCGTGAAATTTCCACAACAGGTTCACCGATTATAGATTTGCCATTCTTTAGATATTCAAGTTCCTGCTTGTTTTCGAAAAATGGTAGCGGATGTTTTTTGGTTGTACTCGTGTCATGTTGGAGCAAGAAAGACGAGAGGTTTCCGCCATGCTTATATCAAACACGGTACGCCTCAACTCAATGGCAAAGTTGAACGATCACATCGATCTGACCAACAAGAGTTTTACCAGCTGCTAAGCTACAAAGGTGACGTCGATCTGGCGGCAAAACTCGATGAATGGGAGCGCTTCTACAACTTCCACAGACCGCATGGCGCCTTCAAAGGAAATACACCTTACGAAGCGCTCAGAGATAAGCTATAATCACTGCCAGCGAATGTCTCGCCAGTCACCCTATGTTACATTGCGGGGTGCCGAGCTTGATTTAGGCATAGCGGATTGCGAGATCTTCGACATGGCCATTCCCTTGGTCTGAAACTCGTGACCGTTATCCGTTCTGATTTCATGAATGCGGATCTTTGGAATGCTCATAACTCGATCCAATCTCCGGTTTTCGGAGAACAGGAAACAACTCGCATTGTCATCTCATGCTCCGAAGCAAATGCCTCTGCTTCATCTCGATCTTGCCCGATGAAACGGACATTATCTTTCTCATCGATCGCGGCAAAAGCCCGATAACGACGCGAAGCAAATGGATCGATTGATCGGAAGGTTCGCTCACTCACATTCCAACCAGCAAAATGTGTGGCAGTAGAATCGGCCTCACCCAACCATCCTCGCGAGATTACGCCAATCACATTGCCAGCGGCGTTCAAAACGGGACCGCCGCTCATTCCGCTAGGCCATTCTGCGGCTACGCGAAAACGGGGCCAAGGCATTGTGGACGCCGGATCAGCCGGAATAACTTCCACTACTTCTCCGGCGCATTCATACAGATACTGCGAAAACGGTCTGTCGTCGCCAGCACCGTCCTTCGCAACGTCTAACCCCGGAAACCCGAATCCTGTGACGATATCGCCTGTCACGGGTGGTTCATCGCGAAGCGCCATTGGCAAACAGGGCATCGGTGAGGGGACGCGAGATCTGGATATAGTGAGGCAAGCTAGCTCTGTCAGGTTTCTTATTATCGAAGCCTCATGGATTAGCGCCGGTGTTTGATGGCCGCATTCAGCATAGAATCCCGATAATGGACGCCAAGCCTCCTTTGGAAGTGGAGCTCGACCAAAAGCTATTCCCTCAAGCTCTAAAGCCGCCATCCGAACATTATCTTTTAATTGCAGTTGACCATTTTTTGATAAGCTGAGCATATCTTCAATGACATGAAACGCGGTTGCGCAATTGCCCCAGGGGTCAATCCTAAATGTAGTGCCCAAGCCGAACGGGCGACCATCGGGCGCCTCAGGATCAAACTTGAAAATAGGTAAAATCATGGCCCTTTGGCGGGGATCTTGGTTGAGGATCATTCTCTTTTCAATTCGTCGTTTCGCGCCGGCCTCCGAATGAGATCAAAATATCGCTCTCAAAAAGACTTCCAAGCGGAAAGCGATACTACAAACGATCCTTTACATGGTGGAGCATATCCATTGATCCGTGCAATATAGCTAAAATGATGGAGCGATCATCGGGCATAAAGAAGATATAATGCTCTTGGCAACGCATAACTTCCACTCCCAACGGCAACCCTTCTGTTGCTTTTGAACGGACTCCACAGTCCCCGATTTTCTCGCAACACGCTACTAGATTGTCAAAATAGGAATCGGCTTGTTTGATTCCCGAGCGATCAAAACTGTATCGCCAGATTTCGGCTAGATCCTCTTCGACCGCTAATGTAAGATCGACATTTTGGCCCTTGAAACTCAATTGTCGGCACGTTTCTTTGCTTTGTTTCGGATCTCATCAAATGAAAGAGTCGAGAAATCACCAGAGGCGGCCTGGTCCATCCTCGCTTCCAAAAACGCACAAAGTTTCGCGAACGTTTCTTGTGTGTCAGCTTTAGAGGAAATTTCTGGAAGAGTACGATCAAGTACATAATCCTTGATGCTAAGACCGCTCAGAGCTGCAACAGCCTTCAATTTTCGATGTTCGTCGTCGGTTATTTCGATGGAAAGTCTTGCCATTTTTCTCGGGTATCACAAGAATTGTAACAAAACAACATTTATACAAAAACATCAAGATTGTTATTTTAGAACGTAACATTGCCCGTCGTCAAGCAATCCAACCTTTTAGCCTGTTTGCGTCTTTTGGTCATCTGGATTCAGTTCACAAAGTGTGTCCGCTTTCACATTATGTTTCAGCTTTAACGGTTGAAACGGTAGGCCACGCCTATCCTCTTCTTTGCAGTCGAGCGGCGGCGTAGCAAAGCGTTTACAAATTTGCTCGCTGCCTTATTGTCGCCAAAAGATCGTCTTCTCCCCTGCCCCTTGGTGCCTCTGCGGCCCCAATGATAATCAACCACTACCGCGCCGAAAAGGTCAATCGCTGCATATATCTCATATTCGAGCGCTATATTCCGACTGATATCAATTGCAGCGAGACACATATGTCTGTCAATTGATACACTGTGATGTTGGCTCATTGTGAAGGATTACATCAATGGGTACCGGCTATTCCAACGGATATTTCGAATCAATAATCTGGTGGTGATTCAGTCAATCGATAATTAGACCTGCGCTTGAAAGATAACCACTAGCATCAAAACGGCGCTGTTTAGGATTTCCTCTTGGTAGTAAACCGACCAGATTACAGCTGGTTGGTTATTTGATTTTCTGGATCATCCCCCATCTGCCTAGTTAAAGATTACGGAGGTATCGGTCATTTTCTGATAAGTACCCAAAAGCAAATACCAATGATGAAATTAGCAACTGTATCGCTAACGCGCTGTATCGGTCCGACCAATCGTGAACAGATCAACCCGCAGGAGAGATACAGTTGCTAGATAACTGAACTGAGGATATAGAGTCACATCAGTCCAGAATCGGCAAAATAAACTCAGCAATTACTACCGCCGCGATCATGATCGCCTCCATCTTTTAAAGGTGCTTTTTCAATTTTCCGGTTTCATGCGCGCGCGGACTGTTCCAGCTTTACCCTCATAACTAAGATCAAATTCGGCGCTGCTGCAATCGGCTCACTGAACCGCCCCGGTATTGCCGGAGGCTATTTGGTTTAAGTTAAGC
>TARA_R110001599_G_scaffold41451_6_pt1 | contig 20106 bp, 13 predicted proteins | sample TARA_R110001599 | Tara Oceans TARA_R110001599 (sample SAMEA4398360) | marine metagenome | biome: Polar Biome; feature: [MES] marine water layer (ENVO:01000295) within the mesopelagic zone...; material: water (ENVO:00002006), including particulate matter (ENVO:01000060) such as......
AAATCATAAATAGGCAATGGTGGATAATAAAGGCCTTATATTATTAATAGATCTATAGCTGATCCAACTCTACAGGCAATTTCCATCCTTTTCTGTACTCGTGCCGGATGTATTCATTGGCTGCGGACAAAGCTTTGGTTTCCAAGTATTTACTCTCAAAAACAGGCCTGCCATTTCTCATTGAAAAATGATTGCTTTCGATTACTTTTAACTCATCACCAGCTGTAATATTGGTAAACTGCATGGATGGACCATCCCATTGAAGGGTTTTATTAAGGCTTTGTAAACGAATAGCTAGAACCCCTAGAAGAACCATCTCATTAAATGGGCCTGCATAGGCAAAATTGGATGTGCTTTGAACCCTAGATTCAGGTGACTCTTTACAAGCCCTGATCCAGTCTTGTTCATGAGGGCCATCTTTATACCCTTTGGCATTGGGTATTCTTCTTAATCTGGAGCTAACTTTTGGCTCTCTTCCTGAAAGCAATCTCTTACCAACTCCTCCTGAACCACAGAACAAGGTGTCTTTAGTCCCTACAAAAATACATCCACCAAGTCTGTCTTCCATAAGGTCAATTCCATCAGGCAATAGGTCTGGTCTAAATGGTAGCAAGCCTCCATCATACCAATAAACATCTACTTCTGGTAAATTAAAACCACTAATCGATGGCCTTTCTGGAAAATGAAACTTTACTTGCTCAGATTGTGGTGCACTTTCAGTGTTAATAGGAGAGGAGTTGCCTTCGATTTGGTCTGGGTAGCCAAGGTTCAATGAAGCATAAACAGGGTCCAAAACATGGCAAGCCATGTCACCAAAAGCTCCGGTGCCAAATTCCCACCAACCTCGCCAATTCCAAGGGGTATAAATTTCATGGTAAGGGCGGTAAGCTGCAGGGCCTAAAAACAAATCCCAGTCCAGAGTTTTCGGAGGAGTCATTGATTCCGAAGGTCTTTCCAGACCTTGAGGCCAAATTGGGCGGTTGGTCCAGGTATGCACTTCTTTTACTTCACCTATTTCCCCATTCTGAATCCATTCAATAAGCTCCTTGGCATCTATTCCCGAATTTCCCTGGTTTCCCATTTGAGTGGCAACTGGATGGATTTCTGCCAATCGGGTAAGCAGTCGAGATTCGTAAATGGAGTGTGTTAATGGTTTTTGACAATAAACATGTTTGTCCATGATCAATGCTGTGGCCGCTACAATGGCATGGGTATGGTCTGGGGTAGCCACCATTACCGCATCAATATCTTTGCCCATTTCATCAAACATATTCCTCCAATCATAGTATTTTTTTGCTTTGGGGAAATCAGCAAAACATGGCTTGGAATAAGACCAATCCGTATCACAAAGTGCCACAATGTTTTCAGATTTCATGGCATTCAAGTTGGGTCTTCCTTTGCCTCCTATCCCCACTCCAGCTATATTCAATTTGTCGCTTGGAGCCTTGTGTCCTAGGCCGCTAATGACATGAGAGGGGACTATATAGAAACTTGCAGCACTTGCTGTAGCTTGTTTGACAAATTTTCTTCTGCTATTGTCTTTCATGGTGGTATTGAGGTTTGGGGGCTATTGTTAATTATGTTTAACCAGAATTCATCAAGGTTGCTTAAACCCGAAATATGCAATAGACAATCTATTACGTGCTGAAAATCGCTTCAAAATACCCAATCGTTGCTGTTTTCAATTTCACCATAGCGGTGCTATGCTAAAATATTCAAACAGTCTGATTTTCTTGCGATTGCAACACTTCCCGTAAGCACGGGACTGGCTTCACCCCTGACTATTGTCAGGACGGAGAAATCCTATTACATAATCTGGGTTAAAGGATATAGACTTCTTTGGATTTAATTCTGTCAAGTGTTGCCTGGTTCAGGTTTAATGACTTCTACACAAGAAACCCAGTGTTTGGCTTTAACGCCAGTGAAATGGTCTATTTGGTGACGACAAGAAAAGCCGCATGCAGCTACGGATGCATTTTCTGGTAGTTTTCTTACAGAAGGGAATAGTATTTCCTCTCCGATTTTTTTCGACAATTCGTAATGTTCCTTTTCGTAGCCGAAGGATCCAGCCATCCCACAACATCCCGAGGGTATTTCATTAAATTCCTCCGTTTTGCCTAAGGTATGCTTCATCGCTTGTGTTCCATATAGTGCTTTTTGATGGCAATGTCCATGGACATGTAATTTACCCTCTTTGGCTTTTAGCTTTATGTTTAGGGTACCCTTGGTCATTTCATGGTTTAAGAAGACATCGATCATTAGTATGTTTTCTTTTAATTTTTTGGCCAACTCTTCATCAGGTAGTAAGTCTGGGAAATCATCATTCAAGGCAGAGGCACAGCTTGGTTCGCATACCACTACTTTCATCCCTTGGTCTATATATTTAACCAATTCTTGGATGGTAACCTGTCCGGCTTCTTTTGCTTCTCTTAAAAATCCATGGGAGATTTTAGGGCGTTGGCAACAACCTACATTGGCCATTATCACTTCATAACCGCAGTCATTTAGGAGTTTTACTGCATCTTTTCCGATTTCAGGTTCATGATAATTCAAATAGGTGTCTGCAAAAAGCACCACCTTTTTATTAGCCTTTAATAGGTTGATCTCATTTTTGTGGAACCATTTATAAAATGGTTCTTTTGCATACCCAGGAAGGGTTCGCCGTTTATCAAAACCAGTAATTCTTTCTAAACCGGATTTAAATGCAGTGGTGGATTGAATCTTGTTAATGGTTGAGGAAAGTGTACCCGCAAATCGTCTGGCCACTTTTGGCGCATCCCTAATCATTTTATCCCTTATTGAAGGGCCATGTTTATCAAAATACAATTGCTGGACTTCACTTTTCATTTTAGCCATGTCCACATTGCTCGGACACTCAGACTTACATGCTTTGCAACTTAAACATAGGCTTAAAGTTTCCTGGAGTCTTGCACTTGTTAATCCCTCTTCGTCCAGTTGACCAGACATGGCCATTCTCAAAGAATTGGCCCTACCTCGGGTAGAATGCTCTTCATCTCTTGTGGCTTTAAAACTTGGGCACATGGTACCACCCAGTAACTTTCGACACTCACCAACCCCTGTGCACATGTGCACTGATTCTTGAAAACTTTGTTCTGATTTGTATAGAAACTCGGTATCTACAGGTTTATCCTTATATTCTGCCCCATAGCGAAGGTTTTCTGAAATGGATTGGTTGGATATTATTTTCCCTGGATTCATTAGGTTTTCAGGGTCAAATAATTTTTTAATTTGAATAAAGGCCTGATAAAGTTCTTTCCCAAAAAATCTTTCATTGAAAGGGCTCCTAACAAGCCCATCACCATGTTCACCACTCCAAGAGCCTCCATATTCCATCACTAGGTTAAAAGTGTCTTCAGCAATCCTTTCCAGCCTTTTTACATCCACTTCTTGTCTGAGGTCAAGAATTGGCCGGACATGAATGACGCCAACACTCACATGGGCATACATGGCTACTTCAGTATTGTGTTTTTTACAAATTTGAAGGGTTCTATCAATATAATCTTTTAAGTACTTCGTAGGGATACCGGCATCTTCTATAAAAGCGAGGGGTTTCTTTTTGCCTTTGATTCCTAGCATCAGCCCCAATCCCTTTTTTCTAACTACCCATACATCCTCATATTCTTCACCCTGAGGGAAAAGAGGAAAGGCATAACCCAAGTCCTTTTCCTGTAGGTCTTTAACCATTGCCATGGGCCTATCCATAACATCTTTTAAGCTATCTCCATAAAACTCTACTATTAATATAGCCTCTGGGTTACCGCTTATAAAATGACAATGCCTTCGAGTGGTGAGGTTTTCCCTACTTAAGTCTACTACGATTTTGTCCAATATTTCCACAGCAGAAGGCTTGAACTCCAAAATTGGGGTGATGGCACCCACTGCGTCAAGCAATGCGTCAAAGTGAACTACGCATACTGATTTGAATTTTGGTAGAGGTGCTAGATTGAGCTTTAATTCAAGTGTGGTAGCCAAAGTGCCTTCACTTCCTGTGATTAATTTGCATAGATTCCAATGGTCGGTATGAATAAATTCATCCAAATTATATCCACCTACCCGTCGCATAACCTTTGGAAACTTGGTCTCAATTAGATTCTTGTTGTTCTTTATTATTTTTTTGAAGGAATTGTAAATTTCTCCTTCTCGATCTGTTTGATTGGCTACAGTTGTTAGTTCTTCCGGTGTATTGTTATGCAAATGCATTAAGGTACCATCTGATAGAAGTACTTTGGCCTCCAAGACATGATCCACCGTTTTACCATAAATAATGCTTTTAGTTCCAGAGGAGTTATTCCCAACCATTCCTCCAACATTTGCTCTACTGGAGGTCGCAGGATCAACTGGGAAATGAAGACCTAAAGGTGCGAGTTCTTCGTTAAGCACATCCCGAACCTTACCTGGTTGAACTCTCACCCAGGCTTCTTTCTGGTTTATTTCGAGGGTTTCATTCATGTATTTTGAAAAATCAAGTACTATGGAAGACCCTACAGTCTGTCCTGCCAAGCTTGTCCCACCACCACGAGGTAAAATGGAAACCTTGTTTTTCCTTGCCCAGGAGATGGCTTTCCGAACATCTGCATCATCCTTCGGTAGGACAATAGCTATAGGAGTGATTTGATAAATGCTGGCATCGGTGGCGTACAATCCCAAGGAATAGGCATCTTTTAAAACATCTCCTTTTATTAAGGAGGCAAGTTCACCTGTATTTTCAACAGAATTATTTAATGGCATGGATTAAATGGGTTTATATTCAATCTAGTCAAATATATTATTTTTTACCGAAACAGAACAATAACAAATATTTAATTGCATAATGCTATACCTTTTGACATAAAAATTGTTTGAAGTTGATAAGACATATCGTATTTTACGATTTATTCATTATTCTATAGGACCAACAGGTCTCAAAACAGTTATACACTATGGATCAAAATAATAAAAATCGCCGATCATTTTTAAAATCTACCGGAACAGCTATTGTGGCCGGATCAGTATTGCCCTTTGGTTTCAATATCAGAGAAGGATTTGCGGCTCAGAAGTCCACCCTTAAGGTAGGCCTAATAGGTTGTGGTGGAAGAGGAACTGGAGCAGCCGCACAAGCACTAAAAGCGGATAAGGATGCAGAGCTAACTTGCATGGGAGATATTTTCGAGGATTACCTTGAAGAATCTTACCAGTCCTTAAAGAAAATGAACGCAGAACAGGTTAAAGTTGATGATGAGCATAAGTTTGTAGGCTTTGATGCTATACAGAGAGTGCTTGAATCTGACGTTGATGTTGTCATATTGACGACTCCACCAGCTTTTAGGCCAGCCCACTTTAAAGCAGCTGTAGAGGCTGGTAAGCATGTTTTTTGTGAAAAACCTGTAGCCGTAGATGCTCCTGGTGTAAGAAGTGTCTTGGAATCTGCCAGGTTGGCAAAAGAAAAAGGATTGTCTGTAGTATCAGGCTTTACATTTAGGTATGATTTTCCTAAAAGGGCTTTGTTTGAAAGAATCAGAAATGGAGAAATTGGAGACATTACCAATGTATTCACGGCAAGAAATGGTGGCGGTTTATGGTATAAAGAACGTCAGGAGAGCTGGACAGAGATGGAGTACCAATTGAGAAACTGGTATTATTACAACTGGTTGTCTGGAGATTATATTGTGGAGATGATGGTACATAGCCTTGACTTAATGTCTTGGGCATTCAATGATCGATTACCAATTAGGGTAATGGGAACTGGTGGAAGACAAGCAAGGACTGAAGAGAAATGGGGGAATATTTACGATCATTTCTCTGTTGAATATGAATATGAAAACAATCTAAAGGGTGTGCACTTTAGCAGACAGATGAAAGGATGCTCAAACACCAATAAAGTGGATATTACTGGTACAGAGGGTTTTGCTATAGTAGATGTAGGTAAAAGAGTTCATGCCACTATGGGTGCGGAACGTTGGGACTATGATGGGCCATCAAACAACCCTTACGAAACCCAACACGAAGAACTTTTTGCTTCCATCAGAGCTGGTGAAGGAAAGAATGAAGGTGAGTTAATGGCAAACAGTACCATGCTAGCGATTATTGGCCGAATGGTTGGCTACAGTGGTCAGACAATGACCTGGGAAGAAGCCATGAAAAGTGAGGTTAAACTGGGCCCTGCAGCTGCAGATTACCGATGGGATTTGGTGGTTGATGTACCACAGGTGCCGATTCCTGGAATTACTAAAGATGTATAAAGCTTAATTTTATAAAAGAATTTATAATGAGGACAATATATAAGTGTTTGACTGCATTATTCCTTTTCGGAATGTTTTCAGAGGCAGCAATTGCACAAGAAAAGCTGTTTAAATTTGGGACCGAACAAGACCTAAGCGCTTTAGTACAAGGTAAAAAAAGCAAGGGCAAACCAATCAATTGGATTGATGTCAATACCGGTAAGGATACCTGGAGGTTTGATGGCGATGAATTGGTTTGCGAAGGATTGCCAATTGGCGTTATCCGTTCAGAAAATCAATACGAAAATTTCATCATGTATGTGGAATGGAAACACATGTCAGATGGAGGGAATTCCGGAACCTTTGTTTGGTCAGACGCTACTCCTGGACCAAATGACTTACCGAATGGCCTGGAAGTTCAAATGCTTGAGCTGGATTGGGTAAACCAACATAAAAATGACAAGGGCGAGTTGCCTCCAATTGCTTATGTTCATGGGGAATTATTTGGTGTCGGTGGTGTAGAAACGGTACCGGACACGCCAAGAGGAACCCGTAGTAAATCCATAGAAAACCGTTGCTTAGGTAAAGGACAGTGGAATACTTATGTAGTCGTAGCAGTGGATGGTGTTGTTAAACTTTCCGTTAATGGAAAATTTGTAAATGGTATCAGTAAGGCCTCACAGAAAAAGGGATATATCTGCCTTGAATCAGAAGGAGCACCGATTCATTTCAGAAACCTTACCGTAACAGAATTACCAGCAGGAGTTACCTCTCCAGAGCAAATAGCCCCTTTATTACCTAATCCTTAATTGTAATATAAAATGGTTAGTGATTTATCAAAAGTTCATGAATTGCTGTCGGATCTTTTTGAATGGCCAAAAAGTGAAAAAGACTGGGATCAATATCGATTGACTGAGGATCAAATAGCATTTTTCCATACCAATGGTTATTTGCCTAATATCAAATTATTGGATCATTGGCAGGTGGCTCAGTTAAACAAAGAGCTTGAAAGTTTAACGAATCCGAATCAGCCTGGTATGGAATTGTTTTATGATTTCGCGTCAAATGAATCTTCAAATCCTGAAACAGTGCTTTTTCACTCTTTGGGGCATTGGCGAATTAAAGAAGGGTTTCACGATATTTTGTGGAACCCTGCATTTGTCATGGCAGCCAGTCAGTTGCTAGGGGATAATTCTGTACGTTTCTGGCATGACCAGTTGTTTTGCAAACCTGCGAAGCATGGGGGAGTTGTAGCCTGGCATCAGGATTACTCCTATTGGACCCGTTCAGTGCCTATGCAACATTTGACCTGCTGGGTGGGTTTGGATGATGTGGATATTGATAATGGTTGTTTGTATTATGTGCCTAAAAGTCACGAGTGGGGATTGTTGGATAAGCCAGAATTGGCTGGTGACATGGAGGGTCTAATGGAGTATCTTACTGAGGACCAAAAAAAGGAATTCAAACCTGTTCCAATAGAAATGGAAAGAGGTTATGGTTCTTTCCATCATCCTCTAATGGTTCATGGTTCTTATGAAAATAAGTCCGAAAGATCCAGAAGGGCATTTGTATTAAATGTCTTTGCCGATGGAACAAAATCAAATACAGAGAAAGAACTATTGAAAGGCGTTCCAATTTTTGCTCCTGGAGAGAAATTAGATGGACAGTTTTTTCCATTATTATTCGATAGGAGTCAAATAGGATAAATTCTTGTTATTCATGCAAAAAAAGAAAAGTAATAAGAATATATTATTAGTAGGACTTTCTATAATTATTCTACTACTTGTATTCTGGGCTACACTTCAAATGTGGGGAGACTCGTCAAATGAAGTGCCAGGTATAACTGTTCCTGAAGGTTTTGTAATAGAAGAGGCAGTTAAGCCTGGTCTAATCAAATATCCAATGTTTGCTGTTTTTGATGATCAGGGTAATCTGTTTGTTATGGAATCAAGTGGACATACTGATGGAACGGATGAAATTCTGGAAGCTCCAAATTTTCAAATTTTGCGATTGACAGATGCTGATGGGGACGGCATATTTGATCAAAAGACCATATATGCTGATAAAATTCCCTTTCCAATGGGTGGTGCGTACGTAGATGGAAGTCTAATTGTTACTGCCTCACCTGATTTGGTTAAGTATACCGACCATGATGGGGACGGTGTAGCTGAGGATAAAGAAGTGCTAATAACTGGTTGGACACTGCATCACAATGCGGCCATTCTAAGTGGTCCATTTATGGGCCCCGACGGATATTTGTACATGGCTGATGCAAGGCGTGGCTTTAATATTCAAAGTAAAGAATTTATCAATTTTAAAGGTAAGGGCGCCAGAATTTGGCGCTGCTTGCCGAATGGATCACAATTGCAGAGTTTTGCAGGAGGTGGTTTTGATAATTCTATTGAATTGGCCTTTACCCCAACTGGAGATGTAATGGGTACTATGACTTATTTTACAGATCCTCAAGGCGGTTATAGAGATGCACTTATGCATTGGGTAGAAGATGGTGTCTATCCGAAATACAATCCTGTCATAAATGAAGATAATATGGTTCGGACAGGAGACCTTATGCCTGTAATGCATAAAATGGCTAGGGTATCTCCGGCCGGCTTGATGCGCTACGATGGAAAGCAATGGGGGGACGAATATTTTGGAAATTTATTTCATGCTGAATTCAATACAGGCAGGATTGTAAGGACTGTACTCACTCCTAAGGGTGCAACATATGAGGCAGAAAGTCATCATTTTATGACAGCTGGTCTTGCGGATTTCCATCCTACGGATGTGCTTCAAGAACCTAATGGGGATTTGTTGGTAGTTAATACAGGAGGTTGGTTTATTTCAGGTTGCCCTTTGAGTAGGACAGCAAAGCCTGAGGTTTCTGGTGGAATTTTCAGGATCAGGAATACAAAAAAATCAAAAACAGATGATGATCCTTGGGGAAACGGCATCTCTTGGGAAGGCCTTACTGTTCCACAGCTTGTAAGTTTATTGGATGATCCAAGGGCTAAGGTTTCTCATAGGGCAGGTGAATACCTGTTAAAGGAACCCTTAGTTGCTATTCCTTACTTGGTGAAATTATTAGAAACTCATCCGGATGAAGCTGTAAGAGTTAAATCCGTATTCTTGCTATTCAGAACCCAGAATCCCAGGGCATGGAATCAATTAAGCCTTGGATTAAAAGACAAAAGTGACCAGGTAAAAATTGCAACGGCTAGGGTTTTGGGAATGGCAGAAGTTATTTCAGCAAAAGATCAATTGATAAGCTTATTGAAAAATCAGAGTAACCTTGCTTTAGCCAGACAAGTGGCTATCGCCCTTGGACAAATTGGAGACTCTCAGGCAAGCAAGCCATTGATTCAACTATTAAATGAGCATCCATACGATCGGTTTTTAGAGCATGCTGTTATTTATGCTTTGATCCAAATGGAAAACGAAAGTGAATTGTTGGCCGAAATTCAGAATGAAAAATTTAATAAGGCAGCCTTAATTGCCCTTGATCAAAAACAAAAAGGATCACTTAATGAAAAGGTAATTGAACCTTACCTTAATTCATCCGATAGCACTGTAAGAGGAACTGCCCTGTGGGTTTTGAAGAATCACCCTGATTGGGAAAATGCTTTTACAAGTTATTTGAAATATTATTTCACCCAGGGTGATGGGCTTATTAAAGAACTTACAAGTGTTTTACCGGCTTTTGTGAATGCGAATACTATACAGGCTTTTTTATCCCAACAGTTGGAAATTGAAGATTATTCTGCAGAGGAAAAGTTTCAGATCTTAAATTTACTGGAAGACAATCCTCCGAAAGTGGTTTCAGTTAAGTTGAAAAACAGTTTATTAGGACTGTTGGATACCGATGATGAACGTATTCAGAAGGCAGTGATACATTTGGCGGTACAATTAAAGGCCAATGACTTTATTGGTAAATTTAAAAGTATGTTGGCAGGTAATCAGAACAACGCTGCTTTAAAATTAGCCAATTATGAAGCTTTAGCCACAATGGACGAACCCATTGCCAAAGCTGATTTTGAATGGATAGGCAATCAATTGCTAGTAAAAGGCCAACAACCACTTCATGGTACTTCTCTAAATATCCTTAGAAATTTGACTTTAACTGCAGATGAGCAATCCTGGCTTCTTGACAATGTCTTTCATAAAGCTGCCAATGGAGATATTCCCTATTTGTTAGAATTGTTTGAGGGGATTACTGATGCCAATTTACTAGGTTCTTTGGAAATGAAATTATTGGAGCGCAAAGAAGTTTGGGATAATTTGTCTACGGATCAATTGGCTGCTGTATTTGAGGAAAGTTCAACTGGAAAGGTTATTTTAGATAGTCTTAAGGTAAGGCAGGAGGGTCGTCTTGCGCAATTGGAAGAAATGGCGACTGCTTTGGTTAAAGGTGATGTTGACAGAGGAAGAGCAATCTTCTTTGGAAAAGGTGCTTGTAGTACTTGTCATGCTGTGGCTGGTGAAGGACAAACCTTTGGCCCTGACCTGACCAATATCGGAGAAATTAGATCTAAACACGATATATTAGAAGCCATGCTTTTCCCAGGGGCAAGTTTTGCAAGGGAATACGAGACGGTCTCTTTACAAACCAAGTCCAGTAATTATTTGGGGATAGTGAAAAATTATGAAAATGGTAGGTATGAGTTGGCAATAGGACCAGGAAGTACAGTGCAAATAGAAGAGGAGGAAATTATTGAATTGAAAGAAGCCAATCAATCCTTGATGCCTGCTGGTTTATTATCAAACTTAAAGAATCAGGAAATCAGTGATTTAATGCACTATCTTGAATCCTTGCCAGATGGTGTTTATACCAGAGATAAATAAAACATTCAATTTCAACCAATTATAAAACGCAATTATGCTTAGAAAGTCAGGTTTCTGTTTAGTATTGTTTTTCGCGCTTAGTATGGCAAATTTTTCTGCCATGGCTCAAAGTTTTCCTATTGAGCTACCGGCAAGCTGGGAAAAAGGCGAAGCAATTCAATTATTCAATGGTGAAAATTTAGACCACTGGTATACCTTTATTAAGGATCGTGGGAGAGACGAAGATCCAAAAAATGTATTTCAGGTTGCAGATGGATTATTGACGATTAGCGGAGAAGAATGGGGATGCATTACTACCAACAACCCTTATGATAATTATATTTTGAAAACCTCTTTTCGATGGGAAGGAGAAACATATGGAGATAGAAAGGAAAAGGCCAGAGATAGTGGGCTATTAATTCACTCTAAAGGTGAAGATGGTGGATACAGTGGCATTTGGATGCATGGTATTGAAGTACAGATCATCGAAGGTGGAACAGGCGATTTCTTAGCGGTAGGAGATGGAACTGAAACCTTCGGCTTAAGTGCTCCCGTAGCAAAAGAATTACAAGGTAGTTCACATCTTTATGAACCAGGAGGAGATCTTGTTCGAATCAATAAGGGAAGAATCAACTGGTATGGAAGGTCTCCTAAATGGACAGATACCATAGGCTTCAGGGGAAAGAAAGAAGTAGAGAAAAAAGTTGGAAAGTGGAATGATCTGGAAGTTCAGACTTGGGAAGGCAATATAGCGGTCTTTTTGAACGGTAAGTTGGTAAACTTTGCAACAAAGGTTCAGCCTGAATTTGGTAGAATCCAAGTTCAATCAGAAGGGGCTACCATACAATTTAAAGAAATTACCCTTTTTCCATTGATTAAGTAAAGGCTTGATTATAGATTCAAAAACATTCACAACAATAACAGCTAATTTTAACAAATAAAATAGATACCATGACCCAAAAATCAATTAAAGTATTAGTAGTAGGATGTGGCAATATGGGTGCCTCCCATGCACTGGCTTATCACCAGTTGGATGGCTATGAAATCGTAGGCCTTGTGTCCGGAGGTAAAACCAAGGAAGTACTGAATGAAAAAATCGGTGGTGGTTATGCATTATATGATGACTTTTATAAAGCCATGGATGCAACCAAACCTGATGCAGTAAGCATATCCACTTATCCTGACACACATGAAACATTTGCAATTGAAGCAATAGAGCGTGGCTGCCACGTATTTGTGGAGAAACCACTTGCGGATACTGTAGAAGGAGCAAGGCGTGTAGTAAATGCAGCTACTAAACACAATAAAAAGCTTGTTGTAGGCTATATTCTAAGACACCATCCTTCTTGGGAGAATTTTATCTCTGTTAGCCATAAGTTAGGCAAACCTTTAGTGATGAGAATGAACCTCAATCAACAAAGTGAAGATAAGATGTGGACCCTTCATAGGAATTTAATGAAGAGCTTAAGTCCTATAGTCGATTGTGGAGTACATTATATTGATGTGATGTGTCAAATGACACGTTCCAAACCTGTACAGGTTTATGCAATCGGGGCAAGACTAACTGAAGAAATACCTGAAGGAAACTACAATTATGGTAACCTTCAAATCAGGTTCGAAGATGGATCTGTTGGATGGTATGAAGCTGGTTGGGGTCCTATGGTCAGTGAAACAGCGTTTTTCATAAAAGATGTTTTTGGCCCTAAAGGTTCCGTGTCCATAGTAGCCAAAGAGGCGGGTGGTTCAGGTAAATCAGACAGTATAGAAGCACATACAAAAACCGAGTCTCTTCTTTATCACAGGTCTGAACTTGATGAGAATGAAAAATTTGCTCATGAAGATGAGTGGATTGACCTAACCGATGAACCTGATCACAATGGTTTATGTAAACGTGAGCAGGAGTATTTCTTGAAAGCCATCAATGAGGATATCGACTTGACTGACCATATGGAAGATGCTGTAAACAGCTTAAGAATAGCTTTTGCATGTGATGAATCTGTAAGAACAGGAAAAGTTGTACAATTATAAAATCAATCAATAGAGTAAAGGCTGGTTAAATAATAGCCAGCCTTTTTATCATTTAATCTATCAATATGTCGAGAGAATTTGATCCTAAAACTTTTCCTATAGGTGTTATTGGATTGGGAATGATGGGTAGTAGTATTGCAGTTTGTATGTTAATCGCTGGTCATCCGGTGACGGGCGTCGAATTGGTAGAAGGTGCCCTTGAGGATGCGAAACTTCGGATTAAAGGGCATTTTAAATTGGCTGAGGAGAAAGGGCTATTAAATGGTCCAACTGAGAATTACCTTAAAAATCTTCATGTGTCTTCTGACCTTTCTACGCTTAAGGATTGTCAGCTAGTCATTGAGTCAATTAAAGAGGATATTAATATAAAAGGGGATGTATTTAAAGCTGTGGATAAGATTGTGGCAAAAGATGCATTTATCACTAGTAATACTTCTGCAATACCAATAAGTGATTTGCAAGTTTTTGTAAGTAATCCAGAACGGTTTTTTGGCTTACACTGGATGGAACCTGCTTTTACTACCCGCTTTCTGGAGGTGATATGCGGAGATAAAAGTGATTTGAAAAAAGCACAATTTCTTTACGATTTGGGAGAATTGTGGCAGAAAGAAACCGTTTTATTAAAGAAGGATATTCCCGGGTTTATAGCCAACAGGTTAATGTATGCCATGTACAGAGAAGCCATGCACCTGGTGGATGAAGACTATGCTTCAGTGGAAGATGTTGATAGGGCATGTAGAAATGTAGCAGGCTATTTTATTCCTATGATGGGGGTTTTTCGTTGGATGGATTTCACAGGAATAGCTTCTTATCGTAAAGTGATGAAGGACCTTTTTCCTACCTTAGATAATTCCGATGCCCCAGGTAAACTCATCAATAAGATTGTCGATGAAGGAGGAACTGGGATATTTAATGGCAAAGGCTTTTATCAATACACAGAAGAGGAAAAAAAGATTTGGCAGGAACTTTACAGTAATTTCTCCTTTGAGATCAGAGACTTGACCCTGAAATATCCAGCGGATATCGTTCAGCAAAAGTTGAAAGAGAAAGAAGAAAAAGGATAAGATAGATTACCCTTTAATGTAAAGCTGCCTTTAGTGGTAAGTTCTTAATTACTTCACCTTCAAATTCCATCATTTCATGTAATCTTTTGTAGACTGTTTCTTCATCGAAATACTGTAAGGCCAGTTCTACAAAAATATTTCCATGTTTGGCTTCAGATGTCCAAAGGGTTTTATAAAATTTTTTCAATGCAGGGTTTTCATGTGCTTCAGAAATCATTTTGAAGCGCTCACAACCCCTGCATTCTACTATGGACCCCATTAGAAGCCTAGATAAAAACCTACTTTCACTTGTCCCTCCATGGGTAAGAGGCATTAACTGCTTGATATAAAGGTCCTCTTTCATATCTTTATTCAATGGCACCCCTCTTTGTTGCATTAGTTCAAAAACATCTTGAAAATGCTCTAATTCCTCTATCGCTGTTTCGATCATGTCAGGAATAATTTTTTCTCGGTCCGGGTACTTGGCAATTAATGATGTTGCCATGGCAGAGGCTTTTCTTTCACAATCTGCATGGTCTTGTAGGAAGGAATTAAAATCTCCCATTACCATATTTAGCCATTCTTGGGATGAAGGAACTTTAAGATCAATGGCGTATTTCATATTGAAATATTTTTGAAATTATTTTTGGGCTTAAAGAAGTAAATGTACCATTTCTTTTTCAATTTTGAGGAGGATTTCAGAAGCTTTTGTCTTTAAAAATGCACTAAAATGGCCCAAGGTATTACAAAAATCACTGATAATTATGTTCATCGTTTTAACGTAAATAAAGCCTATTTTCAGGATCTACCACCCGATGAGCTTTCTTTAATCGTGGTGATTCCTGCATTCAAAGAGCCTGATATTCTGCCAACTTTAAAATCTTTAGAGCAATGTAAGGCCCCTCAAGGAAAGGTGGAATTGATAATCGTTGTCAATGCTGCTGAAAATGTTGGTCTTGAAGATTTAAAAACCAATCAAAATACAGTAGACCAAATAAAGTTTTGGGAAAAGAGTTTGTTGTCCAATGTATTTACTATTAAAATTATTAGAGAAGAGCAACTTCCCAAAAAGTTTGCTGGAGCTGGACTTGCCAGAAAAATTGGTATGGACGAAGCTTTAAGAAGATGGTCAATTCTTCCCAAAAATGGCCCTATTCTCTGTTTGGATGCGGATTGTACGGTATCTGAAACTTACTTGGTTTCAGCAGAAAAGGCTTTCTCTAATCCTTTAATCCAACTAGCCCATTTTCAATTTGAACATTTTTATCTCCAGGAAAAGGATGCGTTTTTAAGGAATGGAATTATTCAATATGAACTACATCTAAGGTACCATATTCAAGGGTTAAAATGGGCAGGGTATCCGAATGCCAAACACACCGTAGGTTCATGTATAGCCGTGAGGGCCTCTTCCTATGCCAAGTCAGGTGGAATGAACAGAAGAAAAGCGGGAGAGGACTTTTATTTTATGCATAAATTGCTTCCAGTTTGTCAATTTACTTATTTAGAGGCGGTAGTTTATCCATCTTGTCGGTCTTCTGATAGAGTGCCTTTCGGAACGGGCAGGGCCCAATTGGAATTTTTAGATTCAGGAGTGCAGATAAGAAATACCTATCATCCTGATACCTACATTTGTCTGAAAAAATTCTTTGACCTTGTTCCTAGTCTATTTAATTCTGATCAGGTTATTGAAAATGTACCAGATGAACTTAAAAAGTTTTTGCTTGAACAGCATTTTGAAAGCAGGGTGAAAGATATAAAAAGCCAGTCGAGTTCATTAAAAATCTATATCAAGAATTTTTGGCAATGGATGGATGGTTTTATGGTGCTTAAGATGACTCATTATTTGAGAGATTCTTACTTCCCAGAACAGGCCATCGATATTGCCGCCAATTCATTGATAAAGATCTTAGAAGAAAGCCAAAGTACATTGTCCTTGACTGAGTTATTGACTAAGTTTAAACAACTTGACTTGGATTATTTTTCTGATGGGCTAACATTGATGGAAACCTGATGACTTTTTTCAAGGCTTATTTCTATGCCTTCCATAAGTTCTACTCCACTGTAAGTATTTGCCGTTTGTCCTTTTGAAAATGTGACACGGTATTTTTTACCTTTATCGACTGTAAACCATTCAGGAAGTTGGTTGATCCTTGGGTAATCCATTGGGAGTTTAAATATGCTTTGGTGTCTTTTGTGATCAAACTTAATTTTACCATCCCAATCTTTGTCACTCACCATACTGATTAAAATTCCATCTTCCATTGGAATTGCTCCTAGGTAAAGTTGCTCTTTCCAAGGGGAGGCTGTTACTCCCTGACTTTTCCATAAAGAATACATTATGCTGGTGCGTGCAAAATTTCCATCTCCATGCCAACCTTCAATAACCCCTGTGTTTCTAAATTTCTCAGAATTTCTTCTATGAGATGAATCCTGAAGTGACCACATTCGCTGAATCTCACTGTCTATCCATTCTTTAGTCCCAGCTAAGGATTCTCTATTGTATAAATTCAAGGCACTTTCAATTGCATCTGCATATCCATCAGCACTTCCTTCTTCCCAATCAAAATTGGTGTATTTATGGAGGTTACCCATGGCCTTAAGTACAGCCTTTTGATAAGGCTGATAATTGTCTTGTAGAAAAACGCTATAATACGCATTGTAGGAGTACCCATAGGTGTCAGCAATTTCCTCATCTAAAATTTCTCCTGTTTGAGGATTAATTTGGTTGTAAAATAGTCCATCTTCATTTGTGCCAACTTCAAGTATTCTATCCAACATTCTATAAATCGGTGCTTTATATGCGACACTTTTCTCTTGGTCACTATTGGCTACTGCAACATAGAGTTCGCACAATCCAGATACGATTTCACAACCGTGGTCTCTAAGTCTAAGTATTTCAACATCATCAGTAGGGTGGTGACCACCTAAAAGGTAGTAATCTCCTAAACGTTTGGCCCAGTCCAGGTATTTCTCATCTCCAGTCATCCAATATACACGTGATAAGGCCTGTAGTAATTCTCCATTAACTTCTACATTCAAGGAAGGGATAAGTCCATAAGGCGTTTCATAAGAGGCATTTTTCCAAATGTCATCGATCAAGTCTATCATTCGCTCAGACCAAGCCGTATGCCCTATGTACTCAGTTAAAGGCAAAAGGCCATCTTTGATGTATTCAGAGGAGCCAAAAATAATTTCTTTTTTATCAATCTCTTGATTCTCAAATCCTTCTTTAGAAAATGAATAAGTATCTGGAAGTCTGTCTAATCTGGAAGTTAATTTAATTTCCGTTTGAAGGATCTCTGACATTTTTCCTTCATAAAGTTCTTTGTCTAAAATGGCTGAAGTGAGTACCATGAATGGATAGTTGTCTGCAGCTGCATCTCGGGCGTTCCAAATGTCTATGCTTTCCCTAAGATTTCTTGGAATTAATCCGGATTTTTTGTCTGCATATTCTAGCCATGCGTGGACAAAATAAATGCTTCTTCGGTACCCTTCATGGGCAAGGTAGCCATTTTCAAGGGCTGCTTTTTGATCCGCTTCACTGGCAATAGGTGCAGGTTCCTTACAGGAACTTAAGAACAATGATGTGCTAAAAGCAAAAAAACATATAATTTGGAAAATTTGGGTTTTTAATTGATGTCGCATTGATTTTTTTAATTATTCTAAAACAATTCCTCCTTCAAAAATGGCTTTTATTAGTTGATGTGGTGGGGACTTGGTAAGGTAATAAATACCAGAAAGCTCACTTTGGTAACTTTCTACAAATAAACTGTTTTTTAGGCCATGGAATTTCACATTAATTTTATAAACAGGTTCATCTTTAATGCTTAATTCTTCATCTACCATTATGGAAGCATGAATATAATCAGGAATTATCAGTTGTCTTTCGATTTGTTTGGTTTTTGTTGTTAAAACCTGGGTTTGAACTGAAAGGTCGAAAAAGCCAAGATTGGTTTCAAATCCCACAGAAAGAGGAAGCTGTTTCAATACACCATAAAACTGGTAAATATCGTAAAGTCCAGGGTTGCCGGGTAATTTGAGTATTTGTTCACCTTGGATTGGGTTATTGGCGATTATGGATATAGTATCTGCATAGTGGATTTCAATTTTAGTGTCCTTGGTTTCATATTGCCTAACTAGTGGAAATCGGGCTTGTTGGTCAAGTGTAAGTTCAACGGAAAGCTTTTCGTTGCCATTATAGGACAAATCAGCATTGGGGTTTTGGTCTTTATTTAAGGCCATTTTTGTTTGTTCCCTAAATTCCGTAACTGTAGTAGTTAGGAAGGTCTCGAAATCATCATTGATAGAAGCTATGGTTGGGAGGTTATTTTCTGAGAATAGTAATAAAATAGTTTTTTTTAATTGCAAAGTATCACTGTCTTCATCAAAAGACTGAAAAATCTCTGTAAACCCTTCATTTATAGCATTTACCTGATCCATATTTATGGATGGGTCATTGTTTGAAGCTTCATGAGCTTCGCTTATGACATTTTTTATAACAAGCTTTTTAGGTTTTGATTCCTCTATGCTTTCTTCAACTTGAAACTTCCAAATGGGGTAGGACCTCAATGTTATGGTTAAATCTTCTTTCCAAGAAGGAGGAGCATTTACCTGATTATCTATGACTTTTTGCAATGTTTCCATACCAAGCCTCCTCTCGTTAAATGCGGTATTGAAAAGTGGGACAACTACAGGAGTAGGCTTAGGGTCAATGGCTATGGAGCTACTTGATAATTTTGATTTAAGGTTTAAATTATTGAGCGCTAATGAATCTAAATTAAAGGGTCGTTTGTCATAAAAGGATTTAAAATTTATATTAGCAGACGGGAGTTCATATTTATGGATTTCTAATCCAGTAGAGGGATCACCCATAACCTTATAAACGGCGAATAAAGGGTGTTTTTCATCTCCTTCATTTGCCACATAGGTACCAGGATCTCCACTATATCGTGGAATAGAAAATTCAAATCCCTGATTCCCGAGGTCCGACGAAGCTATTCCTGACCCTCTTAAAATTTCACTGTTCTTATCGAAGCCTATTTCACCGGAAATAACCTCCATTTCTCCTGTTGGAGTGACTATTTTTCCGGATAAATTATTAATTCTTGGTTTGGGAATTGCCTGGTCAACAATATTCAAGTGTAAGGTGATTTGATTACCATTTATATTGGCAAATGAAATATTGCCTTTTATGGAAACCATATTTGCCTGGGAGACATAGTAAAAATCGGAAGCAGATAAGGCATTGGTAAAATTTGTAGGTGCTAATTCCGGGAGGCAAGGTGTTGGGTGAAATTTTGCCCTGTCTATGCTTCCCTGCCACTTGTCTGTAGTATTCAAGCCCTTTTTCAGTACCAATTCATTCCATTCAATAATTGGAGTATTATGTAAAGTAAGAATATCGGGTAATAAGCAATAAATCCGTTCTTTTCCCTCTGGGAAAACCATGATGTCAGGCAAAGGAATTTGATGTGATTTTCCTTCGGACTGAATTTCCAAGTAGCTTAAGTTGGCTGATTTTGCATCAAGTTTAAGATCAGGACAGGATTGTGCATGTGAATGGTTTGTTATTAGGAGTAGGGAAATACCTATCAAAACCACAACGAAAATAGCTTTCCTTCTCATAATTTAAATGGATTTAGATCACATGATAATTTTATTTTAATTTAGTAAAATTTTAGGGGTTAAAAAAGTTCGAATATTATTAAAAACAGAATTATATCAGGTTAAATGGGGGTAAATTTGAAACTTCCCTTAGTAATCTATTTCTAGATGGAATAGTAAACGGCATGATTTTCTTGTAAAACCAGCGCTTCCCTTTGGCGTTAGGGAGTCTTTTTATCTCCTAGCATGTTTTGCTTTTAGGTACAAGGATTAGGACAATAGCAGTGGGTTTTAACCATGGTAAAGAAAAAATCACCATCACCAGTTTAGTGGTGATGGTGATTTTTCTTTAACCCGGATTATGTAATAGGATTTCTCCGTCCTGACAATTGTCA
>TARA_R110001599_G_scaffold65339_3_pt1 | contig 20100 bp, 25 predicted proteins | sample TARA_R110001599 | Tara Oceans TARA_R110001599 (sample SAMEA4398360) | marine metagenome | biome: Polar Biome; feature: [MES] marine water layer (ENVO:01000295) within the mesopelagic zone...; material: water (ENVO:00002006), including particulate matter (ENVO:01000060) such as......
GCCTACAGCAGCCTCAGGCACCTCTACTACGCAGTTGGCTACCACGGCCTTCGTTACTGCCGTAGACGTCCTTAAGGCACCTCTAGCTAGCCCAGCGTTAACTGGTATCCCTGTGGCGCCTACAGCGGCTGCTGATACTAGCACTACTCAGTTAGCTACTACAGCCTTTGTAACTACTGAAGCTAACCTAAAGGCTGACTTAGCTTCACCTACGTTCACAGGCGTACCAGCGGCTCCTACAGCGGCTGCTGATACCTCTACTACACAATTGGCTACTACAGCCTTTGTAACCACAGAAGCTAACCTAAAGGCTGATCTAGCAGGTGCTGCGTTCACTGGTGCTATTACTACTACTAGCACTATAGATGGTGTAGACATAGCTACTAGAGATGGAGTCTTGACTACTACGACTACTACGGCTAACGCTGCTTTACCTAAGTCTGGTGGCATACTAACGGGCGATACATCTTACGGTGATAACGTCAAGGCTAAGTTTGGTACTGGTGATGATCTAGTTATCTATCATGATGGTAGCCATAGTTATATTAAGGATACAGCTACAGGTAATTTGCGGATTGATGGTACGGATATTCAGGTAAGATCAACGGCTGGTGCAAACATGGCTGCTTTTGTTACAGGAGCAGAAGTTCAACTTTACCACAATAACGCAAAGAAGTTTGAAACCACATCCACTGGCATCGATGTTACAGGTACGGTTACTGCTGATGGGCTTGTTGTTTCTCAATCAAGTGGTGCAAATATACTACTAGAGTCAACTACAACTGGGGCAACCACAGGTGATATTTTCGGTGAGATTGAGTTTAAAACTAATGACTCAAATAGTGCAGGGATAAAAGGTAAGATTGACTCGTACAGTGAGGGCGCTGTTGGGAATGGGGCTTTACGCTTGTTTACTGGCGATACCGCTGGCCTGCATAAGCGCCAAAACATAGCCTCCAACGGAGACATCTCATTCTACGAAGACACAGGCACTACGCCAAAAATGGTGTGGTCAGCTAGTGCTGAAAAACTTGAATTAACTGCTTTAAAACTTTATTCAGGTAATGTAAGAAATGAAGACGGTATTTTATACGTAGGCACTTCAGGTAGTAATGCAACACAGTTTTATAATAATGACGCTAACACAATGCACATATCAGCCACAGGTGATGTGGGCCTTGGTACTAGCTCTGTAACTGCTGGCTTCAAACTTGAAGTTACGGGAGATGCACGTTTTGGCGATGCGGTGGGCGATGATGCGGTTGAATTAGGTTGGTCTGCTGGTGGTTCTACTGGCTATATTCAAGCATACGATAGAGGCGCTTCTGCCTTTCGTTCGTTAAACTTAAATAACGCTATGACGCTAGACAGCTCAGGCAATGTGGGAATCGGTACTGTCTCGCCAGCCAACCTTTTGCATTTGGATGCTGGCACAGGTACAACGGCATGGGCTAGGTTTGAAAACTCAACTAATTCTGGCTTAATTGGCTATGATAATTCGGATGCTTGGCTGTTCTATAATGGTGCCTCTGAGAGTATGCGCATATCTAGCGCAGGTGATGTCTTGGTGGGTGGTACTAACTCTACGCCAAATTCAAATAATGCAGGCACTACAGCAGATAACGAAATGGCGTTGCGTTCTGATGGTCTTGCTTTGTTTAGTGCATATAAAAGCACCTCTGGCAGTGGCGTTGTTATGGATATTAACCGCACATCAACGGATGGGGGCATTTTAGGATTCCGCAAAGACGGAATCACCGTTGGAAGTATTTCTTCCCGTGGTGGCTCGTCTCTAGGACTAATTCTAAACCCAGCTTCTGGAACTGGTGCAGGTTTTAGTGGCACAACAAATGCAATTTTCCCTGTTAATGAAACCACTACACCAGTTAATGGAGTAGTTTCTCTAGGCACTTCCGCAAACGCTTACAAAGACCTATACCTATCAGGCGGTGTCTACTTAGGCGGTGTAGGGGCGGCAAATCTGCTGGATGACTATGAGGAGGGTACTTGGACTCCTGTTTTAAAGCTTGGAGGTATAGCGGGTACTGATAATACAGCCTCTTTCGGGTACGCAAATTACACTAAGGTGGGGAATATTGTACAAATAAATGTATCTATAAATATGATAAATACTATATCAGGTACAGGGCATTTAGTGATTACTGGCTTACCATTTCAGAATGTATCTTCCTCACAAATGCCTTGGAGAGCAAATGATAATATGAATACATCAAATGTAATTTGTCAAACAACTGCGACTGCATTAGTCTTTTATAACGCATCAGCTTCTACAACAGGCGGTTTAGCAGACTACACAGACGCTAGTATTAACTCAACAGCCGCAGGTAAAGTAATATTAGTATCAGGAACATACAGAGCGCAATAAATACACAGCATAAACCATACGCTTACCAGAGGTAGGCACAGACAGGAGAAACACAATGTTAGAAAAAGTAATCAGTGAAGACAAGATCGAGATCGTAGGCTTACACAAGTCAGTGCAGATCAGGACTTGCACCAAAATCCTAGAGGACGGCATAGAGCTGTCCTCAGGCTTCCACAGGCACGTTGTAAGCGCAGGTGATGACTACAGCAACGAGAGTGCAGAGGTACAGGCTATCTGTGCAGCAGTTCATACGGACTCTGTGGTAGCAGCTAAGGCAGCACATGATGCAGCGGCATTAGAACCAGAAACTACACCTCAGTAACTAACCTAAGGAGGCTACCACAGCCTCCATAACAGGAGCGACACATGGCAAAGCAATGGACACAAGCGACTAAAGCAAGCCTCTCTGGTTCTCAAAAAAGAGCAAAAGCTAAAGCTAAGAAATCTAGCTACTCAGCACCCTCAGGTTCTCAACATGGTAGATCAAATGTAGTAAGTAAGGCAGCGCCAATAAAAAGCAAGACTACCCCTGTTGTCCCGAAACGTAGGTCAGCCTCAGTCACTAAGTCTACCGCTAAGACTACACCGTTAGCTTCGGCTAAAATTGTCACTGATGATAAAGCTAAAAAAGCTAAAGACCTTGCAGCCTTGGTAGCTAAAGAAGACCTAGCTGCTAAACAAGCTAAAGACAAAGCTGATGCTAAAGCTAAGGCAGATAAAATAGCTAAAGACAAGGCTGACTATACTAAAGCACAGAAAGCTAAGACAGACAAAATAGCTAAAGATAAAGCTGATGCTGAAGAGAAGGAAGCAGGTAAAGCAGCACTAGCTCTAGCAGCTAAGAAAGCTAAAGTTAAACGTGATAACGCAGCTAAGGCCACTAAAGACCAAGCAGCAGCTAAAGTTAAAAGAGATACGCAAGCTAAGATAGCTAAAGCAGAGAAAGCTCAAGTCGCTAAAGAAGCTTCAGCTAAAGCACTTAAGGTAGCTGAGAGAAGTGACGTACCTGTAGGAACTGCGTGGTCAGGTAGCCCACATGAACGTCACCAAGACCCTCTTGAACGTATGCCTACTAATGACGGTGCTGGTATGTTAGGTGCTGGTGTTGCTTATTACCCTACAGGTTATGGTGAGACAATAGGCGACAACATGCCCGATAGTGCCTTAGGCTACCTAAGTGCTGCTGTGAGTCCTATGTCAGCAACACTTAAGACTGCTGGTAAGACTGCATGGAACCAACAGCAGTATGGTATGAATGAGGAAGCAGGCGCATTATATAAAGAGCTTGTACAAGACCCTGCTAATGCTGATAAGTCTGTCAAAGAGTTAGTACAAATGGCTAGAAAGCCTCAGATGGATAGACAGTTAGACCATGCTTTCATTAACAACGGCACAGCAAACACAGCCAATGAGTCACAGTTAGCTAATATGCGACCACAGGGCATAACAGAGTCACAATGGACTCAAATGCCTTTAGCATTCAAACGCTTCTTAACAAGAGATATGAATAATGGTCTAGGGTCAAATGACTCAGGTAACGGTATGCTCACAGGTGCGCCAGCGGCTCCTACAGCCCCTACGGAACCTGAGGCACCTACATTAGGCCTACTGACTACAGGTGGTGCCTATGGTGATGCACCTCCTTCTTGGGCACCTCAATGGCCTCAGGCAGGCATCCAGCCACCTCAGCCTTCCTTTGCACCACAATGGCAACAACAGGCACCTCAGCCTTCCTTTGCACCTCAATGGGCACCTCAGCCACAACGTGCGAGAAGTATGTTAGGCGCACCTAGGCAACTACAAGCACCACCATCACGCTTCCTTAAATAACAGGTAATAACACTATGGCACTTCCATACGATACACAGAATCAAGGTGCAGCAATACCTACAGGCTCAGGCCAGACAGGTACATTTAACCCTGTAACCTTTAGGTCGGGAACAGGTACATCAACTTCAGATGCTGGAGGCATGACTACCCAACTTAACGCACCTTACTCAGGCCTCTCAGGTCTTGTAGGTCAAGGTACAGGCTTACTGGGACAAGCTGCTCAACAGGCACAACAGGCTCCTGATAAGTTTAGTTATAACTTCAACCCACAGCAAGCAGGACAAGACTTATTCAATCAACGTTCAGCTTTATTAGAACCTAAGTTTGCACAACAGAACGCACGGGCTAAAGAATCTATGTTCGGCTCAGGCCGCCTAGGTCTTAGGCTTGCAGGTGAAGGCGTAGGTGCTGGTGGTGGTATGGTTTCTCCTGACGCCTTTGGTGTTAACCAAGCACAGTCTCAAGCACTTGCAGGACTCGCAGCACAATCTACTGATGATGCGTTTGCACAAGAGCAAGCAAGGGCAGGCTTACAGTCTAACCAGTTCGCCATGAACCAACAGGCACAACAGCAGCAATATGGTAACCTTATGGGTAGTGGACAAGGCATGCTACAAGCTGGTATGCAAGGTTCAGCACTTGAGCAGGATATGGCTCAACAGCAGCTACAGAGTCAACGGTTAAACCAAGACTACAACTTAGCTCAACAGAACTATAACTTAGCTGCACAAGGTCAAGCCTTTGGTCAAAACCTAAGCCAAGACCAATTAGCTTTAGCACAGCAGGGACAATCCTTTGGTCAGGGCTTAAGTCAAGCTCAGTTAGCCTTATCCCAGCAGGGTCAAGCTCAAGACTATGGTTTAAACCAAGATCAGTTAGCCTTGTCACAACAGGGCCAAAGCTTTAACCAAGGCTTAAGCCAAGATCAACTAGCTTTAGCACAGCAAGGCCAATCCTTTAGTCAAGGCTTAAGCCAAGATCAACTAGCTTTAGCACAGCAAGGTCAGGCTCAAGACTATGGACTAGCACAACAGAACTATGGTCTAGCACAACAGCAGCAAATGCAAGACTATGGTTTCGGTATGCAGAACTATGGCCTAGCGCAACAGCAGCAGGCTCAAGACTATGGCTTCGGTATGCAGAACTATGGTTTAGATCAAGATAGAATGGCATTAGCACAACAGCAGCAGCTACAGGACTATGGCTTCGGTCAACAGAACTATGGTTTGCAGCGTGATACATTGGCTCAGAACTACGAGATGGGTACTGAACAGAACCGTATATCAGCTATCACAGGCCTAGCACAAGCTAACGCAGCTAACTATCAACCTGACCCTTGGCTAACAGGTGCTGTAGGCTTAGGTACTTCATTCTTAGGTAGTAATGCAGGCTCAAGTTGGTTATCTGGTCTATTCTCATAACAACCTAGAGCTAACATAACACAAGATAAGGTATAACTTATGACACAAGGTTTATTTACAGCAGGCACCTCCATTGAAGAGTTGTTAGCTAAACGTAACACAAGGGCTAATGCCCTCCAGCAAAGCTTAATGGCTAATGCTGCCCAAGGTGCTGCACGTCCTATGCAAGCTCAAGCGGCCTCTTTAATAGGCTCTAGCTTAGGTCGTGCCTTAGCTGGTTCTATGAGTGGAGGGCAGGATGCTGAAAGAGCTAAGATTGAAGCTGCTAACGCGGCTCAGTCTCAAGCGCAACAAGGCTTCCTAGAGGCTGCTCAAGGCGGCTCTGAGGCCATGTTTGCGCAAGTGGCTTTACTACAGAAGACACACCCAGAGGCAGCAGTTAAGATGCTTGAACTAGCTAAGGCAGCTAAGAAGGAAGAGGCAGCCATAGCCGCAGCAGCCGCCAAAGCTACCAAAGACGAAGCAGATGCCCAACGTAACCAAGACTTAGCGGCAAAGAAGATAGTAGACGCTAAGACTGCGTTGGACTACAAATATGCGACAGAAGATCGTGTACGTGCAGAGAACATAACGGAGACGATGCGTAAGGAAGGTGTCACAGAAGCTGTAGCTCAAAGAGCAGTAGAGGCCGATGCCCTCCGCAACACGAAGACTGTGCAAACAGCAGAGGTATGGAACGCTGCGAACAACGGCACCTTACCTGAAGGTACTCTGTGGCTCACTAGCCCTAACGGTGACATGAAGCAGCTAGCTAAAGGGGACTCAGACCCTCTAGCTAGTTTACAGATAGAAGGCATGGAACTTATACGTGACAAGAAGACAGGGCAACCTGTTAAGTATGTCCCTATCAGTGGCGGCCCTCAATGGGTAGCTGCACAGGTGGCTTTGGCAGAAGCGGATACTGATGCTGAGAGAGAAATAAAGACAGCCAATAATAAGGAGATCGCAACCAACACTGTTGTTACTCAGATAGACAAGGCTCTAGATATAGCCGCTTTGGATAGTTGGACTACGCCTATCTTTGGTAGAGCCAACACGGGTAAGGTGGCAGGTTACTTTGAAGGTTCAGAACGTTCTAACCTTGAGGCCGCTATGACGCCTGTTTTAGCTGAAGCAGCCTTCGGTACATTAAAAGAAATGCGTAATGAGTCAAAGACTGGTGGCGCATTAGGCGCAATAAACACAGTAGAGCTTGAAATGCTTAAGAACAAGCGTGCTGCTTTACAACTATCGCAGGGTAAAGAAGAGTTTATTGCTAACCTAACTGAGTACAGGACTATGTTCCTTGACGCCCAACACGGCACTAGAGCCTCGATAGAGGCACACAACAAGCGCAAGCCGAACGCAGAGCCTTTAGTGTACTGGCAGGATACTTTGGCAGCAGAGGCGGCAATCGCAGAAGCACAAGCGGCGGCTAATGCCCCTGAGCAGACAGGCTTTGGCAGAGGAGCTGGCCCTAATGCCTCTATGCCTGCTTCCGTAGCTCAGTATTATTAAGGAGTAAACAATGGCTATTACAAAAGAACAGCATATAGCAGCTTTACGTAAGGCTGTGGATGCAGGGGATATGGCAGCAGCGGAGCAGATAGCCGCTACTTTAGACGGCATGGCTGCCAAAGTACCACAAGAGGAGCAGTCTTTATTCGCAGGCATGCTAGACACAGCTAAGGACGTTAAGGACACTGTAGGTGGTGTGGTACGTGAAACCGCTAAAGGTTTTTCCTTTGGTGCTGCCAAACCTATTAATGCAGGCATCTACGCAGCAGGTCAAAAGCTCACAGGTGATGAGCGCCCTATGGGTGAAATCTTTGATGATGAACTAGCGCAAGAGCAAGCACAGATGGATGAGTTTGCCGAAGAGAACGCAGGACTTGCTATGGGCGCTGAGATAGGTGGTGCCCTCCTTAGTCCCATAAACAAAGCCTTAGGCCTTATCAAGTTAGGTAAGGGCGCTATAGCCACTACAGGAACTATGGCAGCACAAGGCGCTGTAGGCGGCACTGGTTATGTCTTCTTGGACACCAATGGTAGTGTTACTGATCGTCTTGATGCTGCCTCTAGTGTGGCTGTACCTTCGGCGATGTTTGGTGTTGTAGGCGGCAAGGTAATGGCAGTATCTACAGATGTATTCAAAAGTGTCTACGCTAAAAGTGTAACTGCTCTTGCTAAGAGGCGTGGCAATGCCCCTGAGGTTAGCACAACCCAAGTCTTAAAGGATGCTAAGAATGCTGCCTACGAGCTTGTCAAAAAGAGTAACATTAGGTTTAATGGCCCTATGGTCAATAAAGCCAAGTATGCTTTTGTGGATAAGGTACAGCAAAGTAAGAACTACTCTGCGGAGTCCACAATACAGAAAGATACTTTTAAGTTAATAGCTGGTCTGTCTGAAGATGCAAAGAAGCGTGGTGTGGAGCTTATTGAGCTTGACAATACGCAACAGTCGTTATGGAAGAAGTATAAGGCGGCTAAGGTTAAAGGGGATGGTAATGATCAGTCAATAGTGCTTGACGCTATTAACATGATAGATGACCTGATACAGACACACCCAAACACCAGTGAGGCAATGTCTGTAGCTCGTGCAACTAACCGACAGTTCCGTAAGGCTGAAACCATAGACCGTATTGTTGCTAAAATAAAACTTGATGAGTCTTTTAAAGGGCAGAGCAATGTTGACCAAATGAAGGCAGCCTTAGTTAAAATTATAAACAGCCCACGAGACTCTAAGCACTATGACGCTGTGGAAATAGACCGCTTTAAGGAGTTTATTGCAGACAGTGGTACACACTCACAGCAGTTTCTAGCGTCCCTTGGTAAAATGGCACCTACTAATGCCCTAACTGCTGTACTTGGTGGAGGTGCCGCAGTCACTGCAGGAGCCGTAGGAGGAGCTGGAGCGGTAGCAACTACTATCGGTATGGGAGTGGGAGCGCAGGCTGCTAAGAAGTATGCCCAAGGTGCGTCAAATAGACGTACAGGTGCATTCACTTCAGAGATGCAAGGCAACGCACGTACCGCTACTGCGCCTACTAGGTCTAACGGTTTGTTTAGTGGTCAGTTTGCTGGTGAAGTGTCTAAAATAGAAGAGGAAGATAAGAGAAAGAGGAACATGAGCATGCTTAAACGTAACTCAGCTTTCTAAACTCAAGACAAAAAAATAGGGCACCCAAGTCATTACGACCTGAGGTGCCCTTTCTTATGCCTACGATTTACTAAACTAAGTCAACAATCTCACATGAGCCTCCACTACATGCAAACGTCTGTGACCCTACTGTGGTGTCCTCCATCTCATAAGCAGCTAAACCAGCCCACTCAATAGCCTCAGGCATCTTGCTTAAGAAGTCTTCATACACTTCCTGTGTGCAGTCTTGATAAGGTGCTTGCTGGTAGATATGTTCGTTGTAAGGTAAGAAGCTAACGCCACTCATCTCATCAAAGTTCTTATATACAAATGCACCTACTTCCATCCATTCATCCTTAAGCACATTAATAGTGACCGAAGGTTTATGCTCACACCAGTGACGTTGGTACATTAACCAAGTCTCAAGCTGCTCAAGTGCTGGAGTATTCTCAGTCAGCACAGCATTCTTAGGTGACTTCTGTGGAAAGCTAAACACTACTGTAGTATCTGGCTTATGTACACAAGCTTCCCAAGGTACTCCCTTATCCTTCATGAACTGCGTCAAAGGGTCTTTAACATCTGAGCGCACTGTACGGATATAATACGCACTATGCCTAGCGTGTATACCAGAGGCTGAGTTAACAAGCTGTGATACTGTACCACTTGGCTTGACTGCTGTAATTGCCGTGCTTACTGGAACACCTAACTTAGCGGCCCACACTGCGTTAGTCTCTACAGACACCTTACGTAGATGCTCAAGCATCTCAGGTAGACCTTCGTTAGCTGAGGTAGTCAACGGGTTATCCATGATACCTGTCATACTCACACCTAACAAACGTTCCTCTTCAGTGTTATTGTTCCAAGCCTTACGTAAGTAAGGAAACTTAGTGTAGGTTGACTGTAGTGTACCTATAATGGTCGCCACAATAACCTTACGTTCTAAGTCTTCTAAGGTGTCTGTAGCTCGTACCACTACTTCACTTAAGTTGCAGAACTGGTATGGTCGTAATATGATCTCGCTACATGGGTTAGTCCCAAACTCATAGCTTGCATCCCTACGACCATTCTTAGCTGCTTGCTTCTGACTAGCTACGCGGTTAAAGATACCACGTTCACCTGTGCCACTCTCTACTAGACTTAGCCACTCGCGCATGAATGCAGTAGCATCAGGCTTCGTAGTATAGGCGACACTATTGTTAGCTAGGTTACGCTGTGCATTCTGCTCCCAATAGGCACCTGACTTAGCATGGCGCATACGGTCGTCACTTAGGTTACTTAAGCTTATCATTGCTGACCTACGGACTCCACCGACTACAACCACTTCACCTATCTTACACATAATGTCATGGCACTGTAGGCTAGTTAACTTCTCGCCCTTAGCTGCCTTGAAGGTTTCAATCACAAAGTTAAACAAGTCAATCAAAGGTGCTGGCCCTGAAGCACGACCACCAAAGGTCTTAAGTTTAGCTCCTGCTGGTCTAACGCCAGATACGTCCCACTGAGGTATGTCACCTGCGTAAAGGGTCATAATTAAGCGTCTAAGCGACTTAGCCCACCCCTCCTTACTATCGGCTACCTTTATCACTTCGTCAGTGTCAGTAAGCTCGTTGGGCACCTCAGGCAGCTTAGACACACTCTGTCGCTCTACACTAAAGCCTACACCTGTACCACAGAGCAGTATGAACATAGCTTCGTCAAATGAGCGTATGTCATCCACTGGTAAGTATGAACAATTATAGCCAGCTACGTTATCACGGTCAAAGGCCTTACCTGCTGACATCATAGCTCTCATGCTTGGCATAGTGTCTAGGTTAAGTATTGCTTCACGTATCATCTCAACTGTTTTAGTGTCGTCTATCTTAGGTGCCACTAGGTTGCTAATGTAGCGGTCTACTGTTTCACTCCAGCTTTCTCTACGGTTCTCTTTGTCTAACCACTTAGCGTAGCGTGACGTATGTATAAAAGCTTGGTAGTCTGTGGGAAAATTCATTATAAGTTTACCCCATTCTCAAGCTTCCACATAAAATAAATATCAGGGTGCATTAGTTCCTTCATTATCACTTCAATACTTACTACAGTGCGTAACATAGCTACGTAGTCTTCCGCATCTAGGTAAGACTCAATGGAGTGCTGTGTTAGCTCTGCCTTGATGTCTGCGTGTAGTTGGTCTAAACACGTTACACCTACCTGTTCTACTTGTACTTCATTTAATTTAATTTTCATTTTGCTTCTCTCTTTGGTTCAGGTTAGTGTATTTTGTTTTCATGCTTCTTTAGTTCATAGTCTACAATATCTATAGTTTCTATCATCAGCTTATCTTGTACTGCATCAAGTAGCTGGTTGTAAGCAGAGTCAAAGGCGTCCTCCTCATTCTCTGCAACTAAAGTTACTGTAGTAGTTACTTCACATACGAGGTTAACTTTATACTCTGCTAACATTACTAGTCCTCCCAAATGGTTCCACGTTGATAATACTGTATAGCTGTGTTTAGGTCACAGTCAAAACCTTCCATAATACAATAAAACGCTTCCATAAACATCATGCTTCAAATAACTCCTTATATGCTGAGTCGCCACTATTGGCCCCCATAACTGACCCTACTAGGTTACCATCTGTGTCATAACGTGTCAACACTGGTACACCTCGGAAGCCTAAACTAATTACAGCCTCACGATTTGCTGGTACGTTTACATTAGCTTCCTCATAACTTGTGAGACCTAAGCCCTCTAAGCGTCCTTTTAAGGTGACGCATGCAGGGCAATTAGAACTTGTGTACAACTTAACTGTCATTGCTCATACTCTCCCGTTCTCAGTAATGTTGTTAACTCCACGGCCCTTTGGCCTACCTGACTTGACCACCTGCTATCCATAAACTCATCGGCACATAGCTCCCAGTTCTGATCTTCAGCGGCTGCTAGTGCTTTCTTGAACTTAAGGAACCTAGGCAGACCTAAGTTGAAACAAATGTTAACTAAAGCGTCCATACGTTCCCACTCAATGTGCTCAACCCACGGAATAGAGTTTACCAGCTCCTGCTCCACCCTGTCAACATCATTTTGCAATAAATATGTTATCTCTTGTGGGCTAAGACCTAAGCCGCCTACAGGGTCAATGTTCCTTCCGACTCCTATCGTAAGCTTGCCTACAGTGTCCGTGTAAGCGTGAGTCTCAACGCCTTCGTGCTTCATAAGCATGTCCAATAACGCGCTCATTGGTTACCATCCTTATCAATAGGCTCAAAGGTGAACTGCGTTTGTAATACGTCTAAGGCGTCTTCAGTAGCTTCCTCTATAAGTAGATCAATGTAGTGCCTTGCTTTACGTAAGTCCTCTACACCATTCTTACTCCTCCAGCGGCTTATATATTTAACTACATTAGCCTCACAGTAGGACATGTTGTTAGCCATTATGAACTCTAGTGGCTGTATCTTCATCAGTTTGTAGTGGTCACCGCCCACCTGTGTTTCAATTGCCTTCATAAGTTGTTTTCCTCTTCAGTATTTCCTAGCCAGCTAATAAGCTCATCAGTGTGTACCTCTCGTTGACTAGCTATGGTTGCATAGGCACGTATGACATGGAGCATTAGGTCATCTTTAGTCATGTCCCCAATTCTGTGCCCATACAGTTTACTATTCTTAGCTTCCTCAAGCTCCTTAAGTCTAGTCATTCATAGCGCCCTCAAATAGTGACATGTGCTTAATAATTTGATCTTCGTAACGGTCAACTAAAGACTCTGCATCAATGCCTAGGATTTCACATAGCATGTCAACATCATAGTTGTTTAGTATCTGTTCCTTTAGTTCTTCGTAGGTAGACATTTTAAATGCTCCATTAGTTCATCTATTGTTTTCATAGTAAAGTGTGCTAAACCTTCCTTCTCACACCACTGCCCTAGGTTCATCTTAGAACCTTTCCTGAGGCGCTTACGTGAGTCAGTGAATACAAAGATCAAAGGCCTGTCAATTTCATCCCTTATAGCCTTATACTTCTGTGTATCACCAACCCTAAAGAAGCCCTTGCATTCTATCATGGCTCCAGTGCGCTTGTCAATGAAGTCAGGCACATATTTCTTTTTAATGATGTAAGGTATCCTATAAGGTTCATATAAAAAGTCTTCCTCAGGTACCGCAGCATCAAAGGCACTCTCTAGGCCTGACCTAAATTTCTTCTCTTTAAGCATCCAAAGTCTCCTCTATAGTTAAGCGTTTAAAGCCGTCCCATGTACGCCTCATGTACAACAGGTTCCAACAGACCTCAAGCCTATCATGCCAGTCCTCAGGGTGCTTCTCTTTCCATGCTTCCCTCACGACTTCCAATAGGCGGCCCGTAGGCACATCAGCTAGAAGCTTCTCAGCTTTCTTAGGCCCAATACCTTTGATGCCTTTGATATGGTCTGTGGCGTCACCAGTAAGCATTTGGATACACATCTTATAGTAGCCTTCATGCTCATCAATGTAATACAATTTCTTCTTAGTGAAATTATAATGCCAACCCTCAACCATGTCAATGTCTTTATCAATATGAGCTATAACATAATGCTCACCAGCCTCCATAGCCTCTTGCGCCCATATTGAAACAACATCGTCAGCCTCACAGTTATCAGACTTGTGATGACCTAGTGACCAAGCATACTTCGTTAAAGCGTCACGCCTCTTACCTACCGCAGGGTCTGCCTTAGCCTTAGCTGCATCACTAACACGCTGCCCTTTGTAGTCTTCGGCTACATCAAAACGAAAGTTACCTACACCTTTGACGGCTACGGATACTTCATCACTTGCTGTGTCCCACTGTATGTCCTCTATGGCCTTGTCGTAATACTTCTTGCCTTGAGCTACACTACTAGAGGTAACTGCAATGCGGTAGATAATACTATCAGCATCTACAAAGCACTTCTGGAAGGGCATCCCTTTATTTTGTTTACTCATAGCGCCTCAATGCAGTTCACTGCTATCGTTAGGTCAACCTTAAACCACTCATTCTTTCTATCTTTACTCAAGGCCTCAAGTGCCTTATGTGCCTTAAGTTCCGCAGTGTGTCGGTTCTCAGTTACGACACTATGGTGCAGCTCGTAAGCTCTAAAAGGGTCACTTGTTTGGTAATTCTTCAGACGGTCTTCGGCATCCCCTGCTTTACCTACCTTAACCCACTCAGGCCAAGCCGCATTAGTAATTAAGTAAACATCACCTTTAGTGGTTCTGTTGTAGTTAGTGAAGGAACTAAACGCTGCATCGTTGAATGAAGTATAGCGTCCTGCTTTCCACAATGGATGAGACTGTGGTACATACTTACCATCGACATACATACGGTTCTTATTGTTTACTTTGTAAGCCTCCACGCTACTGTCTTTGTAACCTAAGTACCATTTCTTTCTGTATGCTACTTGTTCTTCTTTAGTCTTCATAACTTCTCCTAGTGGGTTTCTGCCCAATTGTTGCCTATATTAAACTCACCTGCCAAAGGGCACCTAAGTTTAAAATGGTTACCTGCGGCTTCTATACAGCTAGCCGCCAATGAGCCAAACCTTGCAGCCTGACTTTCCTTTACTTCTACCTGAAATTCATCGTGTATGTTGCCAATGAACTTGTAGTCTAAGCCCCATCGTGTCGCATAGTCATCTAAGATAACTAATGCCTGCTTCATTACTAAAGCACCTGCTGACTGTAGTAGCGAGTTAAGTGCCGCATGTTCTGACCTGATGAACACTTTACGTCCATCTAAGCCTGTTATGTAGCCCTTAGCTGCTGACTGTGCAACGTTCTCCTTAAGCTCTGCAAGTGCTGGCGTGGCCTTAAGGAACTGCTCCTTGAGACGCTTACCCTGCTTACGTCCTCCTCCAACGAGTGAACCTATTTTCTCATCACCTGCGCCATACAAGTAGGCATATATGAAATGTTTTGCTTGGTTACGTGTCTCAAGGCCTGCCGCCATTTGGTTAGCAGTATGGATGTCACCTGTAAGTATAGTATTAGTATACTCAGTGTCATTCATGTAATGAGCTAGCATACGTAACTCCAGACCACTGGCGTCTATACCTACGAGCTTGTAGCCCTTAGGCACAATCCAACATGCTCTACACTCAGGCCCATACAGGCTATTACTTGAGGGCACTTGAGCTAAGTTAGGCTTACTGTGCGTCATACGTCCCGTTACTGCGCCATTAGTGTTCACATACCCGTGAACTCTCTGCGTGCTTTCGTCTATAGCTTCAAGCCAACTAGACACTTGAGCAATACGCTTGCCTACCAATAGATAAGAAGCTATCAAGGAGGCCTCAGGGATGCCCTTCACGGCCTTAAGTATCTCTTCTGATACTATCGCATGCCCTGTCTCTGTAAACGTCTGTGGCCTCCAACCAAAGTGCTTTAAGTATCTACCTATCTGCTGTCGTGAACCTAAGTTAAAAACAGGCCAGTCAATACGTGAGAATGGGCCGCCTACAGTAGTCCAATGGTCGCCTAAGAACTTAAGGCCTACTATACTTGTGCTTCCGTCCTTCTTGATCTTTGGTGTAACCTCCTTAATAAACGTAGGTAGCGGCTTAAAGACTCTCTGCACCTCCTCCTCTAGGTTGTAAGACTCTTCTTTAAGCTCTGCCACTAAGTCCCTAGCTTTAGGTTGGTCTAAAAGCCAGCCGTTCCGTATTTGTTTTTGTATAATATTTTGTACGTTATGCTCAAGTATGCTGCTTTCGTTTCCAAAACTATCAAGCTCGGATACGAGTGCTTTGTATACGTGTTCATTAACGCTAACGTCTTGCTGACAATACTCCACCATTTCAGGCGTATACTGCGTCCAGTCTTCATAAGTTCCTTTAGGATAGCCAAGTTGTTCTCCCCAATATGCTAGTGAGTGTCCGTCCCGTTGTGGGTTGGCTAGTCTTGACATAACCAAGGTGTCTGTGATCTTTAGGCCGCTAAAGTCGGTACCTAATAGACGCTCACACGCTGGTATGTCGTAGCCAATAATATTATGTCCTATTACCTCCCCTGCTTCTTTAATTGCTTTGTTAAAGGCGCCCCATTGGCCCTTAACGTATGTGGTTACAGCACCAGAGTCAATATCCTTGGTGACAATGACCCATACTTGTGTTGGCGCGAGGCCGTCTGTTTCAATGTCGAATACTAACCTAGTCATTACCTGCCCCTTAGACCATTAAGCCTATAATTGATATTGTTACTAATATTACGACAAAACCACCAGCCACTATAGCCAGACTACTGCTGTCTTTTTGTTCTTCTAGTTGGTTAAAAATATCACCCAGTTTCATTCGTCGTCCTCACTCCAGTCTGTTAATAAGCCTACAGCCACAATCGTAGCCACTAGCATTGATACCACTACTATCATAAATATCATAAGGCTTGCATCTTTAAGCTTAACCTTAATGGCCCTGCTAAACGTTGCTCTAACCAAGTAGCTGAGATACCTGCACTCTCAGTAAAGTCTTCCGCAGCATCAAACTTAAACAAGGCTAGATCATCTTGTGATAATATTAGAAACGTATCAAAAGTAGTCCAGTTAGTAATTATATACTGCAAGTGTATCTTATAACCCATGTTAAAGTTATATATAGAGTCCAGCGTTGCTAGTGACTGGCCTTGCCTCATACCTTCGGTCATGGTGCCCTTGCTTTTAGTCCATGCCACATGGAACCCAAGTAAGCCTTGTATATCCTTATAGGCTGCCCCTTGTGTAGCTACAGCACAAGCACTAAGGCAATATTGGTCAGGCGCTATGTAGACTGTAACACCATAGTCACTAAATAGATAGCCTAATTTATAAGCTTCAATAGCCACACCGCCTCTTGATGATAGGCTAATTCTACGAACCTTTGTGTTCTTTAGTATCACCTCCAGTCGGTCTGCGTCACCTTGCGCTACAGTTCCCTCATAAAAAATAGTGTCTGCATTTTGTGTTATCTTAGCGGCTTGTGTAGTCATAGCCATGAATACCAGCATTGTCGATACAATTAGTTTACGCATATTATTACTCTCTAGTTATCAAGTTAAGATGCTATATTATACTACTTTCTTTTAAAAGTCAACATGTGATGTTGCTTTCTTTAGTTCAGGCGGTACAGTAGATACCAACCTGCTTGTATCGTTCTCATAAAAGAGCCAACCTGCAACACCTGTCCTACCTGTTCGCCTACACTTCACAAGCTGTACCTGTGTACAGTTACGTGCGTATGCGTCTTCGGTCATCTTATCCCTAGACAATAGGATAGTATTAAAAGCTATCTGGTTAATACTTCCGCTCCCTTTAAGATCATACTCACCTATGTCGTGGGGGTCTTTAGCATTAGGTTTACGCATGTGGCTGACAATGATAATAGAAACTCCAGTATTCTTAGCCAACTTCAAACACTTGTCCATAAACTCATCTATAATGCCGTTGTCGTTACTGGTAACAGCGGCTTGTAATGGGTCTAAGATAATAATATCACAGTCTAAGCCTTTAACCAAGTACTGCATTTTAGCAAACAATTCATCAGCACCTAGGGCACCTTGGTGGTCTAAGATGTGCAACTTATCACTCTTTGCTAGTTCATCATACTTCTCATGGTAAAGGTTGTAGTCTCGTGACTCTGTAGGCACATCAGCAATGTTGACGCCCATGTAGACTGACAATAGCTTCTCTACTGTCTCACCTACGTCTGCCTCTAGGAATACACAGCCTATCTTCTTGGCTGACTCCTGATACATGCCGTGTACTAGGTTGTATACCATAGTTGACTTGCCTATTGACGTTAGTGCGCCAATTACAGTTACCTCACCAGCCGCAATGCCACCATTCATCATAGCATTGAGTGAACCAAAGGACGCTGGTAGCGGTGTGACTTCCTCTGTGCCACGCTTTAGAAACTTATCCCAAACTTCGGTGTCACCTAGGCTGACTACGCCCTCAGGTTTGAAGACCTTAGCGTCCCAAAAGCATTTAGTAAAGTCGCGTACCTTGTTTGCCTTGAGCATCTCACCAGCGTCTTTAAGCGGTAACGTGCATACCTTAGCTTTGCGAGGGCTAAAGAGGGGCATAACGTCTTGAGCTGCCTTGATGCCGTGTTCATCATTATCAAAGCATATTACTACGCTGTCAAATGTTTCTAGATATTCTAAGCTGGCCTTGATGTCCTTAACTGCGCTCTTGGCGCCTCCTCTTATGCTGACCGCAGGAAAGCCTCCATTCATTTCAAAGGCCGCCATAGCATCAATTTCGCCCTCTGTTACTGTAATATACTTACCACCAGCTGCAAAGGTTTGTTGACCAAATAAGCCAGCCTCTTGCATATCGCCAGTAGCGTAAAAATCCTTGCTGGCTACTGTTCTAACTTTTGTACCAACTACTTTAGTTCCTGCTTGGTCATGATACGGGTAATGATGTTTGCTTATGTTACCGCTTGTGTCATGCTCAACTGTAACGCCATAACGCTTTGCTGTGTCAAGGCTGATACGCCTGTCTTGAATTGCTGATATTGTTCCTGTCATTTCTAACGGCCTTGTCTTTGGTTTGCTTGAGTGGCTTGGGTTACCATCGCCATGTATGTAGTGGTCACAGCTAAAGCATACCGCATGGTTGTCACTGTAGCGGCTCAGTGCATCACTGGAGCCACAAGCAGGGCATGGTTCGTGCTGTACAAAGTGGCTCTCTGTGAATGCTTTAGCCATTGTCTTGCTCCTTCACCCATTTATGGCCTAGTATCAAATGCTGCGTCATTCGCCAGAACCAATTTGGTTCTTTACCCACTAATGGTCGGTAGGTAATGCCGTGGCCTCCGTTACCCCCAAATATGTGACACGTCCACTCGGAATATTCATGTAGTTTAAATACATTTTGTATCTTGTGTTCATTCATTGTCTTGCTCCTTTAAGTAGTTGTTTAGGTCTAGTTTTGCCTTAAGCCAAGGAGCATAAGCATCCGCAGCTGCATCCCAAGCATCATCAGCAGCATCCCAAGCAGCATCATAAGCAGCCTTAGTATCTACAACCGCTTTCTCTAATGTTTCCAGTTCAGTCATTTGTCTTGCTCCCAAGGCATCACATAACCATCAGCTAGTCCGAGGACTTCAAAGGCTATGATGTCTGATGGCTTATAATTCCACGCCCAATATAGTCCGTTTCCACTAGCAATTGGTCTAACAGACTCACTACCACCACGATACCAAACCTTAACCATAAACCCTTCAGGCAATGGACACTCACCGCCTTGCCAAGCGTGTATGTGATTCATGCGTGGGCGGCATTGCTCGAAGTAATCACCTAACTTTGTACCATAGAGGCTTTCTTGGTAGAGACCTTTGTCGGCTTTACTAACGTGCCATTTCTTATCACAGCTATCCTTAAACTCACAATCAATCTGACTATCAATCAACACTGACAGGCCGATGACTTTCTTTGTTGGCTCACATCTTTCTTTACACCATTTCTCGAAGTTTGGGGATAACACTGCTGAATCTAAAGTAGCTACGTAATCTCCATAGTCTTTCATGTCTTGTGCTGTGAATGTACTTTCTGTGTAATTCGTCATTTATAAGCTCCTGTGCTTCGTCCTGAGGTACCTAGTGCCACTGGGGAATAGCAACACTAGGGGTAACTTTAGGAGGCCTTATATAGCCTCCTGTGGCTTAGGTGCTAGAAGTCCCCATCTGTGGCGGAGTCTGCTAGTTCAACAACGCGCACCTTATCAAGGTATGGTGTGATACCATGTACTGGATGCTCCTGACCAAGTGAATATTGAACCCGTACCGTTGAGCCTCGTGTGACGTTACCCATGAATTCATCCCCGTTAAGCTCATAGATTGGTACATCAAATTTGGAGGCAAACTTACGTTGCTTGCTACCTTCATAGGTGCGTAGCTTCACACCTTGAGACTCCATTTTAGCTGTGTTTTCATCGTCTAATGTTAAGACTACCGAATACTTCCCAGTGGACGTGCCATTATATACTTCATGCTCTGACAAATTAACGAATGCGACTGTACCTGTAATTACTGACATATTAACTTCCTTTATTTACTTTAGATTGTCTATTATGACCCAAATAGGTCTATTTACTACTTCTTACTTAAGTGTACTTAAGACACTTTAGTTAGATACTTTAATAATTCATAATGTACTTACTTAAGACTCTTAAGACACTTAAGTAAGCTTTTAATTATTCATTATGTATTAAACTTAATGATTGTTCTTTGTTCTTATGGTAATTATAACATTATTACCTAAGAGCTGTCAAGCTATATTAACTAATTAATTCATGCTGTTAAACATATCGTATTTAAAGTCCTCTACTTCTGCCTTAAGGAGCGCATACATCCATGTTGGTACTTGCTCAGTAGAGCGCCAGTCATTAGCG
>TARA_R110001599_G_scaffold170659_2_pt1 | contig 20033 bp, 38 predicted proteins | sample TARA_R110001599 | Tara Oceans TARA_R110001599 (sample SAMEA4398360) | marine metagenome | biome: Polar Biome; feature: [MES] marine water layer (ENVO:01000295) within the mesopelagic zone...; material: water (ENVO:00002006), including particulate matter (ENVO:01000060) such...
CTTGCCCTCCTCTATGGACAAGGTTCCAGTGTTCAATGCCAAGGCAACTCTAGCCTCGGAGTGTATCGCAAAAACATCAGTCATCATGTAGCTGTCCCAAGCCCAGTACAGGGCAACAGGATCAGTATAGTTTTCTATCGTGTTCTGAATGAACCCAGACTTTAGAAAGAAATCAGACTCAAACATCATCTCCTTCCCCTCAGAAGAGGGAAGCAACATAAGAGATGCTTCCTTGGCGATCTCTGGATAGAGTGGTGCTCCCAGTATGTTCATTGCCAGATAGGCTGTGTAGATCTCCACCTTATTAAACCAGGAGAACTCATCCAAGTCTATCGGCCTACTAGACAAATGGTTGAGACGCTGCAGCCCAGCAAAGGAAACCACCAGAGCTACCGCACAGATGACGGCCAACCTTTTAAGTAGCTTCATACTACGCTCCCTGTGGTGCGCATGAGTCTGCCCCAAGCATGACCTGTTCGACAAAGTCATCAACTCGATTCCGAGCTCTCCCCGAATCACAGCCACGGCGCAGATCAGACATAAGCGCACTGATATCAAAAATACTGCCCGAATATTCGGCACCAAACTGTTCTTCTAGGGTGTCGTATCGTCGGTTCGCCGCATTGCTGTTTCTGAACGTCTCATACCAACTCCACTCAGCCACGCATACCCCATCCGGCTTCGTGATCTTGCGATAGGTGCGATCTTTTATAGATGTGGAGATGAAATCCTTCTCCAGTGTGCTGTGTAATAGGTAATAACTCATGCTCATCTCCTAGGTGTCCAGTCTGATTCTCTTTTGATATGCTCAAGAACCGCCTTCTCTCCATACTGTTCTGTCAATAAGTCAAGTGAGTTTCTGATGTCTTCTAGTTGCTTGGTGGCATCATCCTCATAGCCACCTCGCCTCAGAGCTCCATACCTCTCGACCTGTTCTATAATGTTTGCTATGTCCATCGTCCCTCCCGGATTAGTAACCAAATCTTTCTCCTCAACCTCACAACTGAGTTGCGCTTCAGTCGTGCTTCACACCCTGTGTGGATCATCGCCCCAGCTGCTACGGGTGGCATATCCCAAGCTTCTAACAGTTGAGTGCATTTGCGTTCGGCGCAGCCGTACAAGCGCAAGACACCTGACTCAGTGATTAGTTGTGGTGAGTGGCCGTGCATACGGGCCCTTCGTAGCGATGCTTTTTCAAGCTTCTTTGCTTCTCGAGTTCTCTCTGCGCCCATGTACTCCCCCTCTTAGTTCAGGTCTCCTGTGGGCAGGTTTGCTAACAGGTCTTCAATAACATCAATGCGTTCTTTGTGCAATCTCTCATCAAGCTCTTCAATCCAGTCAGGCATCCACTCTTTTAATTGCTCTATGCTTCTATGCCCTGGATCTTCAATAACATTGTGATTGATCAGCTTACGATAGATGATACCCACTAGGGCAGGGGCCAGCTCTTGACCATCCAAGACCATAGTAAATCCTTTTCGTATTAGCTCATCATTGTCAGTGGTCATGCCGACGATGATAAACACACTTGCTTCGCTCCAATAGCCTTGCACTATTAGTTCCTGTTGTTAGAGGCACGTTCAAAACAAACAACCTTAATGTTCACAAGCTTATAATCTCCTAACGACAGGGAACCCTCCCTGTAAGCGTCCTTAACCGTGCGATAGTCGGTATCGTACAGACGTTGTTGGTTTTCATTAGTGACGTTGTCACGCAGGGTTACTTGTACGTACTCTCTTCCTGTCGTTCCCGCACCCCATTGTTGATTGCTCATTTATCACTCCCAGACTCAATCAATGCTACCCACTCGTCCAGTATCTTAAGTCTAGCAACATTGGAACAATGTCCTGAGCTGGTGTACCGACGCATAACTTCCTGTACGTTTTCAGGGATATCTGCAAGAGACCTAGTACGCATATAGGCGTTTGCGATCTCGATCTTGCGGTCAATCTCGTCGGCAACTTGAGTAGCGTTGTCAAGATCAATTAGGCTTTTTTCCAGCGCATCTATACTACTTGTGTACGTGCTCAGTGCCTGAGACATGATGACGCTGACTTCGTTCGGATTGAATCGAACGGTGGACGAGCTGCGTCTAGGCGTTAGGAACTTTTCTTTTTCTTTCGTCATGTTGCGTCTCCTCTAATGTTAGCGAGCGTTGGAGGGCACCTCCGTTTAGAACGGACCTTTCCATGGTTATTTAAGTTGGGCTACGACGATCCAGTGGGCCGCAGCCGAACCCCTCCTGTGCTCTAAGAAACCTACTTACTCCACCTGCTTGAGCTGTGCGCCAATGAACTCAGCTACGTTCACGGTGACCGCATTGCCCATCATCCGATATCTTGGACCATCAGCTACCTCCTTTCCTGTGTCAGCAAACCTGGTCCAGTCATCAGGGAACCCTTGTAGTCTCTCGCACTCCCGAGGTGTTAGCCTTCGAGTCTGTTGCTTTACCCCCGGGTGAGCAGCTAGAGCTCCTACCAGCTGACCATCACCATTGATATACCGAACCTCGTCCCTGCTGTTCTGTGTGAAGATCCGTGACAGTACCAAGTCGGTATCAGTCTGCTTCTGCTGGTTGGCTCTGAGCGTTGTAGCAACGGTGTCTCCTTTGTACGAGGAAAACCCAGATGCTCGATAGACTGCAGGAACTTTGGTCGTGCTTAGGTATGGAGTGGTCTCAGTGATGCTCATTGTTTGCTGTGGGGAGGCTTGCCACTGGAAGCTTCTTGCTTCACCACCTCCTGCAGAGCGACCTCCAGACTCTCTGGTAGATCCTTGCCCCTCTTCTTTGATCTTCGCAGGATGCCACGACAGGCCTTCGCGCTCAAGTAATACTTGGGGTTGACTTCCTCCTCCAAGATATCCGACAATGAAGACTCTACGGCGACGTTGGGGGACTCCAAAATATTGAGAGTTAAGTACTCTGTATTGCCACTGGTAGCCCAAGCCCTCCAACCCTTTGAGTACAACTTCCATGTCCCTCCCTTCGTTGGAGGAGAGTAGACCAGGGACATTTTCGACCAGACAATATTTGGGACGCAGCTCTTTAAGTATGCGATGAAATTCGTACCAAAGCTGTGATTTTTCTCCTGCCAATCCTCTACGAGTTCCCGCAGTTGAGAGATCTTGACACGGGAACCCACCACAGATGAGGTCAACGTCTTCGAGAATAGTTCTCCCTGCTCCACCATCGGCTCCTCCTACGGTTTGAACATCATCATAGATAGGCGTGTCAGGCCAGTGCCTACGAAGTATTGATCTAGCTTGTTCGTCGCGCTCAACCTGCCACACGACTTGGTGCCCAGATTGCTCTAGGCCTAGGTCAATACCACCCACGCCAGTGAATAAGCTTCCTACTTTCATCTTTCATCCTTCCAACCCCATTGGTCGACCATTGCTTCAGCGATCCCGATGGGGGTTAGGGACCGCTTCTTGGCTCTGTCCTTGCTTGGACCCATGAGCCAGACTTCCTGCTTCCTGCCCTCAACAATGTTTGATGGCTTCAGCTTGGGCAGACCCCGACTCCAAATACCTGTCTTCTTCTGGGTAGGAGACCCATGCTCCCATGGCTGTACGTAGTAGGGCTTGGGTAGCTCTGGATTGAACTCAATGTCAGCCAACTCAGGCCACTGCTGATACGAGTTGAGTATCCCTACTGGGTTTTCAATCGCCACCCGTGGTACGTTGCATTGCCATATCGCTCGGACGAGCTCGATGGCTTTGCGTTGGCGACCGTCCGCTCGCTTCTCAGCGAAATAGCGAGCACCACTGCCAGCTAAGTCAGTGCAGGGAGGGAACGCCACTACGAGATCGTAAGCAGGTTCACGTTGCTTCATTATCCCGTGGCTTAACACCGACAGAACGTCTTCCTGCATATGAGGGGCATCGGGATCCCCCTCGCTAGGCAGAAGGTCACAGGACACTGCGTAGTGCCCCTTGGCACGGAATGCATCGCGCACCCTGCCACTATACTCGCATAGGATTAGGACTCTCATCCTACCCCTTGTCATGCGAGCATACTCATCACTGCTGATACTGCGTGTCATTCAACCTCCTTGGATGAATGGAGTGATACAGTACAGTGTCACTATTAGTCAGCACTGTCAAGTCTGTCGTCGTGCAGACTTGTTGTGTGCCATCCTAGCGTTCCACAGGAGCCTGTGGCAACGCATCCTGCCTGGCTTCCGCCTACCCTCACGCATGATGGTGTAGGTCGGCCAGTATCCGTAAAGTTTCAGCCTGCTACCCAAGACAACCAAGTCTCGGAATGAAACCTTGTTCGCGTAATTCTTCACTTTATCTCCCCTCTAGTTAGTGGTAAACCAAGCCAGACTTCTTTTCAGCTGCACTGTTCATCTCCCCTTCCATCTCTTGGGGAGTGTAGGATGCATCGCAACTATGACAGACAGCAACGTCTGTAAAGTTGTGGGTAACCCCATCCCAGTGCCCGAGCGAGTGGATATCGATGGGGCCTCGCTCGTCTACCTTCACCCCACATAGGTCGCAAGTAATCATCACTCTATCCTACCTCTTAATGAATTAGTGTTGTCTCGTCCCGAACGACTCCGTCCATATTGATCTCAGTGACATTGATACCGTAGTACTCCTCTATCTCAGAGATTGGAGTCATGTCTAAGCTAGGAAAGCGTTCACGGATCTTCTTCATGTGCTTGCGCCATGCTTTCCGTATGTTGTCCTTAGCCGTGAGTTCTGACTCAGAGACTGTCACGAACTGGTAGTTACCAGTATCCATGATTGCGATGAACATCACTTGGACTCCACTCTGTCGGTGTGAACCTCGAAAGCAAAGTCCAAAGCCCCTTCAACTTCCCCCTCTTCGATCACGGCGAGAAGCTGTTGTGCTTGCTCCTCGTTCTCAACAGTGATCGTGATTCTGATCTCGTCCACTTGTCCCTCCCTTTGTAGTTAGCAGATTTCAAACCCACCGGATTCTGCACAGAATGTCTTGAACTCCTCAACGCAATGCTCGTCCATGCCATACATGGACTCCCACGACTGTTGCTTACCTGAGCCGTTACAGCTTCGGCACGGCTCCGGTCGAACCAAGCTTTGCGGGCTCTCCCTACCACTGCCCTTGCACCTCTCGCACGTTCGATCTGGGATGCCGTCTATGCGCTCGGTCCTCTCCTTCAGATAGGTAGCCACCTTGCCACTCTCCAATGCCTGAGTGAGATCGGCAGCAACTTGGACGGCAACATCTTTAGGGATCAGATGCCCGTCGTTATAGCACCCGTGCTTGAAGTCCTCATCTGTCAAGGCATCGGTAAACTGATTGACACACTCCCACAGGGGCCTCCACCCCCACACAGACCTACGGAAGTACACACCTGGGTTAGAGTCTTCGTACTCCATCTTGGCATCAAAGTACGCATCTCGCACCTCAATATCTTTCGGAGTGTGTCCATCGTACAGATTGTCCGGTCGCTCCGGTCGCGCACCCCGCACTACTGGGTCTACGCCGTAGATATCGAACCCCATACCACTAACCTCCTTCTTATTGAATGATTACGAACCCGCTGGTGTCCTTCTTGGCAGTGCCCTTGGCGAGCAGTCCTGCCACAGACGGAACGGGGTCTAGGAATCGCAGATCATGCTCATCTGCGTCATGCACGGGCACTCCCTCCCATGTCTCAGGGAGTTCCGTAGCAAACACCGCCGCCACGTTACGCCCTCTACTCAGGGCTTCAACGGCGTCTTTTGCGTTGCACTCTGACCTACTGAAGGTCAGGTGATAGTTGTCGGGTATCTCCCAACGGTTTGCGTGTTTGGTGTAGTCATAGAACTGCAGCTCAGGGAACTCCTCCATAATCCCGTGGCGTTCCCAGCGGATATCACTGGTACCGTTGAGCCGGACGCACGGCGTTCTACCCTTGCGGTCGGCCCGTCGCATCAGGGACACGATATCTTTCCGCAGCTGCTCTAGGAACGTGTCACGCTCTTCTATGTACCAGACTGATTTGCGGATTCGAGCGGCCTGTACACTATCCATACGGCCCCGCCCTTGGTGATACAAGCAAGCGTTGGCGCATCCTTCACTGGCACTAGGGCATAGGTTGTAACCTGACTGCGTGTGCGGTGCCAAGTGCAGGATAGCCGTCTCGTAGCCAAGCCGTTCAGACTTGGCCGTCTTGGGGTTACTAGCCCCCGGACTGAGTAGCTTCATACTCATCCTCCTGTGATGACCTTGAACTCTTCCCCGTTCACCACCCCTCCCCCATTACGGATGTACCGCCATTGCAGTATGCGGTACTCTGTACCGTCGCCCTCACCCTCGGGCACCTCTCGATAACACTTCTTACAGGCTAGTGAGCCGTCGTCCATGGAGTACGTGGAGTAGCACTCACAGCATGAGGTCAATCGGCAACCCTCTTTATCGTACACTCTCACCTTGACCTCCCATGCGTACCAGACCGCACTCCTCCATCACTCCCTCAACCTTGTCGGTGGCACGGTTGAATACGGCCTGAGCATCATCCGTTAGAGTTCCGTCAGGTAGCCATACGGCATCTTGAGATCGGATATGCTCAAGTTCCAGACAGCCTGGGAGCATCAGCATAGTGATCTCAGTACGCAGCTCAACCCATACTTCTGTCGGTATCTCAACTACGAATACCTTACGGCGAGCTATCTCACTCTCGCTCATTCCTCCTCCTCGTCTGGGTCCATGTAGGTAACCTCTACCGCACCTGCCTTGACTGCATCACTGAAGGTTCCGACACCTAGGGTGAACGAGTCCATAAGGCTGTCACCGTCTTCGTTCTCGAAGTGGAGGTTCGTCAAGATGAACTCCGTGACTTGGTCGTAGGTGGATTGCGCCACCTTCACGGCGTTGGTAGGCGAGTCGGCAGCTACAACGGCTACCAAATCGATTGGCACCTTAAACTCCACGAGGAACCTGTCTTCTGGTCTGCTCATATCACTGGAATGGTTGGAAGTTCTTCTAGCGAGGTGCCGAGCGCACCTCCGTCATTACCTTCATCGTCCTGCATTGCGAAGATCTCGAACGCTGTACCGTCCTTGCCCATCATCTGCAATACAGCTGGGGCAGAGTACCAGTCCAACTGGTCGCAATCCTTCTGGGTCAGGTATGCCACGTTGGTGATGGTCGCACCGACTAGGTGTTTAGCAATGCGATTGCCCCACTTCTGTTTGAGTGCTTTGATGTCATAGGTCATATCAGTCCACCCTACTCTGTCCGTAAGCGTCAATACCCAACTCTTCCCGTAACACCTGAGCATACGCCCTCGCATACTCAGCCTTGCGAGTGTAGCTCTGGTTGTAGGCTCCTACCCAGATCTGTAGACCGTTCGGGTAGGACTTTCCTGCACCTAGGTTCTTCTTGGCCCATCGGCCCCATCGGGTGTTACCCTTGAACCAGATCCACCCGAACCCACACATCCCGTCCATGACGGGGGTGTCTTCGTATCCCTGCACCACCATCGGCGTTGGGATAACGGCGGTTGCGGCCTCATGCCCCTTCTCATGGGCCAGCTGGCTGACACGCTCGAAGTTGGCGTATGCGGCCTCACGTTCTGCCTTCTCTGCACGGATCTTCTCGCGCAGACTTCCGTACTGCACCTCAGTGGTGCTCATAACTCGAACTCCCTTGGATTGAATTGAAAGGATACTACACTAAACTACACTAATGGTACACACTGTCAAGAGCTAATACGCTTCACTCCTCTTTGGTCATGTGGACACACTTCTGCGCTCCGCTCACGTATCGCACACTGGCAGATGGCTCGCTCGCACTGACGCTCCAAGCGATCTAGTGTAGCACGTTCGATGCGCTCAAGATGCTTCTCTTCCCACTCTGGCTCAGGCCCCATCACTCCTCCTTATCGGATCGTTCAACAATGTACTCTACTACCATCAGTCCGACTAAGCAGGTCATGCCTAGCCCGAATGCAAACGCCAGGATCAGTGCTGGATCTTCGTAGTTCATGGCTGTCTCCGTTATACGGTCGAAGTATTCCCAAGCGTTCAACACGCCTGAGAGTGCGGTCCCTTGGGTCGGCCTCCACCCGTACCACATTGCGTTCTTAACTACTGAGGCCACTGCTATGCATAGGTAGGCGAACGCGATCCCACCTATGAACAACCTCTCGGGCTTACTCATCGTAGAGGGGCAAAGTTCGTATCCTTACACGCCCTATCCAGTAGATCTTCCACCTCAGCGACACTCTGCCATCCGGCAACTTCGTCAACTTCCGATAGACGATACCACTCATCATCCTTGTTCCAGATTGCGACTTCAGCGTCAACGGATCCCGCCGGATCATAGAGGTCTTCATATGCCATCGCGTGACCCCTACGAGAGCAGTAATTCCCTAATCCCCACTGGATTGACGCTGTTAGTCCGTTCGGTAATGTGATAGCCACACCGTTCGGGCGATCACCTTCCCCGACATTAATGGTGACGGGCTCAGTCCTTGAATTGCGCTCATTAACCCACTTAACCCAGTGCTGTACTCTATGATTCATAACGATATCCCGGTATCCTTGCGCCCCAGTAGAATACTACGGAGCATTGGTGGATGGCTTGCTCATCTCTTACGGCAAGCCCTGTAAAAAGACGTGGCCCTTGTACGGCATACCTTAGTACCGCCAAGATCCCCCTGAGTCGGCTGACTCTTCTGGGTTTCATTAGTAGTCACCCCCTTCTGGTAGGATTCCCATGCTCTTGCCATCAATCCAAATACGAATGTCAAGTAGCTTTAGCACAACGTCGCCCGGCGTGTACTGGTCCCGGCACTCATCACATAGCTCGGCACTCAAAGCTATGTCGCTACTGATTGAGTCAGTGTGGTCACGCACCCGAATCTTAGCGTCGAACTCGCACCGCATTAGTTCAGTATTGAATGCATTAGCACCGCATAGCGTACAGCTGAGAGTATTTGACATGACTACCTCACGAGTTCGTGGTTTAGGTTAAACTTCAGCGATTGATGTTCGTGATTACGTCACGAATCGAGTGGTAGCCCTTGACGTTACGGGCTGACTGCATGGTGTAGTCGCCGATGAACTGACCCTCACGGCGAGCGTTCCGATTGACTACGGCGTTGGGATCGTAGTGCGGTGACCAACTGACTCCCCACCGTTCCCACAGTACACGGGCGTATCTCTTGACGATTTTGTCTGCCTGTATTTGGCAGAGTTGGAGATCCGAATTGACTGCGAACCTTGCTCGGTTGTAATCTTTACGAGAGATCAAGGCGAGCTTCTTCGGCACGATATTGTGCCTAGCCATACACACACTCCGGTTAGAATGGATAACAAAACGCATAAGGTTAGAACCCTAACGCCGAAACAATCGGTGTTCGTAGAGTTGGTTAGCGACGGTAAGAGTTTGGCCGACGCATATCGAACTGCCTACGATTCCAGGAATATGAGCGACAACGCGATACGGATTGAAGGGCACCGACTAGCCAAGAAGCCTCACGTTGCAGCTGAGATTGAGCGACTGACTGATGGACGCAGAACGAGCAAAAAGGCTCAGGCCAAAGTCCATAAGAGTTGGATAACTGAACGCCTAAAAGCTGAGGCGGTAAGCGATGATAACCCTGCTAGCACCCGGGTCCGTGCGTTGGAACTACTCGGCAAGTCGGCGGGATTGTTCGAGGAGTCCACGACTGTGATCGTGGAGAACCGATCCCCACAGGATATTGAAGCCGAGCTGCGTGACAAACTGGGTGCTATCTTCGGCTATGATGCCTGAAGTTTAGGCTAAACTTACTGACTGAACGTTACCTTACGGTTACACTTCTTACAACTACGGTACCCCAAGTAGTCACGGATATTCCAATAGGTGAATGTGTCACAGTCCCGACAATATGAGGACACACCCACATGGGTATCGTCAATCTTGTGTACCCTGAACTTCTCACGGTCACTCACTGAACGCATCCCTTTCTAAGGTTTAGGCTAAACTTACTGACTAACTTACGGGTAGTCTCTGATGCCTATGTCTTCACAGGCTACATCTGAGCGGTAGGTGTGTAAATCCTGTATTGACCGCAAGCCAGGATTCATACGAAGTAAACGTGCTTTGTATATGCTGTAAGGCTCATCGTAATCGGGCTGACCGTCACTTACGATACCTAGTGGCACACACACAATCGTGTGGTGCATTGGATCTCCTAATCAAAAGGAAACTGACTGACTCAACACGAGAGGCTAGGGGTTACGCCTAACTAACTGGACGCACCCCCGCCTCTCTGCACCATTGTCACCGATGTGATGCGACCCTCGGGACGCGCTTGGTGCGACGGGTTGCCCCGCCTGTCTTCGGCATTACCCGAAGTGCTACATGGCATCGAATTAACTCCTCACGTTCTACGTGCGTACTGGGAACGGAACATTACGAGGCCAATAGGCCCGGGCATACGCGCCTCCAAAGTTTAGGCTAAACTTACAGCTCCCGAGGATTCCAGGGGCGAGCTGCTATCTGACTAACTGACTGACTACCCCAAATCGATAGCCAGTCAACGTATAAAAAAAAGAGGGCCTCGGAATATCCGGCAATAAAAAAAACCCGATCCAGTCGGGTTTTAGGTTGGGATCAATTCAGGCTTGGGATCGGTCAAGAGTTTAGCTTGTCGGAGTTAGTGTGTAGCCCCGCTCTGCTAGGGCTTCTTGGATAACGACCATGTCATCGTCGTCGCTACTCATGATAGCTTGGTATGCTGTCACGTCTTTCGGCGTTGCTCGCTTATCGCCTAAGTATGAACGGTCCGCCTTAGTGAAGGCTTTGTAAAGGCCGTTCCGTAGAGTGTTCATGGGCTTTCGCATGGTGCGAAGCTTTTCCATTTGTGCCTCCACCGCTTCCAGTCTCTCGTTGTACCCACCAATAGAGTGAGTAACCTTTTTAGAGTCTGTAAACGATACTTGCGCGTCATGCATCATTGCGTCCACTTGGGACCGCACGACGGCCTTCACATTGTTGACCGTCGCCGCACCCTCGCCAGTTGGGCCGAATCGGAACGAATCCAGTACGGCCTTCACTTGAGACGTGGAACCATGGATAGCAATCTGTGCTAATCCATGTAGCACTTGGTGCAATTGTTCCGCACGTTTACCGGCAACGCCAAGCCTTGCATTACGAGTCTGCATTAGCTCGTAACTATGCTGAAAGATGCCAACGGCGTTGAGCTTTTGCTTTTTGCTAAGCCCAAAGAATCCGCCATTAAAGGCGAGAAACTCAACGTCTGTTACGTCAGGGGTGCCAACTGATAGCACCCTAAGAAAACGCAACTCTTGGTCGGCAACGCTCTGCGCACCTTCTGCCGGCTTGAATCCGGCGTTCGCACGTGCCAGATCGTCGGCCACCGGCGCGAGTGCTTTTCGTATCTCTTGTTCGGTCTGTCTCATCTTGGATCTTCTCCGTAGGGCTAGGCCCTACCGTATGAAGTGGAAAGTTTAGACTAAACTTCCAGACCGATCCCAGAACCCGAATTGTCAAATGGTCGCCGATACGGCACGACCGCAAGACCACGTCTAGATGATAAAGGAAAAAGGAATAAGGATGAATCGAATCATTGACCTTATTTTACATAGTGAATCTCGTCTAGGGACGCTAAATAGTCAACGGGCAATTGTAACAGACGTGTAACAGTTTGGAAGTGCATTCCCTAATACAATTGGTCGGCTTGTCAACTGAACAGAAACCGAAAACCCGAGTAATGCGATTTTGGCCGACTGTCAAGAGAACAAACACCGAAAGTCCAAAACCGTACAAACACCGAACCCCCGTACCCCGCCCCCCCCCGGGAAAAAGCCAGGCCCAGGCCGCCACATATAAGACGGTTTTGCACGTTCTAGGGGACTTCTAACAAACTTGCCTCGTGTTCCCCTATTGCAATGACACATCTAGCTAAGTTGTACCAACGCTTACAGTCAGTAGACTCACCTTTACTAATGAAATAATCATTTAGGATGTCTGCTGGGGACTTGCCTTTCACCCGGAGTTTGTTCTTGCCATGGGATTCAAAGTATTCGGGGTAAAGCTCTAGGTATCGACCTACCGAGCTCTCATCACCATCCAGGTACTTCGCTCCTGATTCTCTAACAACACGGTTTTTAAGTCTATGGATGCTGTAAGACGTAATTGCTTCACGAACAACACGTTCCTCTTCCTCAGTTATTTTAAACTTAGGCATCACATTCTCTGGTGTGTCGTTTAGATTTGGATGGTACATCTAGATTCTATCTAGTCTTAGTTAGCTATAGTTTTAGTATAGTACTAGACTAGTCTAGTTCTATCTAGTATTATAGAAAGGGGGTGAAAAAGATCTAATCTCCAGATCTTGATAGGGGGGTGCCCCCGTCCCACTGATTCTAGGGAAAAGACCCCCCCTCTTTTTCTGGCAACAAAATTTTCGTAATTTTTGAAAATGAATATTGCCGCGCTTACAAAGAAGCTTGATACTTTGCCTCCTGAAGAGAAGGTAGAGATCCTTGCGCTTATCAATGAGCTTGCATCTGCCAAAGGTCGTCTTGCTGCACATGAGGACTTTCTAGACTTTGTAAAACAAGTGTGGCCTGCATTCATTGAAGGTAACCATCATCGTACAATGGCGGATGCGTTCAATCGGATTGCAAACGGTGAGCTCAAGCGTTTAATCATCAATATGCCTCCCCGTCATACCAAGTCGGAGTTTGCGTCCCATTTGTTTCCTGCATGGTACTTGGGAAGGTTCCCTGATAAGAAAGTTATTCAGACGGCACATACAGCAGAGCTTGCCGTAGGTTTTGGCCGTAAGGTTCGTAACTTGGTTGGCTCAAAAGACTATGAAGCTATTTTTCCTGATGTTGCGTTAAGCACAGACTCCAAGGCCGCTGGGCGTTGGAATACCAATAAAGGGGGTGATTACTTCGCTATCGGTGTTGGCGGTGCCGTAACAGGTAAGGGTGCCGACATCTTGATTGTTGATGACCCGCACTCAGAACAGGAAGCTGCACTCAACGATCCTGCGGTCTACAACAAGACCTACGAGTGGTATACGTCTGGTCCTCGTCAGAGATTACAGCCTGGTGGTGCGATTTGCTTGGTTATGACCCGATGGTCTAAAAAGGATTTGACGGGCAATATCATCAAAGCCTCTATCGAACGAGGCGGAAGTGACGAATGGGAAGTTATCGAGCTGCCAGCAATTCTTCCTAGTGGCAAACCCCTATGGCCTGGATTCTGGCCGATTGAGCAGCTGGAGTCGCTCAAGGCAGAACTTCCTGTTAGCAAGTGGAGTGCTCAGTATCAGCAGAATCCAACGTCAGAAGAATCTGCAATTATCAAACGTGAGTGGTGGAAAGAGTGGACCCACAGAGATCCACCAGCGTGTGATTTTATTATTCAATCATGGGACACGGCATTTCTGGCAAAAGAAACCGCAGACTACAGCGCATGTACTACATGGGGCGTGTTTTACACCGAAGATGGTGAGGCACGAATTATTTTGCTCGATGCGCTACAAGAACGGTTAGAGTTTCCTGATCTAAAAAAACGTGCCTACGAGATGTATCAGGAGTACGAGCCTGATGCATTTATCGTAGAAGCTAAGGCTGCAGGAACACCTTTAATTTTTGAGCTCAGAAGAATCGGCATACCTGTATCGGAGTACTCACCAGGACGAGGCCGAGATAAAGTTGCCCGGGTTAATGCTGTATCAGATTTGTTTTTTAGCGGTCATGTCTATGCGCCCCGGACACGATGGGCAGATGAAGTTATGGAGCAGTTTGCTTCGTTTCCCTTTGGCGACCACGACGACTTAGTTGACTCGTCTACTCAAGCGTTAATGAGATTCAGGCAAGGCGGCTTTATTCAAATGGAATCAGACTTTCCAATGGATGAACTTTTGCAAATGCGAAAAGCTGACTATTATTGACTTATTATGATTTTGCCCTCATTGTGTCTACAGCGTTCACGAAACAAGCATGTGCGAAAAGAGATAATGCATGGCTATAGATAAGCCCTTGAACGGCCTGCTCAGTCAAGATGACTTTGAGATGGGACCAGAAGGATTGCTCATTGCCGAGGAAGAAGACTCTCTTGGCGATTCTCTTGTCACAGAATTAGACGATGGCGGAGTACTAATAGATTTTGATCCGATGGCGGATCTGCTTGAAACAGAAGACGAGTTTGACTCTAATCTCGCTGAGTTTATCGATGACCAAGACCTAACAGAGCTTGGCAACGATTGCATATCTAAGTTTGAGTCTGACAAAACAAGCCGATCCGAATGGGAGCAAACGTATAAACAAGGGCTTGATCAGCTTGGTCTTGAAATAGAAGACCGTACCACCCCCTGGGCAGGGGCGTGTGGTGTGTTTCACCCGATGTTGTCTGAAGCTGTTGTTCGTTTTCAGAGCCAGACAATTCAAGAAATCATGCCAGCCAAAGGCCCTGTGCGTACACAGTGCTGGGGCGTAGTTACAGATGAACGCACTCAACAGGCGCACCGTGTTCAAGAATACATGAACTATCAGCTTCTTGAAGTAATGACCGAATACAGGTCAGAAACAGAGAAGCTTTTATTCAGCCTGCCACTTGCTGGTAGTGCGTTCCGTAAGATTTACTTTGACCCGTCCCTGGGCAGACCAACATCAATGTTTGTGCCTGCAGAGGACTTTGTGGTTGCATACCATGAGTCAGACCTAGATCAGGCAGAACGCTACACCCATGTAATGAACCGGAGCAGCAACCAAGTTAGAAAGCTTCAAGTCAATGGCTTTTATCGGGACGTAGAACTAACGACATCCCATGTTGAAGATAACCCAATTACTGAAAAGTATAATGAGATTGGTGGAGTCCGTCCGTCATGGGACGACAACGAGCGACACCAATTGCTCGAAATGCACTCGGTCCTCGACCTGCCCGGCTTTGAAGACCCAGACGGGGTCGCGCTGCCCTATGTCATCACGATAGATAAGTCGAGCTCAACAGTTCTGTCTATCTATCGGAACTGGGAAGAAGACGACCCGAACAGGCTAAAGAAACAACACTTCGTGCATTACGGATATGTGCCCGGTATTGGGTTCTACAACCTTGGCTTGATTCACATGATCGGTGGATTAGCCAAATCTGCGACGAGTTTGCTAAGACAGTTGGTAGATGCCGGAACACTGTCGAACTTGCCCGGGGGGCTGAAAACCCGTGGGCTACGGATCAAGGGCGACGACACACCAATCATGCCCGGTGAGTTCAGGGATGTGGATGTGCCCGGTGGTGTGATCCGCGACAACATCACGTTCTTGCCATACAAGGAACCTTCTTCGGTTCTCTATCAGTTGCTTGGCAACATCGTAGATGAAGGCAGACGGTTTGCGTCTATGGCCGATATGAAGGTCGCAGACATGAACCAAAACGCTCCGGTCGGAACCACGCTCGCAATTATGGAACGAGCGATGAAGGTTCAGTCGGCAATCCAAGCACGGATTCATGCAAGCCTGAAACAAGAGTACAAAATCTTAGCAGGCATTATACGCGACTACACATCCCCCTCATATCCGTATGAAACAGAAGAGGGCGAATCAATTAAGTCAGAAGACTTCGATGATCGCGTAGATGTGATCCCCGTATCTGACCCGAACGCCAGCACGATGTCACAACGCATTATGCAGTACCAAGCTGCAATGCAACTGGCACAGCAGTCTCCTGGCCTGTACGACATGCCACTACTCCACAGGCAGATGATGGAGCTCATTGGCATTCCGAACGCAGACAAGATTGTGCCTATGCCTGACGAGATCGTACCGACAGATCCGGTCAGTGAAAACGAAGATCTGTTGACTATGAAGCCTGTCAAAGCGTTCGAGTATCAAGACCATGAAGCACACATGAAAGTTCACATGGTCCTGAAGAACGATCCGCAGGTTAAAGAGCAGATGCAAAACAACAAGATGGGTGGACCAATGTCTGCTGCTCTTGATGCTCACATCAGAGAGCACCTCGCATTTATCTTCCGGTCGCAGATTGAAGAAGAGCTTGGGTTTGAGCTGCCACCAACAAACCAGCCTCTCCCAGCAGACATCGAAAAAAGGCTCAGTGGTCTTGTTGCAGAGGCTGCAGATCAGATGCTCGGCAAAAAACAAGCCAAGGCCAAGGCGCAAAAAGACGCTCAGATGCAGAAAGATCCTATCGTGCAGCAGCGTGAAAAGGAGCTTCAGATCCGTCAGCAGGACGTACAGCGCAAGGCGCAGGCAGATCAAAGCAAGCTACAACTGGAACAACAGAAGATTGCTGCGAAACAACAATCAGATATGTCCAGGGATCAACTAGAACAACAGAAGATTGTTGCCAAGCAACAATTAGATATATCTAAAGATCAGTTGGAGCGAGAAAAATTCGCAGCTGAACAGGGTCAGTTTGAAACAGAAAAAGAAATTGAAATTGCAAAGCTTGGTTTAGAGGAGGCTCACATCGAAACCCAACAGGAGATTGATGGGATGAAGCTTGGAATTGATATCGCAAGGGAAACAAATAATGAGTGAAGACGTTTTTTCTTTGCTCAAAAAGAAAATCAGAACACAAATGAATGAATTGGCAGATCACCTAGCAGTAGGATCTGCCAAAAACATGGAAGAGTATCGAAAGATCACAGGCATTATTGAAGGATTAGCCTGGACCGAACGAGAAGTAATTGACCTAGAACAAAAAATGATTGAACTGTAATGCCTGCTAAGAAGAAACCCCGGAAAAAAACTAAATCTAGGGTTAATGAAGCAGGTAATTACACGAAACCATCTATGAGAAAGCGACTGTTTAGTAAGATTAAAGCGGGCTCTAAGGGTGGAAAGGCCGGACAGTGGTCAGCTCGCAAAGCTCAGATGCTTGCAAAGGAGTACAAGGCAAAGGGCGGAGGCTACAAGAAGTAACATGGCACTTAAAAAAAGCCAGAAGAGTCTAAAAAAGTGGACTAAGCAAAAATGGCGGACAGGTAGCGGAAAAAAGTCCTCCGAAACTGGTGAGGTGTACGCGCCAGAAGCAAAAATCAAAAAACTAAAGTCAACAGCAGCAGGAAAACGTAAACTGGCTGCTGCTAACAAGAAAAAAAGAGCGGCTACCAAGAAGGGCAAGCAACATGCTCGACATGGTTTGCACAAAAAAGGTAGACGCAAGAAGAAAAAGTAGTTTGTAGTACGCAACGCTCATTCGGAGCGCAACAATACAACGAGAGGAAGCATGGCTACGCTCGCAAAAGAAGTACTGAAGGAGATGGTGACTCCCCCAGAGGAGTCAAATGAAGACATTCCTCGCGCAGCATCACAATTACCGGACCCAAAAGGGTACAAATTGTTGATCGCGCTTCCAGAAATAGAGGAAGTCACCGAAGGCGGCATCATCAAGTCGCATCAATCGCAAGACAACGAGGCAATATCTACTGTTGTCGGCTTTGTTTTAAGGGCAGGGCCTGATGCGTACTCAAGTTTTACAAGATTTCCCAATGGTCCGTATTGCAAAGAAGGCGATTGGGTGGTGTTTCGTGCATTTAGTGGCACCAGGATCAAGATTCACGGAAAAGAGTTCCGGTTAATTAACGACGACACTGTAGAGGCGGTCGTAGAAGACCCCAGAGGCATAGAAAGGGCCTAAAATGAGCGAACAAACGGTAGGAACAAGCCAAGAAGAGCGTTTTCTAGGGGTCAGAACAACAATTGAGCCGCCAGAAGACGATAATAACGCAGAAAACGCTGAAAACTTGCAAATTGAAGTGGTTGATGACAGGCCCCAGGAAGATCAGAGGGGTACAGCTGCAACAACAGCCGAAACACCCGAAGATGATGGTGTAGCTAACGACGATGAGATCCAAGAAGTCGGTCAGCGGGTACAAAAGCGGATTAAAAAGCTTAAATGGGAGTTCCATGAGCAACGTAGAGCCAAAGAAGCAGCTGAACGGCTGTCTAATGAGGCAGTTAACTACACGCAGAACCTCCAAACAGAAAATCAACGACTATTAAGGTTGGTGTCGGACTCACAGAGTGCTTTATCACAGCAAAGCCAGAGTAGAGCAGATGCAACAATGGCTATTGCAGAGGCAAACTTTAAAGTAGCCCATGAGTCAGGTGATTCCGCGCAAATAGCTGCTGCCCAGAAGGCATTAACCGATGCACAGCTAGGAAGAGCAGCTGCTCCTGCAGTGTCACAAAAAATCATTGACAACTGGAAAAGACAGGTCTTAGCAGAAAGCCGAGAGACTGCAGCACAGCAACAACAGTATGTGCCTGAGCCTATTCAGCCTGATCCAAAGGCATTAGAGTGGCAGGACCGCAATGCTTGGTTTGGTACCGACCCAGAGATGACTAGTTTTGCATATGGTGTACATGAAAGACTAGTAAGTAATGAGGGTATTGACCCTAGCAGTGAAGAGTACTATGAATTAATAGATTCTCGTATGAAAGAAGTCTTTCCTACGCAACTCGGTATTAACAACGAGCGCACCAATCAATCTGCCGTTGTTGTAAATACTGCTCAACCTCGAAAAGCAAAATCCGTGGTAGCACCAGCCTCCAGGAACACTGGAGCACGACCACGCACAGTAAAACTTACGGAAACCCAAGTGCGACTCGCGAAACGCTTGGGCCTCTCAAACGAACAGTATGCAAAGCAGCTGATGAAGGAGATGGCATAATGTCCGAAGAACGCGCACCACGGGAACCAAGAAGTTTGGACAGTCGCGAAAGCGAAGAACGATCCAAGTCTTGGGAACCTGCTTCAATCCTTCCTGATCCTACTCCGCAAGACGGATGGGTGTTTCGGTGGATACGAACATCAATGGTTGGTAGCTCTGATAACACAAACGTGTCAAAGCGTTTTCGTGAGGGCTGGGAACCAGTTCGTGCCGAAGATCATCCAGAGCTCCACATTATGAGCGACCACAAGTCGGAGTTTGGAGCCAAAGGGGGAATCGAGGTTGGAGGACTGCTACTCTGCAAGGCACCACAAGAAGTCGTGGAGCAAAGACGAGCATATTACAGAAATCATGCTGAGTCACAGATGCAAGCAGTTGACAACAACTATATGCGTGAGAACGATCCCAGGATGCCTGTTCTCGCGCCAGATCGAAAAACTCGTGTAGCATTCGGCAAAAGCTGATGCTACAAAAACTGAATGTTTAATCTTAGGTAACAATCATGGCTACTTCAGCTTCACCATACGGTGCGCGGCCAATTGGTACTTTAAGTGCTTCTGGATCTTGGACAGCCAAGGTCAGGCATTTACCGATTGCCAGTGGTTACGGCACCGCCATTTTTAATGGTGATTTCGTGAAGTGTGTTGCGGACGGTGACATTGAAAAGGATACTGGCACCACCGCGCTCACAACTTGCGGAATCTTTGTGGGTTGCTCGTATACGCCAAGCACAACGAATCAGAAGACCTTTAATACGCAGTGGCCTGCGTCTACGGTCGCCTCTGATGCGATGGCTTACGTTATTGAGGACCCATTTGTTGTATTTCAGATGCAGGGTGATGAGGCACTGAACACCACAGATCGCGGATTGAATGCGGCTGTTGTTCAGACTGCTGGTAGCACGGCAATTGGAAAGTCCAAGAACGCTTTGGATGCTTCAACACCAGCTACTACGAACACGCTTCCACTTCGCATTATCGATTTTGTAGACGGCCCGATGAGCCTTGCGCCAGACGGAACGACTGCAAGTGATGCTTTCCCTGACGTTATTGTGAAGTTTAACGCAGCGTCAAGTGGGTCAGCCTCCAATCACCAGTACCTTAACGCCACTGGCTTGTAAGGAGACTGACTAATGGCTATTTCACGCGCACAACTCCTCAAGGAGCTCTTGCCTGGACTTAATGCTCTCTTCGGAATGGAGTATGCTCGGTACGATGACGAACATGCTTCAATCTATGAGACGGAAAGCTCAGACCGTTCTTTTGAGGAAGAAGTGAAGCTTTCGGGCTTCGATGCAGCTCCCGTCAAGGACGAGGGGTCTGCAATTTCTTACGATGCTGGTCAGGAGAGCTTCACGGCTCGCTACAACCATGAGACCATCGCCATGGG
>TARA_R110001599_G_scaffold104532_1_pt1 | contig 20022 bp, 10 predicted proteins | sample TARA_R110001599 | Tara Oceans TARA_R110001599 (sample SAMEA4398360) | marine metagenome | biome: Polar Biome; feature: [MES] marine water layer (ENVO:01000295) within the mesopelagic zone...; material: water (ENVO:00002006), including particulate matter (ENVO:01000060) such...
AATTTTGGTGATTTAGATTATAGTGGTGATGATTTAGCAGATGTTTCAGCGACACTACGTTTTGATAGAGCAATCTTGAAATACTAAACATTATAACATAAAATATAATTTCAATATAAGGGCCTATTTAGGTCCTTAATTGTTTACAAAGTATTACGTTTTACTATTCTTAGTAAATAAACCGTATTAAAAAAAAAGTTATGTCAGAAAATAAAAATGAATTTGTTGTACCATTTGATGTTATCGAACTTCCTTCAAAAGGACTACTATACCAAAATTGTAGTGGGTCGATAAAAATTGAATATATGACCGCTGAGGATGAAAATATATTAACCTCCCCCAACCTAGTACAATCAGGTAAAGTTCTTGATGTTTTAATGGAACGTAAAATTAAAGAAGAAGGACTTAACGCTAAAGACCTTTTACTTGGTGATAGGAACGCAATTATGGTGTTTCTAAGATCTACAGCTTATGGTGAAATGTATCCAGTTAAATTAACAGACCCTGAAAATGGAGAAGAATTTGAGACTGAGATTGACCTTTCTACCTTAAAGGTAAAAGAACTTGGAGCTTCTCCTGATGAAAATGGAACGTTCTCTTTCGACCTACCAAAGACTGGAAAGACAGTAAAATTTAGATTACTAACCGCACGAGATGAGGAAGAACTTGTTAAATCAGAAGAAAGAAGAAAAAAACTGTTAAAAAACCAAGTTTCACAACTCTTAACATCAAGACTAGCTCTACAAATTATGGACGTAGACGGAAATAAGGACAAAAGTTATATACAACAATTTGTTCAGTATTTACCAGCCTTTGATTCCTTAGAATTAAGAAAATATATGGAAGAAATTGAGCCGGGTATAGATCTGAGGGTAGACGTGGAGTCTCCTTCAGGTGCCAGCTTTCGCGCTCTCGTTCCAATTACAGTCAGATTTTTTTGGCCTAACATCGAGTTATAAACCCGAGTTATTTAAGGAGATATATATTTTGGTTCATCATTGTGGATTTTCACGAGCAGATGTAATGATAATGCCGATATATGAAAGAAGGTTATATCTAGGTGAATTAACCAAAGAATTAGAGGAAAAACAGAAACAACAAAAAGCCGCACAACGAAAGGCAAATTCAAAGAGGGGATAGTCCCTCTTTTTTTTATATTAGATATTTATTGTAAAACACATACCTTTTGAAAACAGAAGAAAGAAGACATATACGTATAAAAGAATTAATGGGTATTAAAAAACCTTTATTATCTGAAGCGCCTACCCCTGACTTATTTGGTACAAAACCAAGTAGTGAGTTGGCCGACCAAGGACTACAAGCAATAGTGGGTGCGGAGACTTCGGTCGCCACCGGTAGAGCAATGATGGGTAACACCCCAATCTCCCAAGGGTACATAAATAGAGTTGTTTTAGAGTACCTAGACGGTACAGGACCCTTTGGGTTAACCTATTCGTTTGCAAAAGATGTTGTCGAAGGGGATACGGTCTATAAATCTAGTGAAATATTCTCAACAAAAACGGCTGAATATTTCGGAGAGACTTCAGGTGGTAACGCAATTATAGTTGACACACCAGACTCAACAGACGTTAAAACAAAAGATAAAGAAGAAGATATAGATAAAAAAGAAGAAGATAATAGAAACAAAAGACTAGTACAAATATTCAAAAGAATAGGGATAAAGTTCGATGTTAAAGATCCTTTTGTTGTATACTTTAGAAAAGGAATCAGACCAATATTGAGAAGACTTAAAACAGAATTCCCTGAGTATAATATAGAATTTCTTGACCAAGGAACAAATTCTAAAGAAGAAAATGTCATTATTGATAGTTTTTTAACTACTAAATCTATATTATTTGAGGAATATAAAGAGTCTATGAGACAATTAATGGACCTACATAAAGGTAAAAAAGAATATAGTAAAGATAAAAAAATGGTAGACATCTTAGATGGTGAGATAGAAAAAGAGAAAAAGAAACTACTTAAAATAATAAAACCAAGGTTTAAGAAAGTATTTCTTAAATACTTTACCTCATTAGATGATAATCAAATATTAAAACTAGGGATGTATCTATCGACCTTCTTATCCGGACTTAAAGAAGATTATCCACAATATAGGATAAATTATGGACAAATGAAGGTAACTGAGGTTGAAGAAAAGACAACCACCCCAAAAAAACTATCCATAATTTTAGAACAGGGTGTGAAAGAAGTTTGGATTGATAGAAGATACCCTTGTAAAGTTAAAGTGGGTGAAGGGGAAGAAACAACAAACACAATAAAAATATTGGACGTAATCTCTCAATTCGTATTCAAAGGAGGAACAACTTCGAAAAAAGGAGGAGGAGGTGGAGAAGGTAATACATGTCCAGACGGACAAGTATGGAACCCAGTGACTAATAAATGTGAAGAAAAAGAAGGTTCGTACGAATTCCCAAGTGGATTAACTAATCGACAAGATAAAGGAAAAAGATTTTGGGTAACAATGGAGATAACTACTTCTCCCGCAAATTACCTAAAATTAGGGTATGAAACAGATATACTACAACCACACAATCCTTTTGTGTACGTTGTTGAGATGTTGTTTAATGGTTTTGAACTAGAAAGAATAAATAGTAGCTCATTTCCAAACCAAAATTTCGAAGGTAAACAAGTTAGATTTATCTTCCCAGATGATATTAAAGGGGTAACATTCGGAAAAGAATACCAAGTAGAGGTTAAAAAAGAGAACGAATCACTTGGGTACTTAAACATAATAGTAACTGATATAGTTAAAAGATAATAAACCATGGCAGAAGGATCATCAACCTCAGACAGAATTAAAGAACTACAACAGGAGAGAGCATTACTCCAGTGGATGATAGATAACCAAAAAAGGGTTAACAATGGGATTAGTAATTATCTTAAATCAAGAAGAGAAATTCTAGTAATTGACCAACAAATATCAGAAGCGGCAAAACAAGTGGCAAAATCTCAAAAAATCATTGCCGATTTAGAAAAGGACAATGTTGATAGAATGGGGAAAGTGAAGAAGTACTACGCTGAGAAGATAAAAGAACAAAAAAAATACCATGCTGGGGTTAAAAAAACCTTAGATGATTTAGACGAGGAACAAAAAAAGTTAAAATCAACACTAAATATAATGAAGGCGATTACAAAATCGCTTAGTGACCAACTTGAAAAGTACTCAGAACAACACTTCTCAATCAAACAACTTAAGAAAGTATATTTGGAGTATGATAAAGCTGTTAGGATGACCCAAGTTAGTATGGGGGCAACCGCAGGAGCTGCGGACATGATTAGAAACAACTTAGCAGCTGCAGGGGTAGAAGGTGCTAGATATGGATTATCAGTTGCAGAAATGGCGGCTAATCAAAGAGAAATTAGTGAGAGTATAGGAAGACAAACTATTCTAACAAAAGACATGTTGGTTAAATTTGGTGTTATGAATAAGTTAGTACCTGGATTGGCTAATGAAATGGCTTCTTTTCTTGATATATTTGGTAAAGGGTTAAAATATTCGGGAGATATGATGGATAGAATACTTAATACGTCAATCTCAACAGGGTTAAATTTCACAACATTAGCCAAAGAAACGGCTAAGAATCTTAAAGTCGCAACAAGGTTTAGGTTCAAAGGAGGACTCCAAGACATTGAAGAAATTAGTAAAAAAATGGTTAGACTAAGAACCAATTTCGAATCCATTGCTGGTTTTGCTGAAAAAGTTTTTAGACCTGAAGGGGCAATTGAAGCAGCCGCACAGTTACAAGTTTTAGGGGGTGCTATGGCTAATCTTGGTGACCCTTTCATGTTAATGTCTAAAGCACGTAATGACGTTGCAGGGTTTACAACTGAAGTACTTAAAGCTACTAAATTCACAGGAATGTGGGATAAGAAGACAAAGGAATTTACATTAACCGCTAATGAGTTAGACCGTTTAAGAGAGTTAGCAAAAATTACAGGACAATCGTTTGAAGAGTTATCCGTACAAGCTAGACAACAAATTAGATATGATGTTGTTGGTGGAGAAATTGCGGGGACAAACTTCACTAGTGAAGATAAAGAATTGATTGAGAATTTAGCGGTGATGAAAGACGGTAAGTGGCAAATGAATCTTAGTACAGATCCTTTGGAAGATAAGTTTGTGGACATTGGTAAGGTAACACCAGAACAAATAGAAATGTTAACAAGTCAACGAGAAACACTGGAGGAACAAGCGAGATTAGCACTAACATTCCAAGAAAGATTTGATATGTTCTTACAACAACTACAAATTCTTTTAATACCAGCTCTAAAAATGGCGGCTGAAAAATTGGAAAGTTTTTCGAATTGGTTGGACTCTTGGAGTGATAGAAACAAAAGAAATGTTGCTTACATTTTAACTGGGGCCGCAGCACTTTTCTCAGCCGCGGCATTTGTGGGATTAGGGATGTCTATGGGAATAGGTTTTAAGATGACTTCAGGAATCGGTGGTGCTACTGGTGTTGGTAGTAATGCGTCTGGTTTGGGGGTGATGAGATCCGGTAAAGGAAGTATGATGAAAATGTTGGGAGCGGCAGCAGTGATAACATCTGTTGGTGCAGCGGTTATGATGATAGGTAAAGGAATACAAGCGGCCTCAGAGGGGTTTGCTAGTTTAGCAGAATCTATGTCATCATTACCAAACAAACACCTAATGGTTTTTGAAGGGTTAGTAACTAAAATTGGTGTTGGTGCGTTGATTTTAGTTGGTGGGTTAGCCGCTTTAGCTTTTGGATTAGTTGCGTTTGGTGCAACTGCGAGTGTAATGCTTCCAGCCACTGTGATTCTACTAGCACTTGGGGCAGCCGCTTATATCTTTGGAGCTGCGGTGTCCATAGCCGCTAGAGGTATGTCTGTTTTAGCAGATTCTATGACTAGAATGTTAGCGGTAGAAGGTGGTGGTGGTTCGTTGTTTATGATGGGAGCAGGTATTGCAAATATGGCAGCGGGACTAACACTACTATCAAATCCATTTGCGATGATTGGGATGGGAATGGCGATGAGTTTCATAAGAAACCTTGGTAAAAACGGTCCCGGTGTGTTAGCAGCTGCGGACGGGGTTAAATCACTAAGTGAAAACCTAACTAGATTAAAGACATCAATGTCAGGTTTTGACGAAGGAGGTGGTATGTTTGATAAATTAACACAAATTGACAAAATGATAACCAGAACACAATCAAAACCAATCCAAGTAATAGTAAAAGGTGATTTAGGAGGTAGATTAGATGTAAATATTGTTGGTGCGGCTACTGAGAGAAAGATATTACTCTCAGATGGTAAATTCTTAAATAACTTAACAAATGAGATTGAAAAAAGAGTTGATCTAAATGAAAAGGTAAGTGGTAAATAGAAAATATGGGAATTAATATAGATAATACAATAATTAATGGTGTTACACAAGCAACTACAACTGCTGAACTAAGAGAATGGTTATTAAATAGGAATTTACCTAATGTAATAACAGAATCGGGGTTCCAACAGAATGTACAAATGCTCCAAGAAGCTTCGGTGCTATTTGAGGAGTCCAACCAAGACTTCCTACAATCACTAGTGGTTGGTAATGAGTTTTACCAAACCGGGGCTTACTACAGTGCGGGGGTTAATTTTGGTATGTTAAACGGACCACAATACTCTATAGATAACCTAGGTGATAGTAATATTGACAGTACAACTGATTCATCTGGAAATTTAATGCCACATATTTCTTGCGACCTACCAAATTATATATTTCCAGTGATATCAAGTTCACCATGTGAAATAAACTTATTTGGTACAGAATTAGAATACACGGCAAATAATCTAGATTATTATGAAGTACCAACTTCAGACGGTAGGTTAGTTTCAGAAACATACAATCCTGAAACATTTGGAGTTCTCCCACCATTTGGTAATACTAGAGTATCTAGTGGTTTTGATTTTATTAAACAATATGGTGAAGGGATTGACTCTTTAGTTAAAAAAACACAGAACCAAAACCCAGCAGTTAATCCATACTCTTGGTTTAACTCTAACCCAACAATGTACGACCTATTCATTTCACCTAATTTCGATGGTAATTTTATGAGGTTTGATTCTACCGCGTTAGAACTCTCACCATTAGATAATAGATTCTATGGTCTAAAAATTAGTCAAAGAGGGTTTGAGTTCAACAACGCTTCCGCTCCTGATGGTTCAGGGGTTAAAACTTTTTACACTCCTCTACAACCTTATAACGATGGTTTTTCTGACGCACCATCTACTTTAATACAAAATACTAGAATATTAGAACAATGGCTTCTTGGTTCTTATGGTAGTAGAATAGTTAGGGACGCTCATTTACTAAGAAACTCATTCACATCTGATGATATGTACCTTAGTAATAGCCCTGGACTCCCAGGTATTGATTCTATCGAAGGAACTGTAGGATTAAATAACCATTATTTAAGTTTAGCTTGGGTATTATCAGGACCAAGAAAACCAAAATCAAATACAAATTATTTTGTACAACAACTAACCGCGTCTCAGATGGACCCAACAGCGCTAGCAGGAGGACTTGGAGAATCAGTTATTGATCAGGATTTTGGTTGGGATAGGGCATTAATACCTGACTTTGCTGCGTCAAACACTGCGCGAAAAGTAGAAAGTGGTGCTAGATGGCAACCACAAAGGACCATTGGTAATTTTGAATTAACAGAGGAGGTGGGGACAAAAGGAATACTAAATTACACCCAAAGAATAATTAACAACTCCACTGATGGTGCACAAGGAGTGGTAAAGGTTGGTGATTATATTAGACAGGATACTAAGTACATTAAAACAAAAAATGGACCAATTAGTAGAGGTTCGGGGGTAGACTCAATTAATAACAGTGGTCAAAAACCATTTTATAGAAGTTGGATTAGAGCAAAAAAAGAAGAAGTAGTACAAGGGGGTGAGGACGGATCACTTCCGTTAAATTACTCAAGGTACGATGCTTTAATAAGACACCAAGGACTAATACTAGGTGGTAATCGTTCTAGTTGGAGTGGTGGTAAAAGTGTAATAGAAGAGACCGGAGGTGCGCATATTGCTCAATCCGGTCCCACAGACACAAAAAGATTTATGTTTTCTCTTGAAAACTTAGCCTGGAAAGATGACCATGACAGTCTTTCACCTCATGAAATAGGACCAAATAAGGGTAGGATAATGTGGTTCCCACCATACGTTGAGAGTTGGACAGAAAACTCAAGCGCTAACTGGACACAAACAGACATTTTAGGTAGGATAGAACCTATTTTTACCTATAAAAATTCATTTAGACAAACCAACCTTAACTTTATGGTTGTAACCGACTACCCAGAGGTTTTGGACACAATAAGTAAAGATTTTTCACCATCCAATTCCGATATGGAGGCGGCTCAGTTCTTCGCAGGAGAAGATTTTGATAGATATAAAGATGCTATAACAGATGGTAAATCAATGGGAGGTAACTCACAATTCTTTGAAGATGTTTCTGCTGTAAAATTAAAACCATCTAGTGAATTTTTAGAAGATGTTAGTGAAAGTGTACCTAATGGTTTTGACACTGAGGAATTAACACTTTATTATTTTAGTGGGTGTTCACAAATAAATTCTGCATTTGTGGAGTGGCCATATACCAATACAGAACCAGTTTGTCCAAATTGTGGAGAGCTTTGGGAAGGACAATATAATAAAACAACCGAGGCAGAAGCATATGTAACACGAGGAGGGGATATAAAAATAGGGGTTAGTGCTAAATTACAAGAATTAGCAGAGTGGTTAGTAACAGAACAAGGAAAGAGATATAAAATCCAGGTCCAATACTATAGGGGACCAATACAAAAAGACGCAGGAGATGATTTCCATGATGAAGAGATTCAGATACCAGATGAGAGTCCGGGTAATCAAGGCGAATTTTTTACAGACACAATACAAAAAGTGAATCCTTTATCTGAAGAAGCAACAGCTCTTATAAACAAAGACTACCAAACCTGTGGACCAAATAGAGGAGTGAAGGCGATAGACTTATTACAAGGATTAATGAATACCTATGAAGTTACTAATTTAGAAACTTTATTGGAAAAAAGAAGTGATAGTTGGTATATGGAGGATGCGCCTGATGCTGGTAGATGGGAAACAACTTTTGGTGGAGATACTCCATACAATGAAATAATTTTAGAAAAAGACAACCAATCAACAACTACAACAGTTATTGATCCGAATTACACCGTACCATATCCGGGGTACATTCAAGCGTTACCAATAACAATAAAAGTAATACTTAACCCAGAACTAACAACTCAAGATGCTAAAGATGAGGCACAAGCAACCTTTGAGGCTGATAAGGCTACGGTTATTGAAGAATATGAATCAGGAGGAAACGACAGAATCCCAACAGGGACGTTCTTTAGAGAATTAGAAGAAAAAGACACTTTCGCTTATGAAAATTATAAAGAAAAGATAAATAATTTTCACCCAGCTTTTCATTCAATACATCCTTGTGAGTTTAATGCAAGAATGACATTCCTAAATCAATGCCTAAGACCAGGTAGTTCAATAGAAGGAATAGCTGGTCCTAATAATATGGCTTTTGGTAGACCTCCTGTGTGTGTTCTTAGGTTAGGCGACTACTATAATTGTAAAGTTATTATCAATAATATAGATTTTAGTTACGAACAACCATTTTGGGACTTAAATCCGGAAGGGATTGGAGCACAACCATGGGTTGTAAGAGTTTCCATGCAAATGTATATAGTTGGTGGAATGAGTCTTGGAGGACCATTATCACAATTACAAAATGCGGTTTCCTTTAATTACTTTGCAAATACAGAACTTTGTGAATCTGATAGAGCAAAACCTAGTACCCCAAAAACTGTAACAACTACACAAACTGAAATTCCCGAAACAATTATTCCTAACAACTCAGGAACTGGGGAAATTCCCGAAACAATTATTCCTAACAACTCAGGAATTGGTAACGAGACAGTAACTAACCAAACAACGGCATCAGTTGGTCTTGTAGAAAACGAAATAATATGGTCAGGATTTATATCGAGTGGTACCTTAAACAACGCATATGACCTTACTCTCATTCCCCCTACTTCACCCATTGCTGGGGGGGTTGAACTACTACCAAACAACTTCACTAATTCATTTAGAACTACAGCAACTTTACAAAGAGTTGGAACCGAAAACCAATATAAGATATCTTGGTCTTATGCTGTTGCAACAACTGCTATTAAATCATCAACTCAACAGATAGACGCAGTTACAGGATTTCCAGTCGTTGATAATCAATTCAAACCTGTTATGGACGTTAATCCGATTAGTGTGGGTGATAATGTGACACATTATACAGAGGTATTTGAAGATACTACTAATTGTATCAAAGATAATAATCCTGGATGTACAGTACTTTTAACTAAGATGATTGAGGTCGGGGACTCGATAGAAACTTATTACGAAGGATGGTTTGATAGTAATTACCAACATATGGTCGCAACTACTAGACCATTGAAACCAATAATGAAAATAAATTATTGTTATAGTATGACAACTGGTGACCCACATTCTAATAGTACGTTTGACGAATGTCTAATAGACCCAACAGGGAATAAACTTGAAACAGATGGGACTGCGGTAAAAACCTTTTATAAAAATTAAAGAAAATGAGTTTATATTACAATAGATATCACAATATGACAGACAATGGTAAACCAAAACCAATGCCGTTCATCACACTACCTAATAAAGCAACCGATAAGTTTATAAAATATGAACAAGGAGTTACCAGATTTGATAAACTAAGTAACCAATACTATGGTAACTCATTACATGGGTGGTTGATAATGCAAGGAAACGCGGAATTTGGAGGGATAGAGTTTACGATTCCTAACGGAAGTATCATTAGAGTACCATTCCCTTTCCAAAAGTCTTTACAAGACTACGAGAATGCAGTAAATAGATATCTTAAACTAAATGGTTAAAATATGGGCGTAAACTTAATTGATCCGAATGAAGAGATAAGAAAATATATTGGTGGGGGAGCGGGGTTACCATTCCCTAATAGTAATAATGCGGGTTCGGTAACAACACCACCAGAAGATTTAGTACCCTATGCTAATTTAAGGGTTATACTTCCAGGAAGGAGTGTAATAGTCGATGATGTTGCGGACCAAGTCCAAAAACAAGCAGAGATAGGATTCATTGTACCATCCCAACTACCTCCTGAAAATAAAGGAAAAATGGGTACCTCATGGTCTGAAACAGGAGGGTTGTCAGGATTCATGAAAGATAAAGACGGACAATACACAGTCGACGGTTTAGGAAACCTACAAAGAGAAGGGGGTTTTGGAGAAACGTTTGGAATAACCGATATATCAGTTAAACTTAATGCTTCTTTTGAACCACAAGTGTTTATTAGTTTTGTAGATATTAGAGGGGCTTCTTTAATGGAACCAGGGTTAAACTCTCCTTACGCTGCTTTCTTTCACATGCCCTACCCTTTATTTACTCTAGACCTGAAAGGATACTACGGGAAAGGAATTAGTTACAAACTTCACTTAATGAAGTTCAATTCCAAATTTGATGGAGAGTCAGGGAATTTTATCATTAATTGTGAATTTATTGGATTTACGTTTACTTATCTCGCTGATCTTTCTGCGATATATTCAGATGTTGGTCCTGATTTATACGGACAATATGTTAGTTCAGACCCTAATTATTTTAGGTCTTTGAAATTAGGTAATAATATATCTAAAAAACCGTGGCCAGAAGGTACGATGACTCTAGGACCATATATGAACAATATTGCAGATATGGCGGCAAAAATGGAAGCAATAGAAAACGATGAAAACACTCAGAATGTAAAAGATATGACAGCTACGGTTGTTATTCTTAAAGATGTTATATTATATTGGAAGGAAGTGGTGGTAACTCATCTACGTCCGGACGATACGAATGATATATACACTTACAACCCCCATGACGAAACTTTAACAGTAACTGAATGTTTTTCAGCGACTACAGAAACTTTATTACCGATTATAGATGTTAAAAAGAAACGAGCCGCTAATAATAATGGGTACTATATGGACTTACTATTATATATTAGGGGGTATCAATCAAACACAGGTGGTGACATAGAAGCTGAAAAGAAATTGAAAATAAAGGCAGCTGGTGCTTACCGACCGTATGTAACATCTAGATTTGGTGAAATACCATCTAGTTCAAAAAAGAGACTTAATGAAGATGACGAGTCGAAATTACCTGAAATTGACCAAATAAAAATGGAATATGATGGACCTGTTAAGTGGGATCATGATGCCGACGTTACAACATCAGATTCTTATGGTGATGACTCTTCAGGTAACCCTGGAACAACAACAGATTACGATAGTAGTACAGCAACACAAGCGACAGCAGAAGGGTGTGCTTTGGTAATTGCTAAGTCTTTTTTATTACAAGCTAAAAAGTGTCTATCTCGAGCTGAGTTGATATTACAAGAGTTGACAATAAAGAAAAAACAAGAAGAGGAGAGAGTTAGATTATCTTCATTAGTGATGCCACCTACCCTTGAAAACATATTTAAGTTAATATTAAATGGGATGGACGGGTTTAACGTAACACTAACCAATGTGGGTAAAATGGCCAATAAACAACATCAAGACGATGGAGGATTAAGGGCTAAATTAAGAACTAGTGGGACAGGTACTGATATTAAAGATAATCAGAAACAAGTCTTCCCATTTCCTTTAGTTTATAAAACAGAAAGGGATAGTAACTCTGGAACATCCATTAAAGGTCAATCAGGAATAAGGACGGTAAAGATATTCCCAGGTCACGTTTACGTTGGTGGTGCTTATAGTTATCCAGATTATACAACCGATCCTTTTAAGTGGCCGGAGATTACCTTTGTTGAGAGGTTAATAACAACTTTAATTGAAAAAACACGTCAGATAAATAGTGCGTTTGACCCAGATGGGGATAGTTTTACTGATGAAGGAGGGTATGCACCGGCTACAGTTGAAGAAACACCACCTTCAGGTAATCCATATGGTAAATTAACAAACGTCCAAAGACAAATTATTCCATTATTTATGTTAAGGACCATGTTAAGATTGGGTAATGCTAATAATTTTGGTAGTTCAGGTGAAAATAAAATAAGCAACGCTTGGAGTGATTACAGTCACAATAGTAGAAAACCAAACAATATTTCAAATTTAGAGGCAATAGATTCAGGAAGAGGAAAAGCACTTATAACCGCTTTAGGTAAAATGGAAGCTGAAACATTAATTGAAGGTATAGAAGATGACGGTGCAAATACTAGACTTAGTAAATTGTACATGAAATTAACTGGAAATAGTATACAACAAGATGTTGGAGGAGCTACCGCTAGACAACAAGCTTGGAAATTATATGAAGCTGCCGGATACAACACTAGTGGAAGTGGGGTTGGTTGTGAGAATTCTGCGGTTAAAAGTACTAAGGGTTGTAAATTCATGGTTACTACTTTTGGTAATAACACACCGGTGACACAATCAACGACTGGAAACATAGTAGCAGGTACTTACAGTTATTACGGGAATAATTACCTCGACCAATCAGGTCAACAAATCGAAAATAATTACGGATACTACTTACCAAATGTAGAAGTAGAACTAAGTGGAAGTATCTATCATAACCCATGTACTACTGTAGAAACCAATTCTTCCGCAACTGTGTGTCCAGATTTTTGGATTACTAGTTCCCAGAATAAGAGTATTACCATTTCTAAACGGGTGGAGGGTGAAGTAGAAGAAGAATTAAAAGGAGCGGTGGAAGAATGGTATGGTAAAAACACAGCAGTATTCCAAGGAGTACCAAAGGACTACATGCAATTTCCAGGAAGTGCCCCTACAGAAATTGCAAACCCAAAATACACTTTAGGGCCAATGGGGACCGTTGATTATAATTGGGTAAAATGGTTAGGGTGGGATTTCTACTCTTATTATGATTCAGTTGAAGCGGATAAAAAAATTACAGAAGGTGATAATAATCTTGTTGAGGGTGGGGTTAATTATGGGAAAAACGCTAGTTGGATTACACCCGACCAGTTTAGTCCTTTCGGTGTTCAATACACTGATTCAACAAAATTTCGTTCAGACGCAGCAATGGGTAGATTAATACCATTTACAGATTCACAAACTTTCTTATTAGAGGACGCCTTGTGGATGAAAAATGACATAAATAATGAACTTTATAATGAAGCTTCTGGAACTTTAATGAGTTACACAGCAAGAGTGGAGGTTGATAATACCTCATCACAGTCAAGATTTTATTCTAAAGGGGCTGATACAAATGGTTACTTTGAGAGGTTGAAGGATAATGGTTCTGCTATTGCTAGTGCTCAAAAGGCTAGTGATATAGCATTGGCTTATTTGTATATTAACAACGTCGGGAAATACTTTAGTCTGTCGTATATGCACCATTCCCATAAAGCAAGTAGATTTGATAAAAATAATCTAGGAAAATTGTTCCAAACAGCAGGTGGGTATGTTAAGTTACCACAAACCGTACTTCTTACCTTGGGGTCTTTGTTGTACAGACATGACGAGGTGAATGATATAATTGATTGGCCTAATTACTTTAACTACAATGGCAGTGGCGAAAGAGGTATTGATAATGTAAGAAGAGGAGACAATGTTGCGTTTTATCAAATACCACGAAAAAACGAAAGACCAATGCCAGAACCATTCTTTAGTCTTGGACAATTCACAAGAGAATATAGGAGGTCTGGTAATCACAGAAAAAATTATAATTGGACAACACCTAGTGATCTTAATAATTCATTACATTTTATAGCAGGAGGGTGGAGTAGTACAAATAACAAATTTAATTCTTCGTGGGGTTTTGATAAATTATTATGGGGAGGGTATGCTAGTGATCAAGTATTAGAAAAAAACAGCACCACCACATCCAGTAACGGTTCCTCAGGACAAATTGGTACTGCAAATATGGACGTCAGTATGTGGGAAGGGATGATGGGAGAAAGTGGAAGTAGAAAAATATACGAAAGAATACCCGAATGGTTACTTAACATACCAGATTATATAAAAACCCAACTCAAGAAATCTTTTGTTTCGTGGGCAACAGGAGAATCTGTAGAGTTAGGGTATTTTACTTTTTCACCCTCTTTTCCCTCACTGAAGGGTAGGATGATGGAGACAACTACAATGCCAGACCTTAAATCCGATTCAGGTAATGTGATGATGTGTGACACAACAGAAAGTGTTTTAAGTGAACCATTCACAATAAATCTTGACCCCGATAGTAGGTTATATACTTCTTTTTGTAGTAGTAAATATGAAACAGATGGCAACAATAATACGGAACAAATTAATAGAGGTATCTGCACTATGTATAATGACGACGCTGGATTACCAATTCCCGGAGGTCTTTGGTCGGCTGGAAGGTCTTCCGATTTTGCAGTAAACTTTGCGTCTAGAGAAATGAGAGACTCAGATACACAAACTGTCAATGGTAAAAAACGTTCAGTAGTTGCAAACTTCCAAACCGCATGGACTAATGCGACTCAGAGAAATGTTAAATATAGTAGAAATAATAATACCAATACAGATGTTTCTAATTTTGTAGGTAGAGGTGTGACCAACGCGGAATACACATATACCTTACCTTTATTGTGGAATGGTTGGACAAATATGAAGTGGCAAGGTTCAGGGGAGGTACCTAATACCTATGGAACAGAAGGGTATTTTAATAAAATCACAAGATCCGACGTATCTACCTATGAAGATTTGCAAAACTACATGAAGGCTAAATACAGTGACTTAAATAAAAATATTTACGAAACTTTGGGAGGTGCAAACACTTATTATTATATTAGAAAGGCGAGTCACACCGAAAGTATAAAGGTACCAAATGGATATGTTAGATGGGGTGGTACTGATTTTTCGGGATCTCCATCTATTACTGTTAATAATGACGCAATACAAGGATTTAATCAGGTAGGTAACCAGGTATATAAGAATATTCATTATCAGATTGCTAATTCTAATCATTACTTTTCGGAAGATGGTGTAGATGGGGATTGGGCTAACTCTTGGAGATATTACGATAACCCAATTAATAAAACTACTGAGTATGGTGGGAATACAAGCGAACCACCACACTTCTACACACCTCCAGTTTTTTATGAACCAACATCAAGTAGTAATAACCCCACACTCGTAGAAAATGAACTTTATTCTGATATGAGAGATTTAATGTTACAACAAGTCATTATAAAAAATCCTTCATGGAGATATTGGAGTGACCTTATTGGTACCAAAGACGATTTAGCACGAGTTAAGGAAAATAACACAGTTGTTACAACTACAAGTATTGCTGATAAATATTTTGATGGGTTTCTAAATACTATTAGAGAATATCTAAAAACAAAGGTGGAGTCAGGGGAACAACAGACTGCAAGAGTTGATAGAATTGATATATTAAACGACAATGACATTAAGTTAGACACTTATTTAACGGTTAAAAACATACACGATAAGTGGTTATGTGAACCACAAGAATCACTCAGGAATAATTTAACAACAGGAAATTCGTACGAATCAAATAAAATTGGGTGGTTATTTGACCAATTCAGTTTTGTTGATAGAGCATATAATGATATAAGACATAAATATATTGACCCTTCACCGCTCCTGAATCTTAAAGCAAACCCTAAAATGAGTTTATATACGTTAATATACGACTTAATATCTCATAATAAGTTTGAATTCTTTCCACTACCTTCTAACATAGAATTCAAACCAGAAGAATTTAGACAATCATTTATACCCTTCCTAACAGTTAATGAAAAGGAAATGAATAAAAACCCAAGGTTTTATATTATGTACATGGGAGGGTTTTCAGATAGTCTAGATGTTGATAGTACAGATTACCAATATAGTAACGACGGTTTTGATATCGATGATGAATGTATAGATTGCCCCGCTGATTATTTTGGTGAGGAAACCTCTAAACAATTTGGGGACGCGTTAAAATTTGGTGAATTATTGAGTGAAGGAAAGATGAAATGTGAAAGTGGTGAGTGTGGTGCTGGGGATGTTAGACTTTCACCAGTTCTAATACCACAAACTGGACATTGGGTATGTTGGACTGAAAACACTGCAGGAGGTTGTAAAATTAGAAATCAAAACGTTACCGCTTTTAGGGTGGCCTTTGGACAAGACAATCAAAACTTCTTCAAATCAGTTTCACTAGACCAAGCAGAATTCCAAGAAACTCAAGAATCATTAGAATTGATAGATGCTTTGGCAAAAGAAGAAGGTACCTCTAAGGACCCTATGTTAAAAGGGCAGAACCTATTTAATGTGTACCAAAAAAGGAGTTATACTTGTAGTGTGGATGCTTTTGGTATGATGAATATCCTACCTCTACAATACTTTCAACTAGACCAAGTTCCTATGTTTCATGGGGCTTACATAATAACAAATGTTGAGCACAATGTTTCACCGGGAGAATTTAACACAAACTTCAAAGGGACAAGGATATCGCGTTCTGTCGTTCCTTATGTTTCTAATTTTATCACAAATACAACTATTGTAGAATCAGACAGTCCAGATATAACATATGGGGTTGGAGATTCAAATTACACAGTTTTAGATGGTGATGTTGATAGAGTAGGAGTGTGGATGGATAGTAAACTTACCAAAGCGGCGTTAAATAATACGGTAGTCGGTGCGGGGTTAAATAGTGTGGGACTTGTTCTAAACGCTCATTGGCCAAATTATAAGAAAGATATTGGAAAAATCTCTCCTGTTACTGGGAATAAAGTAACTTGTGCAACAAAATATACGGGGGAGTCATGGCATTGGCAACCAGTCCACACAGGATCAGTTTATAGTCCAAATAGTTTTTATGGTTTAGATGAACTTAAAAAAGAATGTATTATGTTAGCGAAAAAGAACGTTTTTATATTTTTATGGTTATATTTTGTACCTAGTAAATCTTATGTTGAACCTATGTGTGGTGGAACAGGAATTGAATCCTATGACCCTAAAACCGACTGGGTTGATTGGGATGCAAAGGGGGCGACAACACCACCAAGTCTACCTCAATTAGTAAAACAATTAAACGATGCGTGTATTGCAGACGCCGAAGTTGGTAAAAATTGTATTGGGGCGGTTGAGTTTGATTTAGAAGCACATTATACAAATACAAAATACACAGGAGGTGATACCATGATGGTAGATGGGTGTTATACAGCCTGGAATGGTCAAGCGGAGAATGTCTATGGGGATTATAACAATGTTAAGAAAAAAGATTTAGCAATAAAAGTTATGGCAAAACTAAGACAAGATCTACCAACCGATTGTCAAATAGGGATATCTACCATTATGAATGGAAGTACAAATGAAAGGAGACCAAATCCTTCAATAAGGGACAATGACCAAAAGTACTGGACAGGAGTTGTATGTCCAGAATATGCTCTCCTATCAGACTATGTTGCGGCTCAAGCGTACACCCACCCAAGATGTGAAGAAGGTGTAGACGAAATGTGTAAAAAATGTACTGTAGACTCTGATTGTACTGGATCAAATTTCTGTCAAGGAAGTGATGATGGGGCTTACATGGGTAAACAACCTATGGGAAAAAGATTTTACAAAGACAAGATATGTCAAGAAAAAACATACTCGTGGGATGGTTGGGCTGGTACAGGAGTTACTGGAAGACCTGGACTTTATGCTCGTTATGTTAAAGCCTTACAAGAATCTACTTGGATGGGACACGACCCAACTTCAGGTAAACCGGAATTTGTTTGTGGTTTGGCTGGGTATGATAAGAAATGGAATAACCATACCCCAGCCGATGGTGCTACCGAAGATTGGAATGGGTGTACTGATGAGGTGGTTAATGGTGTAAAAGCAAAAGAAGTAAGATATTTTTCATATCTTAATACCTTTTCTAATAATGGTAAAGGAGGGTCAAGAGGAAGAATGTCAAATAAAGACGGAGGAGAGGGACTTTGGCCAAATGGTTGGACAGGTTTCGTTAAAGCGAGAACGTCGTAACAAATACAATTTAACTTTGTACTAATAGAAATGTATTTCTATTTATATATAAACAATAATGAATAATAATATATCTAAACCCTCCTTGGTTTGTACTTTTGTTGAAAACAAATACCTTGAAAAAACATATTCTAATTTAGAAAAAGGGTTTGGTGTTGAGACAAATAAAATCTTTGTATTCAATATTGAAGACGAGGAAAAATACCTAATAACATATAAAGTTAGTTTAGATAACGAACAACGAAAAGATTTCAAACATAGAATGAAAAATACCTTTCCTATACATAAGAAAGGTAAAACATTTTTTACAATTAATGGACTCAATAAACTAATAGAGAAAATATATAAACTAACCCCTGGGAACATAAGTTATAAAGACTATCAAATAAATTGGAAAGATTATGACGATAAATTAATAATGATAAAAGAAAAAAAATTATATATTATTGACCTGGATAGAGTTTTCCTAGATATGTAATATTTATAGTAAAAGAATTAGTATTATGAATACAGAAAACAAAATAACAAACGAAGCACTAAATGAATTTTTAGGCGATGATCTAACTATAAAAAACATAGCTAAGGAAGACTGTGTTGACCAAGAATGTAAATTAAAATCTAAAGATGGTTTAATAGAGTCTACCAGAGTTATAAATAAAAGAGTCATTGTAGAAGATGGTAGGGAATTACTAAGAGAAGTAACTTTTAAGCACGAATAAAAATGAAGAAATCATTGAATGAAGAGTTGAAAAGACACATGCAAATCATTAGTTATGCTGATGGTTTGGATAAGGTCATTGAAGAAAAATTTAAGGTTACTTTCCAAGAACAAGAACCTGAAGTTGAACCTGAAGAAGATGGGGAAGTTGAAATACCAGACGCACCAGGGGCAACGCCAAAAACACCAACACCACCTACACCAGGAGCAACACCACCTACACCAGGAGCAACACCAGGAGCAACACCACCAACAGGAACTCCAAAAGGGGGGAAAAGTCTACCACCTAAACCTGATTTATCAGGAGGAAATAGACCGATTCCACCACCACCACCACCACTAACCACACCAGCGCCACCACCACCACCTGCACCAGGAAAGGATACAGAAGATGATGTTGAAGAGATAGATGTTACGGATTTAGTGAATAACACAGAAGAGGTGGGTAATACAGTTGATAAATTTGCAAAACAATTAAGTGACATAGAATCTAAATTTACAGAACTTACAGGACAATTAGATAAAATGGACATGGTATTCCAAAAGATAGATAGTTTAGAAGGGGATATAGAAAGAATGATACCACCTACACCAGTAGAAAGATTAGAATTAAGATCATTAGATAGTTTTCCATATAATCAAAGATTAGATGATTATTTTGAAAATAAAAAAGGGGAATATAAAAGATTACGTGGGGTTGATTTAGAGGTTGAACCACAGGAAGAAAAAGAATACACACTAACTGTGGGAGACACAGAAGATTGGGACGATAACTCGATAGGAAAATCGTTTAACCCTAACTATGACGAAAACCAATAAATAAAAAATAAATAAAAAATTATGGCAAAGAAAATAATAAGACTAAAAGAATCAGATATCACTAAAATTGTTAATAAGATAATAAAAGAAAGATATAGTACTAAGGGAATGCACACCCAATTTCCTGATAACCCATTTGATGACGATGGATGGGGCACGGGGACAGACCCTTTTACATGGAACACTGGAGGAGGAGGTGGTGGTGACACATATGGAGGTAACAAAGGAGATATGTCTAAAACACGTCCAGGTAAACGTGACTATGAAGGAAAAGGTGTAGAAATTACTTATGATACTATGGCGGAGGCTTTAGGTAATTGTAAAACTATGGATGAGTGTTTAAGAGGGTATGAAGCATTATATCGTAGAGGACAAAAAGGAAAGATAAAGGGTATGCCAACACCACAAGAA